>Ga0233440_1001962_pt1 | contig 17813 bp, 20 predicted proteins | sample SI_123_September_5_FD_182791 | JGI IMG/M metagenome (GOLD analysis project Ga0233440, IMG submission 182791) | Seawater microbial communities from Saanich Inlet, British Columbia, Canada - SI_123_September2016_120_MG | ecosystem: Environmental > Aquatic > Marine > Inlet | place: Canada: British... | reverse complement strand
GTTATTATCTAGGAACTTTTTCTTTGTTTTGTTATCTACTTCTTTAATAGTTGTTTTTCTACCATAGATTCTAGTTGTCTTATTCATTTTAGAATTAAGTACACTTTTCCAAATTTGTTGTTTTGTAATCCATTCATTTTCAAATATATGGAATAACTGATAACCTTTTCCCTCTACTAGATTTGTTTTGTCCAAATGATTATTAGGGTTTTCCTCTTCGTAATTTGAAGGGAAAGTCTTACCGTAACTATGCCATAATATACCGTTATACTCTATTCCAAAATTACCAACGTGTGACAATACATCAATCTCATATGGTTTTATAAGTTTTCTATCATTATGTATTGAATCGTCAACAAGAGACAATAACTCTTTTTCCGCGTAGTTACCTCTATTATAGTCTATGTTGTTCTTCGCCAAATATTGATATATAGTAGAATTTGAACAATTGTAAAATTCCATAGCATCTTCTAGTAAAAGCTTATTGTCTTTGTCTATAAAGTTTGCTTTTATGTAATTAGTAGTGAAAGACTCCATATTCATAAGGTGTTTCTTGGACACATTTTCTACACCATATCTTTCTAATGTGGTTTTTTTTGTCTTATCTTTATATTCATCGGTTTGTGTATAATAATTCTCACCATATCTTTCCATATTAGTCAGTTTAGCTTTGTCTTTGTATTCTTCCAATTTCATGACATTTTCTACACCATACTTTTCTATATTTGTTTCTTTAGCTTTATCCCCGTTGTTATAAAACTCATTCCCATACTTTTCTAATTTTGTAGTCTTGCTTTTGTCAATATTACTATAGTGCTCATCCCCATATCTTTCCATCTTTGTAGTCTTACTCTTATACGAGAACTCATCTGTTTGTGTATAATATACACCATACTTTTCTATATTTGTTTCTTTAGCTTTATCACCATTGTTATAAAACTCATTCCCATACTTTTCTAATTTTGTAGTCTTGCTTTTGTCAATATTACTATAGTGCTCATCCCCATATCTTTCCATCTTTGTGTCTTTGATTTTGTCTTTGTATTCTTGTAGCTCCATGACATTTTCTACACCATACTTTTCTATATTTGTTTGTTTGGCTTTATCACCATTGTTATAGTGTTCTACACCATACTTTTCAAAATTGGTTTTCTTTGATTTTTCTTTAAAGTCATCTGTGCTCATATAGTGTTCTACACCATACTTTTCAAAATTGGTTTTTTTTGATTTTTCTTTAAAGTCATCTGTGCTCATATAGTGTTCTACACCATACTTTTCAAAATTGGTTTTTTTTGATTTTTCTTTAAAGTCATCTGTGCTCATATAGTGTTCTACACCATACTTTTCTATATTTGTTTGTTTGGTTTTGTCCTTACATTCATCGGTCTTATTATAATTACTAACACCATACTTTTCTAATGTGGTTTTTTTGATTTTGTCTTTGTATTCTTCCAATTTCATGACATTTTCTACGCCATATTTCTTTAAGCTAGTGTTCTTTACTTTCTTATTTTTACATTTGATAGACGAGCATATATCACTATACCCTTTAATCATTGATATGAAATTTGTATTATCCCCACATATATCGCATATACCTTTATTATTGTTATGTAGATAAACATCTTCCACGGTATAAACAACATATTTTATAATGTTACTATCTATTTTATTACTTGGTGCTAATATATCAATAACATCTTCCAATTTGTTATTGTTAATATATTCAATTTTACAAACATTAGTACATATTTCTTTAATAGACGGTGTACCACATACTTTACATATCTTGTTTGTTATTTTTAAATAATATGAAAACAGCTCATCCTTATTATTGTACTCACCATTTTCAAAGAAATACTTATACATGGTATAAGCTTTAGATGGCATTTTATTAAACATGTATATTAATGCAGTATCCAAATTGTATTCTTTAAGAAAATAATAGAAATATAACTTATTTCTTGTCCTCTTTTTATACGCATTGTTAGTTTGGTATTTTTTGTAATCAATAAGGTCTGTTTTGTGTTTGTATATTCTAATCATAATATTAGTATATCATAATATTATTATTTTGTAAAGGGTTGATAAAAAGGGGTTGTATAAAAGAAAACTAAGAGGGAAATTCCCTCTTAGTTAAGAGTAGAAACTATGGGTTACATAGCTCCTAGAAGTGTTTTAGTAGCAGAAGCACCAAAATCGATTGCCATGTGTCTACCATAGCTTTCAGGGTTGATTGGGTTAGTTGTTTTACCAGCACGAGTTGATAAAATAATTCCCGGTTGACCACTTGCTTCGTGTGTAATACGTTGGAAACTAGCAGGTACATACGGAGCATAATAACCAATCGCATCTCTACGGTCATTTCCCTTATATAACAAAGTTGCATAATCATATTCTGCAAAGTTATCCATAATCACTTTCTTACCAGCAAAAGTACCAATGTTAGAAGTATTAATACTATTAGGATTAACATCAGAGCTAATAGAAGCATCTTTGTAACCATCAAGTTGTTCAAGCATAGTTGCAACAGCAGGGCTAACAACAATACGGTTAGCTGGTCCTCTACGAGTTAATCTTGCGATTTCACGTGATTCTGCAGCAAGTTTAATACCAGCGACACGGTATTTTTCAATTTCCCATCTAGCCATAGCTACTTCACCAGTTAAAGATGTAGGAGTTCCTGCAGCTTCATTAGAGTTAGTTCCAACAGTTGAACCATATCCACCCATGTTAAAATCAGCTACTTGTGTTGCGGATTCATTAACAAAGTCAATAATTTCACGGTCAATTTCAGTTTGAAGTTCGTAACCCATAAGGCTCATAATTTCTTCATCTGCACGTTTACCATGAACCGCTTTAAGGTCTTGATACATTTCTAGTGAGTATTCGCCTTTAAGTTTACGTGATTCAGCTTCAATTTGTTTACGTTTGATTTCAAATCCCATTTCATTGACATCATAACCCATACCTTCTGCAGTACCTGTAGCATAACTACCACTATAGTTTTTAAGGATTTTGTTAAATTGTGCTTCATTAGAGAATGCACCAAGAATACTTTCTGCAGTACCTGTGATAGTATCACCAGCAACGATATTAGCAGGGCTTGCATCAGTAAGTTCAATAAGTACACGTACTTTAGTAGAACCCATTCCACTTGCATAAGTTTCTTTGTATATTACTTTAAATGCTTTATTAGCACCACAAGTATCAGTATCAGCAACATTTAAAGTAGTTGAAGCAACTTCAAGAATTTGACCTTTAGTAGTAGGAGAAATTGAATTAGTACCTGAACCTGTATAACGATTACTCATTGAGTAAATATAACCTGTTGGTGATTTCATTGGCTGAATACCTACTAAATCATTAGCGATAAGGTTAGGGTAAACTCTACGTGCAAGTGGCATAAAAACTGGTACAAAATCTTGTACATCACCTACAAGCGTACCTTCATTCGTAAGACGAACCATTTCTTGTTCTTGATTTTCTAGTACAAGCGCGGTTGTACCTAAATCAGCTTCGTTGATTTTAGCGTACTTTTCAGACTCTAAAAGTTTTTCGTGTTTTTCAGTTAATAACATATGTTATGTTCTCCTATTATGTTTTATTTTATTTATATAGTTTAAAAAGTGGTTTAATTTTTATAATTAAACCAGGTGTGAATAATCAAATGTTTTTTCTTCTTTTCTTTCGTTAAGAACAACAACACTTTCTTTGATTTCTTCTTTAATTTCAGCTTTTGGAGCTTCAACAACAGCGATACTTTCTTTGATAACTTCCATAGATGATATGAATTTATCAGTTGCCGTAACATCAAATTCAACAACAGCAATTAGTTTTTTGAATTTTTCTGATTGGGCAATAGTAAGTGATTCACAAGCTTCAACGATGATTCCTTGTTTTAAGAGTTTAGAAACTTTTTTACTTTCTTCTATGTTCTTTTCGGCAAGTTCATTTACTTGTGCTTTAAGACTTTCAATTTCTGATTTGTCTGCACTTTCGTCAATAGATTTTTGTTCTTCTATCGCATTTTGAATTCCTGCGATACCAGTCCCAGCAACAACTAACATTGCGTCAAAACCTTCAATTAAAGCGTCAGATTTTAACGAATTGATGTTTTTATCCATACTTACTAAGTTTTCTTCAACAATAGCATCTTTAAGTAATTCTAGGTATTCACCTACTTTACTCTCTAGTTGCTCTGCACTTTCTGCCAATTCTTTTTCCATCAATTCTAGGTATTCTGCTGATTGAGCTTCTACTAATTCTTTAGCTTTTTCTTCAATCATAGACTCTTGAATATTTGCCTGAAATTCTACTTGGTCTTTTTTCACAATTTCTTCGAATTCTTTTGACTTTTCTTCAACAATAGCAACAAGTTTTTCAGCAACTTGGATTTCTACCGCGTTATCAAAAGATTCTTGTACTTGTGATTTCATTTCGTCTGTAAAGATTTCAGAATCAATATTTTCTAAGATTTCTTTCATTTAGTGTTTCTCCTTTGTTCTTTATTTTATTTATATTGTTTAAATTATAGGGTTTTAAACATACCATCAAAAGAATCTAAAATAGCTTTTTGGGCTTTTTTTAATTCATCTTCTGTTAAAGTATTCATATAACAAGTTTCTTCATCACAAATTTGTATTTCTACGAGTTCGCCATTTACACCTATTTTAAAGTCTTTATCTTGTACAATACCCTCATTAATGAGAACACCTTCTGTTACACCATTCATCATTGCGTTGTAATCACTTGGTTTGTCTACTACATCATAAGTAACTAATTTAAAGTTCTCTATGACGCCGCTTACCCCAACTTTACCAACACCGCGTGAACTAACACCTATTTGAAAACCTTCGTCAATTAAAGCTTTTAATTGATTAGTCTTTTCAGAATTATTATTAAGAATTTTAGCCCTACCTTTTACGTAGTTTTCATCAATCCATAACTTTTCAATTTTGATAACCCCTAACATAGGGTCAACCTCCGCTCTTGGTGGATGTTGATATTCACCTAAAAGATTATAAGAAGTCCTATCATCAAAATTCTTTTGAAAATCATATACTTGGCTTTCCCATATAGCTTTGCTATATACTCGACCATTTCTATTTTTTTCACCTATAGTAGAGAAGACACCTTCGATGTAATAATTTTTAGTTCTTACACCATTTGCTTCATTAACGTCTTCAACGATATCAGCATCTAATCTACTCTCTGAGTTTTCTAAAATAATTTTCATATTTAATCCTCGTTGTCATGATTTTTTGCATCATCATCTTTGTCATTTTTAATGTTTTCGATATCAGCAAATTTATCAATGATGTTGTTGTAGTATTCTTCGTCACTTTTACGTGACTTGATACGCGAATCATCAGCAATTTTTTGTTGAACGACATTTCTAATGTTTTTAGAAAATTCAGCAAAATCAGAATCTTTAGCATTTGTTAAAGAATCTTTTATACTCATTATTAACCTTTCGTGTTTTATTTTATTTATATACTTAATAAATGACTAAAATTCATCATCATCAAGATTGGTAATTTCACCATTTTTTATCTCTTCTGCGATTTGTTCTTTCATAAGTTTAATCATTCCATCATCCATGTTTAAGATGTTTTTACGTACATATTCCATACTAAAGTGTTTACCTATCAGCTCTTCTATACCCCTATATGCTTCTAGTTGGTCATTAAATTGGCTTTTTGTCATGTTTTCGTAAAAAATGTTTTTATTTCTGAAATTTATACTAAAATGTTTTTTTGTTTCATCATAATCTTCTATAGACATAACACCTTTAGCTATTAACTCTCTTTTTAGTATTTCTTCATGTAGTGGTAGATACTGTGAAGCAAGACGTGAAATAAAGGCGAAAAAACGAATTTCATCTCTTGTTGTATTGGTATCAGTAAAATCAAATGAACCTGTTTCACCATTTTCATCTTGTAATCTTGATGCTGGTACATTTAAAGTTTTATATAGCTTTCTTTGTAGATATAGGATATCTGTGATTTCACCAAGATTATTAGTCTCATCAATGGTATCTACCGTAGTACCTTTAGCACCATTTCTATTAGCAAACCAATAATCTTCTACGATAGAAGCAATGTGTTGTTGGTTTTTTATAGTACCTTCTTCTACGTTATACGATTTTTTGTATTTGAATTTATTTTGTATCTCTGATAGTACTTGTTTACTTTTACTATTAGGCAACCCCGCAACATCAACATTAAAAACTCTACGAGATACACTACGTGAATAACGCATAGGTATTAGCATGTCTTCCATAGTCCTAAGCATATTCGCATATTTTATACTAGAATCAAGATTGCTTAGTATGTTATTTTCTTTGTATATACCACTATCAATGTGTACTATTTCTTCTATGTCGTATTCCTGAGCATCGTCTCCTTTGCCTACTAGGTTCCAATTATTAATCTTTTTATTTTCATATTTCCATTTGTTGTTAGTTTTATCAAAGTAAAACATCAATGGTGACACCACTTGGATTTTTTGTATACCTTTGTCTATATTCGCGTTATCATAAGTAAAAGCTATATTTAATTGTCCATCTATATAGAAACTTCGGACCATTCCGTATATATGTCTATTTGTTTGTAACTTATAATCTATATCTTTTTGTGTTTCTAATATAGACTCTTTTAATTTATCTGATATATTATTATCATCAGTAAAAGATACAGTTATAACACTCTCTTCATTGTTAGGATTAAATACCATCTCATCGACAATTTCATCAATAGCATTGTTTACTTCTGGTACCTCTTCAATCTTTCTATATTTTTCAATCCTAATGTTTTGTTCATGTAATGCTTTACTCTTTTCTGATACGGAACCATTATAAGAGTGTCTATTGTCTTCATCATCAAAAAAACCAATATTTACATAAGAGTACGGGTCATATAATGTGCTATCTACGTTATCATCGCTAGTTACATTGGAAGGGTTTTTTGTACCTTTATTGTCTACTTGCAAAAAACTTTTAGATACACTCTCGAAAATGTCCATACATATTCCTTTTTATTGTATTTATAAATAAAAGTAAAAGTAAAAGTAAAAGGTTATTTAATCATGGATATGGTATTGATAGACGAGAGAGTAAAACCTAAAGAAGAATTGTTGGGTGAGTTGTTATTAGATGATAGTTCTAATGTAAAAGTTGTTATAGATGAAGAAGACAAATCACATAAAGAAGAAAAAGATATAAATAAAAATAAAACCAAAGGAAATTAAATTGAAACAATTTAAAGTAAAACTAAACAAAGACGAAGTTACAATAGGGTATAGAGGACAGAACATAGTATTAGAGAATGGTGCTATAGTTAATGACAACAATCCTTTTTTTGCGGAAGTTATAGCAATGTCTCCTAGTTATTTTGTAGAGATAAAAATAAAAGAAGAAACGGTAAAAAGTGTAGTAGCACCTATTGTCGCGCCTATTGTAGAAGAAAAAGAGTCAATAGTAGAAGATGAAAAAGACATGGTGAAGAAGGAAGTTAAGAAGGCTCCTAAGAAAGAGTCCAAGAAAGAAACAAAGAAAACAAGTAAACGTAACAAAACAGCGGAATAAGGTATTAGAATATGGCAAAGATAGACACTAACCAAAAACTAGTAGATTATATAATGAACAAATTGTCTGGTGGTGGTGTCATCGATGTAGAAATCGGTGAAGATGCCGTATTAGATGTTATAGATGATACCATACAAGAATTCTCTGCATTTGCTTATGATGGGGAGAATGAGAAAGTGTTTGTGGTAGAATATGATGGTGTAGAGAAAGATTTACAGTTGAATTCTAGCATACAAGCAATCTTTGCTGTAAAAGGTACATCTACATTTGGTGCATTAAACATTGCACCAAAAGATTACGTACTAACTAATTCTACTGATTTGTTTATGCAAACATCAAATTTTGATATATCCAATTATACTACTATGTTAGCATCAATGAGTATGCTAGAGAGTGTGTTTGGTCAGTCTATATCATATGATTTCAATTACAATAGTAAAATATTGAGATTGTTAGAAGAGCCACATGAGAATAAAATATTAATACACGCGTCATTAGAGTACGAACCCGGTGATATAGATTTAATTTATAATCACCAATGGGTAAAAGCTATGGCTACAGAACAAGTACGTTTGATATGGGCTAGTAATGTAGGTAAATATAGTGCTGATTTGGTATCTGGTGCTAGTATCAATTATTCTGATATTAGAGCGGAAGCAGAAGGGAAAATAGAACAATTAAAGATTGATTTAGAAGAAAAGTGGTCAGCACCATTTGGAATAGACGTTTTATAAACGTCTATTTTATTATGTAAGGCATATACTTTTCAATATTTTTGTCTAGCTCAAATCTGCTATTCCTTTTTTTATACCCTATCTTTTTTATGAATGCTCTAAACTCGTAATTAATCTCTTTTTCACTAAACCATTGTTTAAGCTTAACATCGTTATCTTTTAAATAAGTGTAAAATTTCAAGTCTACTTCTCTTTTTTCTAAATCCATATTAGACACAACTAAATTGCTTAATTTTTCTTGTACTTTTGCTTTAGTATACCTAGACACAAAGTGTACCTTTTTAACTATATCTAAAAAATTACCATTACTCTCTATCTGTAATATATACAACTCTTTGATTATTTTCTCATCTATAGTTATAATTTCACTTTTGATATTATCCATATACAATAACGCTCTTTCTCTATCGGTCAATTTCGTACTCTTAGATTTTATATCGTCAATATCATAATCACACCATTCTTCTCCTGAATAAGATGATATCAATGATAGTTTGTCTTTTTTGATAATTTCGTTTTCACTTCTTGTTATTACATCCAATGAATATTTTGTAGAATTGACCTCTATTTTTTTTATGTTGGTTGTTTTGAACTGATTCTCTAGTAAAATATCAAAAGCATCTTTATGATTAGTTTCAATAATGTTTCTATACACTTCTATTTCATTAATATAAACACCAGTCTCCGATAAGTAAAAATTACCAAAGGTGTCTATACTAATCATAAAATTAGAGTCTGTACCTTTGTAATGTGTGTTTATGTTATCTATACTAATTTTGTTCAATTCTTCTATAGAAGTTTCTAACATAACCGTCTTTGGTTTTATATAATAATGAAGTTCTCCACAATGTCTTGTTCGCTTAGTCATTTGTAATGAGCTTACAACGTCAGCACTTGCACTAGAATCGTAATGGAAGTGTGCTTTCACATTATTGAGTATACTAACTCCCACGGTCAATGTAGGCGAATATATGATGATATCCCACGGTGCGTGTTTCTCTTCAAATAATTTATATATATGTTGTTTGGTTATGTAAGGGGTGTCTGAGTTTAGAACAGTGACTTTAAATCCCATACTAGTTAATAACCTAGTAACACCGGGTATCATTGCCACGCTTGTGGTCGATAACGCGATACTCTCATCTTTATGTTTTGTTTCTAACGAATTTACTATACTCTCTATAAAAAAGTTCTTACAATCATATGAATAAAGCTTATTATCGTCTTTGTATTTGTTCTCTATATAGTAAATATCTTTTTTAGGAAAGAAAACATCTTCATACCCACTAAGAAACGCATCACTCACTACTATCTTCTTTGTATCTAATATTTTCTTAAACTTGCTTATGTTCATATTTTGACAACTACTAAGTGTACTTCTATGATGAAACATAAGGGAAACATATTCATCTAGTATTACTAAATCAAAAAAACGTAAATCATATTGCCATAGTGAATCAAACTGCACAACAATATTGTCACCCTTTATATAATTGTGGTCTGGGTTGTTATATAGAAACATATCAAATTTTTTACTAAAATCTTGTGCTACAGATATCCTAGAACTAATTATAAGTATTCTTAGTTTGTTATCTTTTGATTCTTCTATTATCGACTCTATGATGTTACTTTTACCTGTACCCATTGCGGATTTTAGTTTTAATATCGAATCATTTTTTATGAATAATTTTATCATTTTTTTAACATCATCTGATGTGGACAAATATCTTTCATCTACTATAAGTGTTTTTTTGTATTCTTTCTTCTTATTAGTCAATAGAATTTTTTGTTTTTCTTTGTTTTTGTCTTTAATGTATTCTTTAACCACTTTTTCGTGTTTGATTTTATCGTATATATTAACATTCTTCTCTGGATTAAAATGGCACATCAAAAATGGGTTGTCTTGAAACCAAAAGTAACCATCTGGTGTATTAACCTCTGAATAATGACCAAAAGAAACACATTCTTCTCTTTGTTCACCACGTGTATATCCCATTATAGAAAATGTTAATAGACATATCTCCACCAAGTCGGTAGACAGCAAAGCTTCTGTGTTAATTATATCTTCTGTAGGTTTTGTGTTTGATGTTAATACAATCCCTTTTATGCTGTCTAAATACACATCATCAAAAGAATTTTTACCATTATTATAATGTACTACCTTATGTTTTCTCATAGGTGCTTGATACGATGGTACTCCTATGATGCTAGAGTCTACTATCGCATTGTCGCCAATGTCTAATTGTAATACCTTTACTAATTTTTCAATATAATCTTTGTTATTAGTAATGTCTACTTTTAGTATACCTTTAAGATTAAAATTATCCTTTCCATTATAAGACCTTGATTCACCCAATACAATTGCGTAATCATTCACATCAAAATACCTAATAACTTCTGTATATGCTTCTTTAGATGTTATTTTATCAAGGTCTAATATCAAATACTCTTTTCTTAGTGGTTGGTAATTTCTAAGAGTATATGTATGTCTACGTACCATGTATAAAGGTTCTTCTAACTCTAATGGGTTGTTTAATACAAAATTAGTTGCCATTATATCAAACATTTTTAGAAGAGAGTCACACTCGTGATTAATATAATCAAAGGTGTGTGTTCTATCTTCTTTTAGTCTACCATCATCATAAGGTGAGTGTATATCTTTGATTTTGCTATATGATGGCATAGTAGTAAGTGTCAATTTGATTCCTTATAAATATTTACAAAAGGTATTGTAATGGAAAGTTTCTTAGAGAATGTTAAAGATTTAAAATTATTCATGGTTAATATCGCGTTCATAGTTTCTAGCATCCTTTATGGTATACAATATTTAGAAGAGATAAAAGAAGATATAGATAGGAACTATAAAGACAATATGTATACACAAATGCTTCTAATAGGGCATATAGACGACTTCTATGGCGAATCCAACATATCCCTCATGTCTAATGAGAAGTGGCAGGAATACGTGTTTATGAGCTATAAACTGCATATGTTAAAGATAGAGTTTGGGAAGATACCACCTATCGCTAAGTGGGAAGAACCCACTAGAGAACCCACTAGGTAGTTATTGTTTCTTTCTTATGAGTTTTTCTTAGGAGTTTTCTTACTACGTTCTTGATGTATTCAATGAACGTAAGACTCTACATCTTCGATAGTAACTACATCATCTACTTCTGTTTTTGTAAGTTCGTTATTACACAACACATCAACAATACCACTTACCCCACAATCTGCTTCTAATGATAGTTTTTGTAACTTCTTTATTGTGTCTACACCAAGTGCTAGTGTGATATTTGTGCCATTAGTATCTACCTCATAATCTCTTTGTTGATATTGTTTTTTCTCTTGTTTTGTAATGATATCACTCATGTGATTTCCCTTTATGTTTGTTTTTTCTATTGTATTTATTTTTTTTATTGCTTTCGCTTCTTGTAGAGAGATTAATCTCACCTTTTATGTGCATAATAACATCAAGATTTCGTTTCTTTATTTTTGTCTTCTTTTTCTTTGCCATTTTATATACCCCCTATTAGAATAGTCTCATATCTATTCTGATTCTAGGTGTATGTTTTTTCATAATACTAGATAACTGTTTATTGTCATTCATAGCCATAGTTACAATATGGAATATTTTATTGGTTTTGATAATACTACTTTTTATAGTAAATATTACTACAGAGTTTGTTTCTATAGAACCATAGTCCAATTCTAACAAAACTCTATTTTTATCATCGTCATCATCACCTTCAATAAAATTATCAAGGTTTATACTACTATCTATAAGTTTTTTAAACATATACTCTAACTCATCAGTCTTTATATCACTATGTCTAGCTTTTTTCTCGGACTTTCTAATTTTAGTAGTGTGTTTGTCTATTCTAATAGTATACTTATGGTCTTTGTATCTAAAAGTTGTTAGGTTTATAAAGTTCTTATAAAGAACTTCGTTTATATATTCACTAAATGTCATCAATACCCTCTAAAAACATATGAAATTCTTCATGTTCTTCTTTTTTTATATTATCGCTATTAAAAGTTGTTTTGAAATCTTTTTTTATAAAGCTAATATATTTATCAACGTCTTCTTCTTTGTCCATAGGACAATTACAAGGGAGATATCCAAAATCTTCTTCTAGGTTGGTCTCTACAAATTCCCATAGATTCTCTAATCTCGTCATAACATACCCTTTGTGTTTTTAAGTATCCTAATACTAACATCAGGATACTTAAATCTAGCTTAAATCAAGAACAACTCTCGCATACTTCTTCATCCGCACTTGATTTCATTTGTTGTAAGTAATAAAAAGTTTTGATGCCTAGAGAAAACCCATACCAATGTAACATAACCAATGACCTTAGTGAATCGGGGTATCTATCATAAACATTTATAGATTGTGCTTGGTCAATCCACTTTTGTCTAATTGCCGCATTCTCTAATAACTTATATTGGTCACAATCAAACGCTTTCTTATAATACTGATTGTTTAGTCTAAAATTAGGAACTACAGTTGGTATGTTTATAGTACCCTCTTCCTTATAGAAAAAATCAACAATTGGCTCTGTAGATTCTAACGCATTTATGGATTTCCCAGAAGTGTTATGGCTTACACACCCATTACCTAATAAATATTCATGCACATCATGTACTTCTATGTCCCATGTGTGTTGTGTATTTCCATTTTCAATTTTTTTTATTTTCATTTTTTGCCTTTATTTTTCATGTATTACAAAGATACAATGTCCATTCCCTCTTTTAAGTTACCAACTTGACACCAATATTCTCTATTCCCATCATTGACTAATAATTTGTGGTTTAATGTGAATTCGTACATATTACCATCTTCAAACTCTATTTTTTTCGTTGGTTGTTTGCCATTATACCAAATCCTAGACACTTCTTTGTTTCCAAATCTAGTAGGTATCGATAAACAATTATCGAATACAAACCATCCTTGTGCACCTTCGTTCTCTATAGATGAATGGTCGATACCTCGGCTTTCCATTATCGTTTCAAGTGACAAAGTACCTTCATTTGTTTGTATTTTTGAATATTTGGTTTGGCATGCGGTGGGTGCTATAGCTAATAGCGTAGCATTTCTAATACCATATTTCATGATATCATTGGATAAAGCATCCCACTTGTCCATGTTAGGTTTGTATTTAGTCAATCCCATAGCTTTTTCATTAGCCTTATGGATTGGTAAAACCCCTTGTGACCATTCTGTTTCATGAAACTTAGGAAATCTACCTTTCTCTTTTGCAAGTTCCATGGATGATGTGATTACCATATAACTTAACTCATCAAACAATGCATCAGTTTCTTCTAATGCTTCTTGTGTATCTATTACTATATGTTTAAGTGCTAAATAATTAACAAAATTTAACACACCTATACCTAAATATCGATACATTATATTAGAGTGTTTGCCTTCTTTTACAGGATAAGTGGCAATATCTATTGTATTGTCTAATCCTCTTACTAAAGTACTAACCAATTCTATCTTCTCTTCATCGTTTAAATAGTACCATCTCTCTAAGTTAATAGAAGAGAGGTTGCACAATGCTATCTCTCCGGCATCATATCGTTTTATAATTTCACTTTTACTATCTTCTTTAGTGACAAGTTCTTCATTAATATTTGCGGATGCACGAGATGGCAAAACTATCTCCGTACAGTTGTGTACTAATATATTATTAGCATAAAAATTGTGATTGTCCTCTACTGTTATATCATAAACTATCTCTGTTTTATCCAACATTTGTATATTAATCATATATTTCCTTTTTTATTCATTATTGATAATTTTTCTCGGTGTTGTTTTGATTTGTACCAAGGATTGTAAACAAAACCAGTTATATCTTCAACTATTTTATATGGTGTTTTGTCCGGAAACCTAAACTTAGAAAAACTTTTTGGTATATTTCTATCGTATTCTTGTGATACATATTCTCTCAATTTATTCATTGATGGTATAATATTTTCTATGTTGGTAAGTTCTAACATATAATCTACAATTTCTTCATCTGTGATACCGGAGTATCTGCCATTTTTCACACCATGTTGTGGGTTTTTAAGCTTTTGTTCTAAACTTGTTGTCTTACAGTATAATATGAGAGACTCGTACATATTGATATAATTCACAAAAATACTCCTTATATTTATTTATAAGGAGCATATCACTACATAGAAGTATGTATTTTTACTATATCACACTCTACTAAATACATAGCTTCCACGTACCCACGATTGGTAGTCCATACTTTGTGATTACCTGTACATACAATACTATTACCGGAGTCACAATCGGTTATTTTCATAACTGTAGCATTCGTATTCATAAGAGCGGAATCTAAAACTTTTTTATATTCATCTATATCATTTGTTGTGTTATGAGATAGTACATAATCACCTTTTTTCACATCTTTTAAATCTTTTAACCCTTTTTTTGTTTGAACCTGTGTATCACCTTTAAGACACAAATTACTCGAACCGATATATCTATTAAGAAGCGTAGCATCATTAACATTTTCGTCATGGTATAGGTATATATTACCTGTTTCCGTACGTTCTTTGAACAATTTAAACACAAGCTCTCTAGCATTAATCTTTTTCTTCTTTAAAGAACTTTTATTTACATATTCATCGTAAGCTTTGTTGAAATCATCACCTACTACACCGATTAAATTTGGTACATCTTTTGGGTCAAACAAGTACACGTCCAAATCGTTCGTAACCGCATCAATATAGAATTGGTTTAGCTTGATTGCATATTTTAGTCCACGTGCTCTATTTTCTTCCGTTCCACCATTAGACTTTAGACTAAGCAAATCATTAATATCTAAGTGCCACCAACTAAAATAGACCGCCAAAGCTCCGTTCCTTTTTCCACCTTGATTCCAAGCTTTCATTATAGACTCAAAATACTTCATAAAAGGCACTGGACCAGAAGAATACCCTTGTGTTCCTTCGATATAAGACCCTTTTGCTCTTAATGATGTAACATCTAACGCCGTACCACCTTTAAACTTAGAGTAAATACCTAGATTCTTACCTGTATCTAAGATGTTATGGGAATCATCATTTACTGTGTTAAGAACACATGAACTCAATTGATGACCCAATGTCATTGCATTTAGCATGATAGGTGTTGCGTTTGTATAGTTGTGTTTAGAGATTTGATGATACATTTTGATGATATATTCTACTCTATTAGTTTTCTCGTCCATCATTAAAGCCATAGCAACTCTCATATAAGAGATTTGTGGCAATTCTAATTTCTTAGTCTCTGTATAATTAAGACAATACTTATCAAAAAATGAAACTAGACCTTTATAGTTAAACAACAAATCTCTATCAGATACAATAGCATTATCTAAAGCAATCAAATCTTCTTCACTAAATTTAGCGATGAACTCTTTTTTATAAATCTTTTTCTTTACACCTTGCTCAATTACGTCAATAAGACTAGGGTATTTGTTATGGTCACTTATATTATATGTTTCTTTGTAATAACTTAGTAGTTGAAGCTTACCAGCTACCATTTCCCATTGTGGTTGTAACATTGATATTTTGTTCACGGCAGTTATAATCAATTGTTGATACATATCTTGGATTTTAATCTCTTTATGTAGTTTAATTTCTGTATCCCTAAGAAGTTCTTCTTTCATTGGTAAAGAGCCTTCTGTTGCCCAATCAACTACTTTATCTAACTTCTTAGAATTAAAAGGTTCTTTGTGACCTTTACGCTTGATTATAACAATATTGTTAGCTTTCATGACATCTTGATTAGATATATCAATTTTCTCTTTGTTATCAACCGCATCATTTAATGCTTCTAATGTCACTTTGTTGTATCTTTTTTGTTTGATATTCGGCTTATCTTCCATTAACTCCCTTTGTGTGTCACGTGTTTAGTAAAATATTTATAATTAGAGGAAATGACCTCTAATTATGCGTTTGGGTTACATATAACAAATGTACCTTCGTCCATATCGTTTTTTAGTATACCAATATTATAAGCAGTACCTTCTGCTTCTTGTTGTGCTGTATTGTCTTTATCAATATCTTTATATGTTTCAAACCATTGCACAACATCAGTTTTTGATTGATTGAATAATTTTTCTACACCAATAGAAGTTAATCTATTATCAACATAGTATTTTAGAAATGAACTATACACACCTTCTGTCAAAGTAGGTATATCACCAAATGAAGATAGATATCTAGCGAATTCCATCTCATCGTCATATACACCAGCAAAAACTCTATATACTATTTCCGTAAACCATTCACTCTTTATTAAATCAGAGAAACCTTCGATAGGATTTTTCTTTAAAGTTTGTATAGTACCAGAAATCATACTAGTGTGAAAGTCCTCATCGAAATTGATAAGCTTAATGATTCTAGTTGCACCTTGAATCTTATTGTTATAATTATTATTGATAATATAAGTTACTAAGAAAGATACATTAAATTTGATTCCTTCTAACGCCAAAATATTAACTAACAATTCAATAACCAATTTGTTCTTATCTTCTTGTGTTTCTAATTCATCTATATTCTTAACTCTATTATATAAAACAATTTCTTTATCAATTCGTTTTTGAATTTCAGGATAATCGCCTATTCTATCAAATATAACACTTGCATCCGCAAATATACCTCTTAAAATGTGACTATATGATAGTGAATGTATTAATTCAAAATACCCTTGTGTCTTAAACATAGCTTCAAACTCTGGATTCGTACAAAGAGACGCTAACACTTCCTCTAATCCACTATTCTGTGCGGAATCCATAAGGGTCTGAAATAACCAAATTCTAATCATCACCTCTTGTATAAACGGTGGTAACGTAAAGAACTTGGTAGCATCTACACCCATGTTAATTTCTTTTGGGTTCCAAAACGCATTTCTTTGTTTCTCTTCCATATTGACAGCAAAACTATACGTTGGATTATCATACCTCTGGAACCCACTATACTCCCCAAAGAATATACGCTCTTTTTTCTTATCTACAACCAATTTATCGGTACATATAATCGTATTACATGAACTACCCATTTTTATCCTTTATTTGTTGTTTAAATAAAACAACCCTAGTGTTTTATTTATCATTTGACATGAATCTGTCTAACAGAGGGGTGTTGTGCTTTTTGTTATGCACTTCCAAAAGCTCTTCATTGTTGGATACACCATTCTTTTTATATATAAGTTTTTTGTACTTTTGTGCTGTAGGATATGTAATATTTAGCTTATATCCAATGTGAGATGTAGACATACCCTTAATCAATAGTTCGTATACTCTCTCTTCTCTTTCATACATTGATGTTTTTTTTACTTCATTTGGTGGTTCATCCCCTAGGTCATTAGCATTTGCTATAGCAAATGCTACCATTTCTTTGAACGATTTGTAATTATTCATAACATCCCCTTTCTTTGTATTTTGTTAATATCTACCATTTCTTTGAACGATTTGTAATTATTCATAAC
>Ga0233440_1001957_pt1 | contig 17884 bp, 9 predicted proteins | sample SI_123_September_5_FD_182791 | JGI IMG/M metagenome (GOLD analysis project Ga0233440, IMG submission 182791) | Seawater microbial communities from Saanich Inlet, British Columbia, Canada - SI_123_September2016_120_MG | ecosystem: Environmental > Aquatic > Marine > Inlet | place: Canada: British... | reverse complement strand
ACAGAAAGAGTCTGCTCAGCCATAATCTGGCTCTGAAACAGGATCTAAAGGGTACCTCTAACAACGATTGAAATAGTAACTCTTAAAACAGCAAATTACACAGTAAATTCGTTGTTGCTCAAAAATCTGCTGCTGATCAATTATCTGCTGTTGCTGTTCGATCACCGAGATAAGCAACAGGGCGGTGGGACTCTTTATCATGCTCTGGAATGGAGGCGAGGATTCTGGAGACAGAAATCATTAGACCAATACCTGCTGTGTATCACACCACAGGGGATAGAGTGAGGCCATCCAGACCAGTGCTACTACGCGCTCTTCCGGCGGCCTTTCCAACAGGGATGTTTTCAATATTTTTGCCTCTGAGTGGCGATATGGGAGGTTTTATCTATACCTGACAACCCAGGCGACAACTGCTTCCATAGAGCAGGACTGCAAGCCGATTATGGAAGTTTGAGATGTGTTTTGGATAGAGCACATCAAGGAGCCTGATGTTAACAGAACTTACTGAAAAAGCCTGTCAAGTACTTTTTGTTATTTTTTCGACTTTGATTGTCTGCATGGGCTTATTGAGAACTGAAGTTTCCGCGTTCTTAGAGCGGGGTATTTTTCATCGCCGCACATGATAACTTATATTTATTACAACAATACTTGGGTTATCATAGGGCGATTCATTTTGCGTGCCAATCTTTCGATGAAATCACATTGAAACCTTTTCTAAATCAAATAGATATCTTAATATTTGGATGAGTAGAGGGCGCTCTTCTGTTATAATCAATACTGCTAAGTCATTGAACCACAAACAGAAGGACCCTCCACTCAATGTTTATTCTACGCGACCTACTCTCCTCCTGAGCGTGAAACAGATCATTGAGTATTATGGGGCTCGCAGGAAGATCGAAGCTGGTTTCAAGGAGATCAAGCAGAAGATTGGAAGTGCTAGAAGTCAGACACGGGATGCTCAAGCGGTGACCAACCATTTGCAGTTCTGTATGATGGCTACTTCTCTAACTTGGATCTATGCAGATCGGTTACCCTATACCCCGAGCCGAAGGCATCAGGTGCAGGGGCGATCCGGTTTTTTCTTCTCCGATGTGCGAAGGCTGATTGCAGAGGCGGCTCTGAATCAGGATTTTTGGGCGCTTTTGCCAAAAGCAGAGCAACAGCCGCAAAATTCTTTCATCCACACGCTGTTACGCATGATGGCCTGAAAATGGAGAATTTGGGGCTTCAGAATTCGTAGGAAATTTCAGATTGAGAAGTTACGTAAATTCCATTGCCACAATGTAATCACCTTTTACTGTAACCTGAATCCGTAACTTCCAATTTGAAGTCAGCCATATCCAAAGCAAATCTGCCCAATTTTTCTCAATCCAGCCTACTTGTTTGGCTGGACACCTGTTTTTTATCAATCTGAGCGCTTGTGGCGCTGTCTGCCCGACCCAATCGCCTCTACTTTACTCAATCAGCGCGTGCTGACTCCTCAGCATTGCTGATCAATCTATATTCTTGCTCTCAGTCCTGCTGTTCTTTGGCCCAACGTCCCAACATGCTGTGATTGATCCCGAGACTTCTCGCTGCCTCTACTCGCGTGTAACCCTGATCAATAACCAGACTGACTGCATCCAGCTTGAACTCTTTCGAATATTTCTTTCTCTCTGTCATTTCTATTTCCTCTTGTTAAGGTCATTATCCTTAACTCAGGTGTGCAGGGCTATTGGACCACATCACACCTCATTTAAGTGCTATCCATAGGCTAGCTGCTGGTAAACCAATCGGTATACCTCAAACCCCGGGCAATAGCTGCTGAACTTGAACTTAAGCCGGTGGCCACTTTCAACCACTCTGGCTGCAAGATACATCAGTTCTTGCATCACTGTACGGATTCTCCTTCGCTTAGCTGGATGGCGTACTGGAGAGAGTTCACCAGTCAGCCCCATCAAGCCTATCCAGCGCCCCGCCCTATGAGCGGCGAAGATGTCACAAAACTCAGATGAAAATATCAGTACTTGAAAGGGTTGCTTTGTGCGGACCCACAAAAGAAAGAGTATATGCATCAAGCATGCAACCTCCCCTTCGTCCTTCCCCATCAATTTGAGATCTAATGTAACAAAATGTAACACAATTATCACTGGACTTATAAGTGTAAAATGATAGCTTACCTATTATATGTCTATCATTACAAAGGTGATTGTAAAAAATGACGATTTTCAATAATGACTCTAACTTCAACAGTACGACTATCGGGTTACCAGATCATATATTCATTAACCCAGAAACAGGTGAGCCCGATGAGAAGGTATTGAATGATGCTATTTATTTAGGTAATCGACGTGCTCGTAAGGGCTCTTTAAAAATATTCAAGGATATATTTAAGAAACATTCAATCAAACAAGTAGCTCTTAGGTCCGATGGGCACCCTACGGAATCGGTAATCAATGCTTATTGCGATCAGAGATTCAGAATGGCTATGTTTAATTCTGCTATCAAGAGATCTATACATGCTCTTAAAAATGGGTCTAGTGCTCTTTCCTCAGAAATAGTCATACCAAGTTTTGAGTTAGTTTACTTTTTTAAATACGCCAGTGAAATATATTCTGAAAAATCTACATACGATACTAAAATAACGTCTGAAAATGGATACAGTGATGGGCGTGTAAAAGAGTCAAACATCACTCCACCGACAAATAAGGATGTTTTAGCAGGGTATCAAGCGCTTTTTCATATTAAAAACAAGCTGTTTAATGATTTGAGTCAGTGGAGTACGCTGACTGAAGATAAAAAGAAAACCTTATCTTGTGTGGCACTTAGTATTGCTACATTAATGAATCCTGATCTTTTGAATGAAGCATTTACTATTGAGCCAGAACTGCGCAACTACTTTACATTTATGGATAAATTGTCTCAACATTCAAGTATCTCTGATTCTCTCAAGAGAGTAGAAGAAAAAGAGGCGGAAGAAAGTGTAGAGTTTGTGATGGCTGCTATCGGAGATATTTACGAGCAGCTCAAGAGATCACCTAAGAGTAAGAAGCTACAGAGAGAGTTAATTGATTCTGTATCGGCTCTTCACCAGTACTCATCTAATTTTAGTGAAGAAGACTATAGTGCTCTCTTAATAGAGTGGGTCCAGTCTCTCATTGATATTTTTTCTCTTTACAGTTTTGATGATCTGTTGTTTGCTGAAGGGGATCAAGAATTTCTTGTATTAGTCATGATGTGGGTTGAATACCTTTCTGTGCAGACTTCAGTGGCAGAGGATACAGATTATTTTATTTCACATTATCAATCAGTCCTTTCATTAGTCTCATCTCTAGCCTCAAATCAGAGCAATATAAATACTAAAATCTATGAGCTGGATTCAAAGGTTAATGAGATCAATTCGAACTTAACATCAGCATCTTTAATGGTAAGGCGTAAAAAGGATAAAGAGTTAAGGCAGATTCAATCTAGCATCAATAATTTAAAGGATAATATTGCAGACATTGATGATCAAGTCATTGCCACAGTCTTACCAGAAAGTTACACAATAGAGAGTTTTGATGAGGATTGGGGATCAAAAGAGGTTGATCCAAATGAAGATTTTATTGATGCATATAGCAATATGCTAGTTGCCTATAAGGATTGGAAGGATAACCAGACAGACCCGCAACCACTCACCACAACAGACAACTCAATTCCGGTCGTAGGGAGTGCCCTAGATAATCAAGCTGAACCCCCTTCTTTGCCTACAGAAGAGATTGGGGAAGCGCCCCCTCTATCTACAGCTACAGATGAATCGCTTGAGAGTGTTGAGCCAGATCCTGTTACGCCTTTAGATGAAGAGCCTTCAGTTGAAGCCGAGGCTGAATTTGAGGAGGTTGAGGAGGAAGTAGCTGTAGAGATTCCTTCAGTTAGTCAAGATATCGTGATCGATGTAGAAAAGGAACTTGAAGTTGAGATTCAGGAAGGTCACAGCGAAGAAGGGAATGCTTGTCTTTATGCTTGGGCGCATGAGATCTATATTCCTGGAGATCTAGTTAATAGTGCGATCAATCGGTTAATTGCAGATGATCAGATTCCGATGGCAGCACAGATTAGCTATGCCGTTGCTAACCGTAAGATCTCAGATAATGTTATCCCCTATGAGCTTTTGAAGGCAGCATATTATGGGATGCACACCTTTAACCGGCGAAACGTATACACTAAATCTGAGAGGATCTTGTTAAAGATTCAGACCAATGATTTTGATCAATGGGATAAACTACCGATGTCGGGGGCAGTTCCCTACCTTCTCTTTATGGCTACATTCCAACCAGCCATCATTGGCGGCAAGTCTAACTATCCAGCAATCTTACTGAAGAACATCCCTCAGAGTTGCTTTGGTCGAAATACAATTGATCTGATTGATCATATTGTAAAAGTCTCAAATCGTGGTGAGAAAATCACAATTGATCAGCTATCAATCGAAGGAGCCATAACACCTCAGAAGACTTTTAATGTTCAACGTGTAGAAGATTGGTGTAATGTGATCAGGAAGTCACAGAAGGGCTACATTCCAATCAAGATCGCACTTCTCAACTCTCTAAATAATGAGGGAGGACTTTTTAGAAAAATCACGGAAATACTGCTGAATGATAGATATGAGGATGAAAATGAAGTTCAAGACTTTATTAGTCGTTTTAAAGAGCCTAGTGATTCAACAGAATTTCTTGATAACCTATTAGCTGGAGTAGATGCTTACAAAACTAAAATTACCCGAACAGGAAAACAGACTGTCCATCATAAAGTGAGTGATCTTGTAGATCTTGCAAAGGATTGGTTAGAGGCGAAGCCTGTTGTTTCAACAGATTCCTATACTGAAGATTTCTGTACACAGTTTGCTGCACGGCTTCAAATAGTAATTTTAGAGTTCAAAGAGAAGTCAGAAGAGACGGGGGCTTCGTTAGAGCGTACTGCTGGAGCACGTTTCGTAGCTCTTCGGCTAGGGCATCTCAATCGTGTCATTCGTGGAGAGGTTGACGTATGGGAATATTCTCGGGTAAAAGCCTGGTATTACCATCCTCGACAAATTGCAAGCCTTTATGTCCAGCATAACGACGATACGGCACCCGAAGTAATACAGTGGCTACTGGCCCGTATTGGTACAGAGATCCGTTCTGTTAAACAGCTTGAGCTTGCGTATGAGAAGGGTGATGTACGTCTCAGTGAGCTGTTACGACACTATCTACTCGACACCAATAAAGAAGCTCCTTTTCACATCAACATCAAGAAGAGTTTTGAAGAATATTTAAGAGATGTTAGAGATCGTTGCAATAATATTGAAGGACAGCTTGAGAATGTTTTGCTTGCCAGTGAGATGGATGCAGAGACAGTTGATATTTACAATGCGCAAATTGGTGATGTGCAAGAGTCTTTAGACCGACTGATGGTTCTTGATGAGACAGATGATATTGAAGAGAGCTTGGGAAATATTGAGACCGCAATTGAAAGCACAATTGAATCGACAAAAAACAATTTTCTCAGCAGATTTGACGAAAATGTAAAACAGTTACGTGAAACTATACCGGATAATGCTATTCCTGAAGAGTGGATTGATGACTTCCACACGACCCTGAATGACAACAATCTGCCGGTAGCCAACGAGATGATTTTTGATCTCATTGGTGCTGTTAAAAATCATGAACGGATTGAAAAGGTCAAAACTAAAGAATCCCCAATCCTTCGAGAGTTCATTCAGCACCACTCTCCTATCTATAAAGCACTGGATACCGCAATTACTGAAGGGAGAGCAGACAAGATATTCCAGTTGATGAAAGAACATCCTGAGAATTTTGGTCTTGAGTTCCCTGAACTATCTTCAGAAGTAAAAGAGCCGTTACTGGCGATTGAGCATTGGAGAAAAGGAAAGCCGAACACACAAGTAACAGAGACGTTTTACAAGCAAGTTTCATCTGTTCTGAACGTATTAGGCATCAATCTGTTACAGCCCACATATGATTCGAGCATGAGGGGTTACGTTCAGTACAACGCCCCTACGAGGGGATTTGCTTCGATGTATATGAATATTACAGAGTCCCACTCAGCTTCTCCTTTTCCGATTTTTGGCTCTAGCTATGAAGAAGGCAAACCAATACCGGTCATTATTGTCTATAAAGAGTGGAAACTTGATAGCGTATACGAGCTGATAAAATCTGAAAACATCATTGGTGATGTTCAAATATTAATTTCCGTTGTGCCTGTATCCTTGCAAAAACGCAATGAATTCGCTCGATTCTTTCAGGAGATGAGAATGCCTGTTCTGTTGATTGATCCAGTGATGCTTGTGTTCTTAGCCTCTCAGGATCAAGATCAAATCGATAATGCAGCAGTTCGTAACTTTCTCTGGCTTGCAGCGCCATTCAGCTACTTTAACCCCTACTCTTCTGATGATTCCGCTAAACCGACTGAGTTCAGTGAGATGGTGTATGGGCGTGACCGTCAGATTCAAGGCTTACTTAAAATGGTGAATGGTAAGGCGATTGTCTATGGGGGTCGTCAGCTTGGTAAATCGACCATCATGCAACAAGTCAGGAAGAGGTTTCACCGTCCTAGTCAGAATCAGTATGCCTTCTATACGATGCTTGATAAGGATAGGCATAGTCGGATGGAGCAAGAAGATAGTGAGAAGGCGCATGAAGGAGCACAACGGGAGATCTGGCGTGAGATTCATAATGGACTGGTTAGTAACAACTTAATTAACTCAACGAGCAATGATAAAACGATTGATCAACTGATTTCTGAGTCTACTGATGTCTTTAAGAATAAGAGAGACTGTCAGTTTATGGTGATCTTCGATGAGATTGATCCCATCCTCAACATAGACAGCAAACATGACTTTAAGATCATGCGTGGTCTTCGTGAGCTGGTTGGAAATAATGGAGGAAGATTCAAGGTCATTATTGGTGGACTACAGAATGTAAAGCGTTTTGAAAAATCTGCCAATTTTCCACTCACACAGTTAGGTGGTTCAACGCAAGTCTCAATCATGTCCACGACAGAGGCTTTGCAGTTGGTTATTGAGCCTATGCGTGCAGCTGGATATGAATTTGAGAATAGTATTGTGGCAAATCGGATTCTTGCAATCAGTAACCGCCACCCAGGGCTTATACAGATCTTCTGTAATAAATTGATCAATTATTTAGGGAAAACCTCAAGAGATGCAGTAGGTAGTAAAATCATTCGTAACAATGATATTTCAGCGACCTACAACGATGATCGTGTGCAGGAACTCATCAAAAACCGGTTTATGATGACCCTCAATCTTGATCCTCGATACGCGGTCATCATTTACGCCATAATCGATAACCAGTTAGGTGCGAAACCATTTACTGTAGCAGAAGCAAAGCAGTATGCATCAGGTTGGTTAAGTGATGCTTTTGAGCAGCTTTCTGAAGGGCAGTTTGAAGCATTCTTGAATGAGCTTGAAGGGTTAGGCGTACTGACTAAAGACCGAAGGAATTACGCATTAAGAAGCACAAACATCATCAAACTCTTAACGGACCCACAAAAGAATGATGTTGCTAATGAACTTAATGCAGCCATTGTCGAGTATGAAAATTATGATCCGCAAGATCGACATGCCTTTGACTACAGAAAGAAGGATGTTCCACCCTCCCCTATCACCTATCGAGATGAACGTCCATTAATTGGCCTACTCAAAAAAGACGAGTCTGGTCATGAAACGATCTCAGATGAAACATCAAATGAGTTCTTCATGACTAGCATCATCGTTGGATCTAATGCCCAAGGTCTTGATCAGCTTCATAACGCTCTGCCTCTTCTTTGTGATGAGGAGAAATTTGAAGGTAGAAATTTCAAACGCTACAAAACGCATACCAATTCAACCAGCCAATACACAAATGCTCTTGAGTTTGACAAATTGATCAAGATCTTAATTAAGAAGAGTAAAGTAGAGCCACAGATGGCACTGCTTACCGTAAGTGAAGAAACTGAAATGGCAGATTTACTCGCAATGTTAGATGTGACCGCGCAGTATTCGGGCAATAAAAATAGATCTAAGTACCCAATTCGTATTGTCATACTACTAAATCCTGAGGCTTACTGGAGATGGCTCTCACTTAACAACAAGACGGAGAGTTTTGAAGAAAGGTCAGAATTCTTACATCTTGGTTATTGGCAAAATATCGCAGTTCGTTACCTTCTTGAAAAGCTCTCTCTTAGCAATGCATCTTTGAGTGAAGCACGTATTGCCGCAACACTGACTCAAAGATGGTATTACAAATTGAATGAGCTGGTTGAAGTGAAGCGGTCAAAAGATTTAAAAGATATTAAGCAGTTTGAAAAGCACGTTAAGCCAGTTCTCTCTATGCCTCTGAAGGACTCGAAATTATTCCTAAATCTATGTGGCTATCATGATGTGGCTTGGGTGAAACCATTGTTCACCCAGATGATCTATATGGATGCAATCCAGTTTACGGTAGAGGAAATTGAAATCTGTGTAGATGACATCAATGAAGATATCACTCTTACTGACAAGATGATTAAGTGGATGACACGCATGGGGTTGCTACTTCGTATCGGTCATCTCGAAACCGCTCATAGAGACAGGGCGTACAAGATGGCACCTTCTATTTTACATGCTGTAAAGACCGTTTATCCGGATGAGCAGGAGTAAAAAAACTTGGGATGAGCAGGCAAAAGGACTGCTACCTGCCGTCCCAGGACTCGACTATATCCAGAGGTTAGAGATTGATGATGCGATAAAAAATGGCGTTGCATCAGCACTCTACCGGATTAAGTCGGGTGACTCTGTCTGGTTGTCGGCACCATTTCATTCAACCAATGACTTGCAGCAGATCATCCAGTATGTTCATTATGTTCGTGTAGAGTCATTACGTGGAATACTGTTTTCGAATTGGTTCAACCGAAAAATGATGGTATCAAAACCAGACTTGGTCGTATGGACAAGAACATCGTTTCAGTACCCTCTTCTTCGAAGTCATTCTAATCTTGGCATACAGCGGGTACGTTTTGACTCTCAATCAAAGGGCTTTAAAGATTCTCTCAAGCATGAAGATCGAGTCTTTCGGACTCTAGTGTGTAAGCCAGACCATCAAATTATTGATCTCTGTGACTCACTGGCTACCTTAACGCAGCCATTTATGCATATTGTGGATCTGACCCCTTTTGGTGTAAGGGATGACATCAGCGAGCTGCTTGCACATATTGATGAGTTCTTCCCCTTTACCCCTGTCTTAATTTTAAGCACATCTACGGATGCAAGTTCAGATTCTGAGTTGTTTAGTTTGCTGCAGAACACTCATCACCAGTATCACCCTTGGCGGCAACACCAGCAGGACAACCACTTTTTAGGGACCATACCGAAAGTAAATAAATGCACTTTAGTTGAGCTACCTGACTCCCGACTTGAGAATACGCTGATCTCTGTACTTGAACTTTACCAATCATTACGAGAGTCGATTAAGAACCATAAAGAACAGCAAGAAATCATTCAGCCTCCTCTTAACAAGGTGATTAATGGTCTACGCTTCTTGGCTGTACCACTGAGGTACCTTGAGCAGCAATACAGTCGCAAGCGTAAAGGAGGGCGTTTTCCAGTAAAGCCTCTTATTGAGTGGCTAGAGGTTGCAGAGAGCGCAAAACTCTCTATGGGAGATAGTGACAACCTGCGTAGACAAATCGTTACTCAGTTACGACGGCTCTACAGGCAGATCGATGAGGGTAAGACAGGACGTTACCAGAGTCTAATGCATTGGTTAGAGATGATGGTAAAACCAGATAAAAATTCTTTAGTGATTACAGGAACGGAACTGGACGCAAAAATCCTGAGAGAGTGGCTGCATAGTAACCATTCAAATGCCTTTGAAGAGGGGTACCTATCTGTAGTTGGAATATCGAGTGCGCGGGATTGCTATAAACACCTACACCAGCATTTTGATCATGCATTGGTCATATCCCCTCTTTATCGAGATAACCAATGGGTGCTCTCGATTGCAGATCAGGTTTATTGGATTGGATACCCGAATGAACTGCATTGGATGCAATGGGCATCGATTGAATGGATTGCACGTACTCAAGAGAGTCGTGAGGGTAAGTTAGATTGGTGGCTTCTCAACCCTGTAGATCACGTTATTCCAGAACCCCAAAAAGAGCCATTGCCTATCGAGATTTGGTCAAAGTGTAGTGGTGAGTATCCAGTCTACAATAGTGTAGACGTGGAGTTAAAGGATGATCCACAGTGGTACTTAGAGCTGATGAAGCCCATTAAGGAGCCGGTCTACAATACAGATATGAAGCCCGTCAGAGGGGAGGTCTCAATACGCACCAGTAGTGGCTCTATTAGACGTTATCACGAGTCTGAGATGGTCTACATTCTGACTGGTAAGGAAGGTGAGGAGACTTTAGAAAAGAAATCTGTCATCAAATTAGAAAAAGGTGATCTTCTCATTTTCCCTAAAGATGATGAAAGCGCGTCAGACAACCTATATGAGACTCTTTTTACTTCAGTAATAGATGATAGCCATAAATGGAAGTCCATTGTCAGCTTGATAGATATGTGGCACAACATGATCACAAAAGCAGTCTTTGAATGTGGGGGTGTTGAGGCTCTCCGTGATGAACTCAATAAAAAGGGGATCAAACAGGGGATTGAAACGGTTAGGCAGTGGAGTAACCACCAAATCACAAATCCCCATAACAAAGTTAAGGTAGTCACTGCGATGGCTAACATCACCGGTCAGAAGCAGTATATTGATAATGTAATAACCATCAATAATGCTCAGTCAAAACTTTCAGGACTACGATCTCAAGTTGGAAAAATGCTGAAGAGGGTCATGTTGGCTAGTACAGCTCCCAACACTTCGGTTAAGGGGAGGCTGGCATCAGAAATTGATGAGGATCTGTTACGTGACCTGATTGAGATTGATACAGTCGTTACGGTTGCCCATCATCCGGTGCTTACTCGACCCTCTACAGCAAAAAAAAAGACGGTCACTGGCATACTGGCAAAAATGGCTGAAGTACATAGTGATAAATTGGTGATTACCTCTCATGCAATGAGCTCAGCCAAGAACTGTCTCTACAAAGATTTAGACAGAGTACAAGTGTTGATGGACTTCTTGATCGGTCCTCTTTATAAATCGTTGGGTACCAATTTAATGAGTGTTGCCGAGGCTATTACGATTGCACAGAAGTTAGGCCTACGCCCTCCTTGTGGTATCTCCGATATAACAATGGGAAAATATAAGGCTGTGTACTTCAGGACCTACAATGGACAGAGTATCAATCTAGGATGGCATATCGGTATTGGGAATGCATGGGATGGTAGTCGTTGCTTTAGGTTGCATTACCACTGGGACTCAAAAGAGAAGAAGATAGTAGTTCACTATGCTGGAAAACATCTTTCAGACCAAAATAGCTAGAGAGCGCTATGAGTATTAATTTCAGAGAAAAATCTACCATCAATCGTAAGTTGCTCGATACCTTGTTACTGAGAATGTGTGACAAAGATGAGCAGGTTATCGAATGGCCTGGAAAACGCTATTACGAGACTGAACCATCACAGCTCTCATTTGTTGGTTCTATCGGACACCTACCAAACCCTGAATTTCAAGGACCTCAACCCCCAAACTCAATGGGTATGGTGCTTCTTGTAACACCTGACAAGCACAACAGAATTGAAGTTGAGATCTCAGGGCGTTTTGATATTACTCATAGAGTGATGCCAGAACTTAAAGAGATGAGAAAGCACCTGAAGACGGAAGGCAGTAAACCCAAAGAGACTCAGGTAATTTACAACTCATACAAGCGCTATACAGTACATTTTGAGTCTGTAGTGCTATCTTGTACCTTGCCCGATGAGATAAATACATGGATTACACCTGAGCCATTGAATGGGCTCTCAGATGCTATAGCTTCACTTGAAGAGCGCTGCATTGATGATCCTGAAGTGTATAGAGCCTGTAAGCAAGAAGTTGCAGCCCCTAAGATATCTATTGATTGGGATGACTCTATTCAGACGCAGAATGAACTTATTGAAGTGATCCAAAATACGGTCTTTGGTAATCTGAAAGATATACTTCACTACTCAGTACAGATTCGAGCAAGAGCACGTTCAATTCCATCATCTATAAGTGAAATAGAGGGGACAGTTCTTCTTGAGATCTTTATTGAGAATACGACAACAAGGGATGAGGCTAAGAAGTTTGGTATCTCTAATGGGGCCCACTTGCTGGACGTTCAGTTTTCAACAGAACTGGTTAATGGTACGGGTCATCAGTTACCTCACAAGCTCACTCCAGCAGACTACAGGCACCTGATACACAGTACGGTTCCTGGGTATGGAATTACAACCAGCGTCAGTCAGGATACAGATGGCATCTATCACACCAATGCCATGCCAGTGAGCGCGCTTCCAAAAACAATAAATCCAGACCCTATCTCTTTGGGTATGACTCGTCCCCCCTCATTTAAGAATCTATCCAGTAAACCTATCCCCTTGCTAGATAGCCTTGTGAGTGCAATAAGGCAGTACGGGAACAAGTGGAAACTGGAGATAGCGCAGTTAAAAAGTGAGGGTAAACAAGAAGAGGCATCGGTTGCTTTAGAGGAAAGAGAGCAGCTTTTACAGGAGGCCGACAACATCGAGGATGGAGTAAAGCTGTTGGCCGCACATGAGCAGCTACAGAGAGCTTTCTGTTGGATGAATGAAGTCATGGCGGGATCATTCAAACAGCAAAACAAAGATATTTCCTCATGGAGACTTTTTCAACTTGGTTTTATCTTGACTCAGGTTCGTGCAGTCTATGAACGAACTTGTGATGAGAGTGAGTTAACTGATCACATTAATACTGCTGAAGTACTTTGGTTTGCTACCGGTGGCGGCAAAACGGAAGCCTACTTCGGCATCCTGATTATGAACCTGTTTTATGAGCGACTCAAAGGGCGCGAGTACGGCACTTCGGCTTGGATGAAGTTTCCGCTGCGAATGCTCTCAGTACAGCAGTTTCAGCGCCTTGCTTATGTGGTTGCTCAAGCAAACCGAATCAAGGTAAGAGAATCGATCTCCGGACACCCTTATACAATTGGTTACTTTACCGGTGATGGGACACCCTCGTATATCTCCAACAGTTACCAATCGTATGAGGATAACTATCTACCTAATCTTTCCCTTAAAGACCTGCAGAAATGGAAGTTCATTTCTGACTGTCCATACTGTAATGCTGAAAATAGTGTCACTGTACAGCGGGATCTCAAGCGCACACGGATCTACCATATTTGTAGCAACCCTGAATGTTGGTCCAATACTGAAGAATCAGCCGGAGAGTACGGTGAAGGAATTAAAGGTGAGCTAGGCATCTTTGTCTCAGATGAAGAGGTCTATCGCTATATTCCCTCTATTCTGGTTGGAACGATTGATAAGTTAGCCGTTATCTCCCACAACAAGAACTTCCGTGTACTCTTTGGTGGTGCTACCCACTACTGCCCCGATCATGGCTTTATTGTTGGAGGAAAGTGTACCTACCCCATATTAGAACAGGAGAGTAATGGCGAGTATCGTAGTGTGCCCTGCCCCAACAATTCTCGTTCTCCAAAGCCTGGGGCCAAAACAGTCAAACTTACACCAGAGACTTTTCCTGGAGTACAGTTTATTTTGCAAGATGAGCTTCATCTGCTGAGCGAGAATACAGGTAACTTTGCCGCCCATTATGAGACGTTAATGAGTACCCTGCAGGTGGCCAATAAAGGGCGACCTCCAAAGGTGTTGTCAGCAACGGCAACGATTAAAGGTTACAGCGACCACATACATCACCTGTATCTTCGTAAGGCAAGGCGCTTCCCTGTTCCTGGCATTCATCATGGCGAGTCATTCTATTCTCGTACAGACTCTGATGAGCAAGGTGAGTTAATTCAACGATGGTATGCAGGTATTTTGCCGTTAGGAGGAGGGGCTGTGGTTGCTCGTACTTCAGCAATTATCAGTAGTCGCTTTATAACGCTTGTAGACGATCTACGAGAAGGGCTGGTCTCAGACCCAGAAAAGTATACGGCTATGTTAGGTATGGCTCCATCTCAGGCCCCAGAGGTTAGGGGTTTTGTCTCTACTTTTCTGAACACAAGCCTGATATACAACAATAGCATCAAAGGCAACACCGATATCCATAGAGGATTAGAAGAGTATCAGGTCCCAAAATATCCAGATCGAAGATGGCATACGCTAGATGCAACTTGTTCACTGGATGAGATTCAACAAATTATCACTCAGGTAGAGACTAAAGAAGAAGATGATCCTTCACGTCAGTTAATTGCAACCAGTGTGGTATCTCATGGAGTCGATATGTCACGTCTCAATTTTTTGATTGTTGCAGGGTGGCCTAAGTCGATTGCAGAGTACATGCAGTCATCGGCCCGTTCGGGACGTGCTCAACCTGGCATTGTCCTGTCAGTCTATAACTTTAAAGCACTCTATCAAGCTACGGTGTTCTTAAATTTTGAAGACTATCACCGCTTCTTGGACCGATTGGTGGAGACTGTCCCAATCAACCGTCTCGCTCCTAAAATCATTGAGAGAACCCTTCCTGGGGTGTTTGCAGCGCTTGTCCTCAACTGGATGGCTTCACAGCCCTACGTTAAGAGTCCTATTAACAATGGGGAAAAGGTAAAGGCCATACTGTCAGACACAACCAATAAGTCATTTGATGAAATGCGTAAACTCATGAACGATTCACTTTCGGTACCAACACATCTTGAATCTGAGTTCGATCCGCGTGTAGTAAAGGATTTCAAAAATCAACTTGATTCCCAAATCACCAAGTTGCTGGACATTTTCGCCAACTTGCCGAGCAAGTACAGTACGGAGCAACTTAGTTCTGCGATTGGAAAAGTGATGGGTAATTCACCTATGCGCAATTTCAGAGACATTGAGAATCAAATTGAAATATCACCCAAGGGGGATACTGAAGATCTGATTAAAGGATTAGGAGGACGAAAATGATGGAGCAGATCTCAAAAAGCCAGGTTTTCTTTGAAGGGTGGTTGCCTGGAGCCGTGAAGAGGCTACGCAACCATACTTACGTTCAGGTTAAAGGCGCAAGAAATGATTCGAGTGAGTCTAGGAAGATCGATCGTGACCAGCTAATCGCTATAGTCTCAAAGGTGGTGGAAGAATGGAATAATCTTGATCAGACTTCCGTAGATATCACTCTGATGACTTCACTACAGCATGCAGAGACAGGTCTAGAAGTGGTTTGCCCGAATACTTTGTATGTCGATCCATTCCCGATTATGTTGCGTTGTAATAGCTGTAATGTGCTGGATTATCACTCTTCATACAAAAAGGAAGAGGATCACTTTAGGATGGCTAAGAATAGACTGAAAGGGGGAGATACCAGTAAGTCTATTCCCTGTCGGCGCAGTGGGTGCCATGGAACTATGCTACAACTTCCCTATGTCGCTATCCACCGTTGCGGAAATCTAACACCGATTGATATCCCGTATCAGATCAGAAACACTAAAAATCTGGGCTATAACGATGGGGGGGGTACATTTTTAAATCACAATTATTTTGAAGTTGATAGTGGGATGCAATTGGCTCATTCATTGCAGCAAAGATGTGAGGGGTGCAAAGGGAGCTATTCCGATAGCATTTACAAGCAAGGTCGTTTAGCAGGGGGAAGCGACATTCTTTATCCTCATTATGTCCAGTATCTTTCCCTGAAAGAAGATAGCGCAAAAATGGTCTCAAAAACCAGTGGCTTTCTTGATACTATGTCTGACCTTTCTAACGCAATTACATCGACGTTGATCGGACGTAGTTCTGCGAATGAACTGGCTCAATTTATGGATAGTATCTTACAAGGAGATAATGAGGAAGACGAAGATCTCTTGGAAAAACTAGCTGCTGCAAAACGTACGCGGGAAGATCTAGCTGCAAGCTGTGCGGTTATGCCCGCAGAAACATTAGATATCATTTTAGGCAATGCTGACGAATTGATTGCGGGTCTAGAGTCAAAGGTAAATCAATCATCGAGCCACTTTTCAGAGGTATGTGAATTATTTCCTGATCAAGAGATTATCAATGAGATTAGTGCATCCAGAAGATCTATTGAAGCCGCCCTGCTCCCCTATGATTATAGTCGTGAGCGAGATACATTCCTGAAAATGCTACAGCGTGAAGTGGATCATGTACGTAAAGATAGACTGAATCAAGATATCGTTATTATAAAGAATCGGTATGGGATACGAGATATTTCCCATTATAGAGCAATTAATGTTGTTCTCTCATGTTATGGATATACCAGAGAGCTGATGAAGCCAGTAGAGCATCTAGAGGGGAAGGACGTACCTCCCCTGACTCTGAATGGTTTTGAAGATCAGGTCGATTCATCATTGACCGGCAAAAATGTTATTTATGCCCTACCCGCTCAAACAGAGGCTATTCAGCTACACATCGATGCCTGTAAATTGTTACGTTGGTGCGTTAATCAGGCAGGATGGGATGATCCAGGTGAAGAGACTCTCATGGATCGTGTAAAGGCTCATGCTTACTTGCTTTCACACAGCGAAGCATTACGCTCAGAGCCTAGTGAGGTTCGCCGGAGAGTGCAGGAAAGTCCTATCAGCGAGTCAGCACCATTTCATCTCATACATACCATTAGCCATTGCCTCATCTCAACAATTAAGCGACATACCGGCTATGATGAGAAGCGTGTGATGGAGTACCTGATTCCAATGGATCTCTCTATTGTTCTCTACATTGCTTCAGTACAGAACTACACTGCGGGTGGGCTACTCACACTGTTTAACCATCATTTGAGAGAGTGGCTTGATGAGGCCAGCAACTATGCCTTCAATTGCATCTTCGACCCGTTATGCTCTGATCGTGGAGCAAGCTGCAGTGGATGTATCCAAACGGTCATGGGCTGTGAGACGTTCAATCATGGCCTCTCACGCAGCTATCTTCATGGTGGGAAAGTTGATGATAATGGGTCGTTAAAGGTAAAAGAAGGATTTTGGAGCTGATGCAATTTCCAGATTATCAACTTATTCAGTACTTCCAGAACAGACCATATCATGAGGGTCCCTTGATTGCTAAATCGTTGGTCGAAAAAATCAATGAAGCACTGTATGAGAACAGAACATCAATTCAGATTGATCAAGCATGGGATACTGACTTAACTGCGATTGCCTTACAAATTCCTGTGCAACCATTCTCAATCTCACAACCTTGGCAAGCGTACAACGCATCACAACTACCGATTGATAAGCATATAGGCCCCATAACCCATACGGACAGCATTGAAGCCATTCTTGCGACAATACCATCGTCTTACAGGAATGTTAGTTCCATTCCAGATATCGTCACTGCCTCAAATGAGGAAAGCGTTCTACAGTACTTGGGGTCGCTGATCCGTGATGTTGTTGATGAGTTGGTTGTAATTGCGCCTTACTGGAGTGTATCAGGAGTTGATCATCTGATTCGCCATGCCTCATCTAATGACCCTTTTGTGAAAAAGATTACTTTGCTAACACCTAATTTTACAAATCAAGAGGATCAAGATGGTTGTGATCACTTCAAACGGTGGGCGAGTTCAGAGGGGGCAGAGATCGAGCATTGGGTGCCCTCTCCAGATAGCAATGGCTACTTACCTTTAGTACATGCCAAATTGATTATTGCAGACTCAAATCGAGGATATATAGGTAGCGCAAATATCTCTGAAAATGGGTTAGCTAGATCTATTGAGTTTGGGCTTGGTGTGCGAGGCCCCATTGTGAGACACATATCTATATGGTTTCAGTCTCTATTGCCAAACCTAAAAATATTTGAATGCCTGTAAGCTACGGTACATCCTCCTGCTGTTCTTTGGCCCAACGTCCCAACATGCTG
>Ga0233440_1001956_pt1 | contig 17885 bp, 17 predicted proteins | sample SI_123_September_5_FD_182791 | JGI IMG/M metagenome (GOLD analysis project Ga0233440, IMG submission 182791) | Seawater microbial communities from Saanich Inlet, British Columbia, Canada - SI_123_September2016_120_MG | ecosystem: Environmental > Aquatic > Marine > Inlet | place: Canada: British... | reverse complement strand
AGGCATGTGATAAAACTCCGTGGAATGATAGTGAGGTGTACGACCTTGTTAAACGCATTGACCCAGATAGTTTGGGTCTTGGATAAAGAATATTATTATAATATGAGCAAATACGAATACGATAGTTGGGAACCAGTAAAGATAAACGTAGAAAATCTATCAATATCTGAAAAGCATTTATTAAAGGATAATGATACATTTTGTATCTACCCGTGGATACATTTGCATTCGTATCCAACAGGCGAAACGTATCCGTGTTGTCATGCAGACATGCAAATACCAGTAGGCAATAATAAAGAAGATGCACTAAAGGATATTTGGAATAATCATAACATGCGAGAACTTCGCAATGATATGTTAATGGGGCATCATAACAATATTTGTAATGGTTGTTATGAACAAGAATCCCATGGCTTCTTTAGTGGGCGCAAAAGTGCTAACAAACACCACGGACATCACATTGCAAAAGCATTACACACAACCGATGCAGGTACTATTCGTGATTTTAAAATGACTTATTGGGATATACGTTTTAGTAACTTGTGTAATTTAAGTTGCAGAAGTTGTGGGCACATTTTTAGTAGTAGTTGGCATAAAGACCAAGCACATTTAGCAGAGCAAGCAGGCGACCCTAATTGGAAAAATGAGAACAAAGTTCTCTTAGTAAGTGGTAAGTCTAAGACAGACATGATTGACCAATTAATGGAACACATCGACCACGTAGAGCAAATATACTTTGCAGGCGGCGAGCCATTAATGATGGATGAACACTACGTTATATTAGAAGAACTTGAACGTAGAGAACGCTTCGATGTACGCTTAATATACAATACAAATTTCACACAAGTTAAACTCAAAGACCGTTATGTATTTGACTATTGGAAGAAGTTCGATAGTGTAAGTGTAGGTGCCAGTTTAGATGCCATGGGTAAACGTGCTGAGTACATACGTAAAGGTACTAAGTGGAGTACAGTAGAAGATAATCGTAGACGTATGTTAGACACTTGTCCTAACGTAGACTTTTACATTAGTCCTACATTAAGCATTATGAATGCTATGCACATTACAGACTTCCATAAAGATTGGGTGGAGAAAGGTCTATTAAAGCACCAAGACTTAAATATTAATATCCTACAAGACCCGATGCATTACCGCATTGATATTGCCCCTGAACATTACAAAGATAAGATTAGAACTAAGTTCCAAGAACACATTGAATGGTTAATGCCACACGATGATTTACAACGTGCTACTAATGGATTTATTAGTGCGTTGAATTATCTAGATGTAAATAACACTAATTACTTAAAAACATTTTGGGAAAAGACTAATCAATTAGATGAAATACGTAACGAAAATATATTCGATTCAATCCCTGAATTAAAAGAAATGCAGTGATAGCAATTGATTTCTCACCGAGTCTACACGGACACTTCTTAGAATATATTATTAATCGGTATATATATAACTGCGACGAAATAACTAGCATTTTTGAAGATTCCGGTGCATCGGATGTTATCGAAAATGATGAACGTTATCAACGTAATTTAATTGTAAAATGTGACCATTATTCAGAGTTTAATAAACCATACCCACAAAACACAACATCAGTAATTTACATAAAACATAATACACGATATGATTTTGTATCTATGGTTAATAGTTTTTACAGAGTATTCGACCGCACCCAAGATACTAATCATTCTTCCGCAGACATACTTAAATTTCATATGAATAACTTGGACGCGTCGTCAGTAAGTGATGTACGGAATCGATTATATACTAAATTATTTAAGCGGCATTTTGACGAGTTACATATAACGCCAACTACTAATATTCCAGTTATTGATTTTGATTTTGGGTCATTTTTTACGTTGCATCAGTTTATTGCATCGTTACGCAGAGTTGCCGATTCGTTAAACACTCACATGACATTCAATAAAGCATTAGTAAATGATTGGTCAAACTTCATTAAAGTTAATCAAGGATATCAATTTATGAATATTGCAGAGGATGTTATAGATTCGATAATTAAAGGTAAGAGCAAAGAAATTGAAGATAATGTGTTTGTACACGCATATATAAATTGCCATCTATCACATGCATTTCCGATATACACTGGTTCGATTTTCGATGATGAAAAATACCCCACAAACACATACGAAATATATAATTTAATTAATGAAATTACCGCATAATAAATTTTGCGTACTGCCTTGGGTTAGTTTAGAAGCAAGTCCAATTGGAACAGTACGCCCGTGTTGTTTAGCAACAGAAGAAATAACAGATGACCTCGGTAATAAGTTTGACTTAAACAATGCTAGTCTAGATGATATTGTTAATAGCAATGATATGGTTAGATTACGGAAGGCATTCTTAAACGGATGGAAACCCGAAGTATGTAAACGATGTTGGTCCGAAGAAGATGCAGGACGTACTAGTAAACGTATGCACACGTTAGATAGACTCAAAGACATACTAAAGCACGAAATTACTTGGACAACCAAACCAAAGCAGTTGTATTTCTTGGACTTAAAATTAGGCAATATATGTAACTTAAAGTGCAGAATATGTGGTTCGTGGAGTTCTAGTACGTATGCAGGGGAAGAACTTAAAGCACTACCAAAGACACAACGTAAAGATAGTTTCCATAGAGAAATGGTTCAAAAAGGTGCTTGGCCACGCAAGTCAAAAACATTTTGGAATGAGTTAAAGGAACACGTAAATAATATACGTTACTTAGAGTTCACTGGCGGTGAACCATTTATGATTAAGGAACATTTTGAATTCCTTAATACGTTAATAGACATGGGCGTTGCACATAATATCGAAATACACTATAACACTAACGGTACTATCTACCCTAAAGAAGCGGAGAGTATTTGGTTTCACTTTAAGCATGTTGAAATTGCCTTTAGTATCGATGCACTCGACGAACGGTTCGAATACCAACGCACAGAAGCAAAGTGGGACGAAGTAGAAGTAAATATTACTAAGTTCAACGCACTTAGAAAACAATTTACTAATATTTCTTTACAAGTATGCAGTACGATTAATATCTTTAATGTAATGTACTTAGATGAAGTTGCAGAATGGATTGATAAGCAAGGGTTTGATTTTGTGTACTGGAACATGTTGCATGATGCGAAAGTACATAGTATTATTTCATTACCGGAAGAAGCAAAGAAGATTGCTTACGATAAGTTAGCAAATTCAAAAAGCAAACACGTAGATGAATTTAAACGCACTGCTGAATTTATGATGCAACGTGATGGTGTTAGTCATTACGATTTATTATTAGATATTAAGCGTATAGACCAAAGACGTGGTCATTCGTTATCTACGCACCACACTGAATTAGCAACCGCAATAGGTTATGAATAAACCAGAAAACAAACCCGATACATTATGTCTAGCACCATGGGTACATACGTACCTTAGTCCACAGTCAGAGAGACGTTTGTGTTGTGCTAGTAGAGAACCAGCACAAAACTTTAAACAGTACATTGATACTAGTGACGCAGATGGCATTTATAATCCACTTACGTTAGACGAATGGTGGAACTCGGGGCATGTTAAGACTGTTAGAAAGAAAATGCTTAACAACGAAGTTCCCGAAGAATGCCAAGTGTGTAATCATAAGTTGTTAAACACTGATGTTTATAGGAGTTACTTCTGGCGTTTGTTTAAGCACAAATACAATAAAGTTCTAGAAACAACAGATGAAACAGGCTACACAACAATGAAGCCTGTTAGTTGGGATTACAGGTTTAGTAACTTATGTAACTTTAAGTGCCGTATGTGCGGAGACATGCTTAGTTCTAGTTGGGAAAGTGAAGAACATAAGCATCACATGGTTGACTTAACCAATCCAAAGAATAATTGGATGTGCCCTGATGTTAAGCAAGAAATATCAAAGTTTCAAGATAGTGTAGTGCGTAAAGAATTTCAAGAAGCAGTGAACGAGCACCGAGTAGAAGAAATCTATTGGGTAGGTGGTGAGCCACTCATGATGGAAGAGCATTGGGACTTCATGAAACAGATAGTCGATAATGGAAATGGCGGGAATATATACGCACGCTACAATACAAATTTAAGTCGCGTTGACTACAAAGGAGTCAATCTTTACACAGATATACTAACACATATTAGAGATTGGCAGATTTGTGCTAGTTTAGATGGCACAGGAAAGATTGGAGAGTACATTAGAACAGGGTTAGACTACGAAAAGTGGTTAATGTATTACAAACAAGCACAATCAATACAAACTAATCCACGTCAACTGCGTATTGACTTCACGTTAACACTTCCTGGGTTATTTGAGATAAAAAATATCATAGCACTCAGTAAAGAGTTAAATACCATGCTACTAGCAAAAGTTACATTTGCATTCACACCTGATATTGTAATGAGTCCGTTGTGTTTGCCTAAAGAAATATTGCATAAGTTTGTTAATAATATTATTAGCGAAATTAAAGATGACATCACTGAACTACAGCAACCGATGTTAGATGTACTTGAAAACTTACTAACAAGACTGACGTTTGAAGAAGAATGGGAAGAATGGCACAAAGATGGAATTAGCAAAGGTAAACAAAGAATACTGACACTAGAAAGCATTCGAAACGATACATTTACAATGGATAATATTTTAAAACAAGACGAGGATATATATGAGTGGTGGAAAGCAATTACTTGATAAGATAGAAATACAATTAAAGGATAGACGCAATGGAGACTTGCATAAAGTGTTTATCGATGCATACGATAGTTCTCTTGGTAGGAAATGGCTAACTGCATTAAACGTATTAATCAATGAAAACTATCACTTAGAGAAGAACTTTTGTTTCCTTGGATTCACCGAACATGAACGAAGTGTTGATTATATTTTAAAATCAATTAATACTTCAATTGGTGCAGTAAATGAATCTTCGTTGGATTATCACATTGATGATAATTACACCCGTGAAAATACTATTATGATTGGTGATGTTTCTGAGAGTACAGATGGCGGGAAGTTAATTCACGAGCGTTTCAATATGTTGCATCGTTACTTTGAGGAGTTACAAGGAACATCAGGAACAGGTGGTCAAATATCAAACCATTATAATAATGCAGATGATGAGACTAGATGGCATATTAGACAACTGAACTTGTTATGTCATGAGTATGAATCACTTGTCATGAGTGAGCGTAAAAAACAATACTTACCTGAGTGGCAACGACCTAGTCAATTGATGTGTTATATGAGTGCTCCTAGATTTGAGATAACCGAAGATGACTATGATTTGTTCGGAGTGGACACATTGGCACGTCCATTGGGAGCGGTGTATGTTGGTGTTAATAAAGCAGTAGGTAAACATCATTGGGAAGTATTTCAAGACGAAGGCGGGAAGGATATAGATAAATTAACTACACTAGCAATGCGTTCACAATCACAGGCGGCAGGAGATTTTGATATTGAATGGGCAAATAATCCAGGCGAATATTCATTTATGAAAAAGCAACTACTTGATTTTAAGCAGTGGCTAATTAATAATGGTTTTGACCCAGAAGATAAATCATTGACCATTGGGCACCCACAAGTAGGGCAAGTAGATTTGATGAAGTCATTTGGTACCGAAGATTACAGTGATATATGGAAAATTTTAAATACTCACTTGGATGTGTTTAGTATTAAGACAAGCGATGCATATGTTGAGTATCCATATAGTTGGAGCGACAGTGATTACATGGAACAACAAATTAGGGGCGTACGATGAATATATTCAAGAAATTATGGAATAAGATTAAGTTAGAGATTAGGTACAGAAAGAAACTTAAAGAACTTAAGAAACGCGACCCATTCATCTATAAGTAAGTAAATGATTAATTTATATAATGAAGATTGTTTAGTGGCCATTGATTCATTGGATGATAAATTTATTGATTTGGTAATCACAGCCCCCCCACAAAACTTATGTTGGGAGAGTGATAAGTCATTGGATTATGTGATATATATCACGTGGTTAACCGAAATATTCAAGAGATTATATTTAAAAATGGTAAGTGGGGGGAGGATATGTATTAATATAGGTGATTATAATAATGGGGGGATTCCAGTACATAGTGATGTTATTCAACTTATGAAAAATCTTGGTTATGGTGTATACACCTCTATCATATGGAGTAGGTATACTTCGAATGAAACAGAATGGGGAACATTTCAAAACCCCAAAGCCCCATCTTTTCCAAGTCCAATTAGGCATATTTTGGTATTTTATAAAGAGACCATGGTTATTGATGAAAAGGGAGAAATTGATTTAACTAAGGAAGAATTTATTAATTGGGCAAGTGGTGAATGGAATATGGGATATTCCGTTGAGCATCGACGAGAGTGGATGGTTTCACATATGGATAATTTTGAAGAAGGGGAGAAATACCCGGTTGGATTCCCAGAAGAACTTCCTGAAAGATTAATGAAAATGTTTTCATACAAAAGTAATGATGTAATTGTATTTGACCCATTTATGGGGTTGGGTACCACGGGGGTTGTGGCAAAAAAATTGGGAAGGTCATTTATCGGAAGTGAGATTGATGCAAAGTATTTCGCAATAGCAGAAGGCATACTGCTTCACAAATGAACCCACATATAATGGGAATTAGTTGTGGGTTTCATGACGCTGGAGTTACCGTAATTGATGATTACGGCAATATTAAATTTGCTAGCCATAGTGAACGTTTTAGTAAAAAGAAACACGACCCTGATTTGTGTTCTGAAATTATGGAACATGCACAGAAGTTCGGCAATATACATACAGTTGCCTATTATGAAAACCATTGGTTAAAGAAGTACAGACAGTTACGAGCAGGACAGCATGTGGACATGAATTTAACACTACGTGCCGTTCTTAAGAAGCAATTACCTAGAAATCTATTAGATAAGAAACTAGTAAGTTACGGACATCACAAGAGCCACGCCGCAAATGGATTCCAAACAAGTTTATTTAGTGAAGCAACTGTGATTGTTATTGATGCAATTGGTGAATTGGATACTATTAGTATTTGGACTGCTAGTTACGATAGACAAGGCAGAGCAAAGTATAAGTTACGTTGGCGTAAGGGATACCCACACAGTATTGGATTGTTTTATAGTGCTATGACTAAACGTGTTGGTTTACGTCCGCTAGACGAAGAATACATACTAATGGGTATGTCTGCTTACGGTAAGCCAAAGCACATAAGCGGAATACTAGACAAGTACATTGATAGTATATCTACACAAACATTCAAAGAAAATATGCACATGGGTGTTCCTGCTGATTTTTTAGGAGCAGATGCAGACCATTACGATATTGCTAGTAGTTCACAAGAAGTAGTCGAAGCACTAATATACAGCGTAATGGATTATGCTAGACATCATTTCCCTAGTAAGAATTTAGTATATGCTGGTGGTGTTGCATTAAACTGCTTAGCAAATCGACATTTAGGAAAATACTTTGAAAATATTTGGATTATGCCAAATCCTGGGGACGCTGGTAGTAGTTTGGGTGCCGCGGCACTAGCATACGGTAAGCAAATCAATTGGAACGATGCTTCATTGGGATACAATATCCCTGGAAAATATCCAGTGCGAGACATATTAGACGAACTACAAGTTAATAAGATTGTGGGTGTTGCTAGTGGTCGTGCAGAGTTCGGTCCGAGAGCATTTGGCAATAGAAGTTTACTTGCTGACCCACGAGGTCACGAAATTAAAGATAAAGTAAATGATATTAAGCGCAGACAACACTTCCGTCCGTTTGCGCCTGTTATATTAGAGGAGTTCGCAGACGAATACTTTACTATGCCTAAGGGATTTGAAAAAAGTCCTTATATGCAAGCAGTAGCGTACTGTAAGAAGCCAAATGAGTTCCCTGCTATCATCCATAAAGATGGCACTAGCAGAGTACAAACAGTTCCTAAAGACGGAAGTGGTATTAGAAAGTTATTAGAAGAATGGTTAACGCTCACTGGTTGTCCAATGTTGCTTAACACATCATTAAATATACGTGGTGAGCCTATGGTCAACGATATAAATGATGCAAACCGCTTTGAGAAAGAGTACGGCGTTAAAGTTTGTAGTTAAAGGTAACTTTCTAATCCACCTGTACGTCTAATATCTTGTGTGCAACAACTAATACCACCGTCCCAGAAGTACTTGTGTCTTAACTCGCAAATAATTGGCTCGATGTGGTGTTTTGCACAGAACTCCCACATTCCTTTATGGTAGCCACTAAAAATAACATGACTTTCGTCGAGCACTAAGCAATTCACATCAAACACTGTTTCGGATGCATCGCCAGTCCAATCAGTTAAGTAGGTGTCTACGTATTTTGAAAATTGGCTTGTTGGATGTTGATCCTGAACATACCAAGAGCCATTGAAATTTTCCTCTTTGAATTTTCCAATTTTCATAGCACCACGAATACTAGGATCTGAAATTCGATATATATCCCATCCAGGAAATTCCGATTCTAAATCTAAATCATCTGCGTGATACGTTGATAAAATCACTCCAGGCTTTAATATAGCAAACACACTGTCGCCGTGGCCCTCTGTAATTTTTTCATGTATTGTGTATCTATCATCTAGTACATTTTCTTTAATCCATTCAGTTTGTTGCGCTGTCCACCATTCACTATTGTCAACGAAAATATCAGCGCCCACACGCACAATACAACTAGCATTGGCCCCGTCGAGAACCATTCCCGGTTTCCACACTCCATTATATGGGTCAATTACTGAATCTGGGTCATTTTTCTGGTAACCATCGATTACAGGACGCATTCCGTCTATAGGTCCGCAAATTAATAGTTTCTCGCCTAATGTAATTTGCCAGTCTCTTGGTGTTAGCGGAGGCAAAGATGCTTGCTTATATTCTATTTGATGATATTGAAATTCTTCCTTTGATACACTTACTATTGGTCTTTGCACAGTGGCTCCGAATTTTTCAATAGTTCTTTGTAAATTATTTAAATCCTCGTCTGTCTCACTAAGTATTTGGGATAATTGGTTGCGTGTTGCATCGTCAGAAATAAAATCAAAATAATCAGCAGGTAAGCATCTTCCTACTACTACTTCCTCTAACGGTTGCCAACTTGTGTATGATTTAATCATATTTTATTTAACTTCTTAATTATCGTATTTAACCGTTCTTTCTTAGTACCATTGAATAAGTCTTGGTTGTGAATAATGTCTTCTTGGCATTTTAGATACATGTCGTGTATTTCTTGTTTACTTCTATTTAGTACAGTTAATGTCATGTCCATTGCTACTTTCCAACGCAATGTGGTATCTTTGATTGAATCATACGAATTATCTAATATGTGGTCAAATGGTTTGTATCCCATGTCTCGCAAAAGTTGTAAACTACCACATGCACCAAAAATAATAAACATCTGCGAGTTCTTGATTGGTTTGAATGTTTTTTCAGTTAAGAATACCCCTCCGCTCCCATCGACATCCATGTGACTTTCTAAAACAATATTAATATATGAATCATCATAATGGTTTCTTACCTGAAATGTGTGGTCATTATGTTTATCATCTGATAAGTCATCTGCGTTAAATGGGGTGATAGTTAGGAATGTGTGAGTACGTTGTCGTAAACCAAAAAACTTATCAACTTCTATTGGGTTATCATTCTCACTCTCACCCGAATCAATTGAGTTTCCGTATGCAAAATAACCATCAGTATCCAATTGGAGTTGCCACAATGTTGCCATTATGTTTGCCCGCCAATATTTGTGCATTCTAACAAGTGCTGTGTATTTTTTAGCGCGTGGGGTTTCAGTATAAAACGCAGGCGGATGCTTGCGGTTTCTATAATGATATAATATCTCGTCATCCACCACATGTAAAAAATTGGATACATTAGATGCTTCACTATTTGCACTAATAAATTTAATTTGTTCTCTTGGAATACTGTGTTTAACGCATTGTTCTGATAAATGGTTATCTATGGTATAAGGGTTGTCCCCCTCACTATAATAAAATAATATTTTAATATTTTTATTTTTAAGGGCGGATATCAACTTATCTGACATTAATTCAAACCAATTAATATTAAAGTCAAAAAAACTCAATGCAATTGGGTAAAATGTATCGTTGTCTGCCTTTGTAACCGATGATATAACTTTGAAATCTATATCATATCTTTTCAGGTGTTCTACTAATAGTAGGGGCTCACTATATGGAGTAATTGTACTAAATTGTCCCCACTCATTAGTGAATGGCTTTACTCCCGACTTTGCCAAGTTTGGGTAGTATTCCCCATCAACCACTTTTTCGATATAGAATTTTACCATTCTTTCATCATTTCTGTTAGTTCACCCCATAGTAAATTTTCATATTCTTTACTGTAAAACCATTTGAAGTTATACTCTACTATTGAGGTAATGTGTTTTTGAAGTTGTGCTTTTTCTTGAATTGACAAATCATTTAATTCTTTGAGTAATTTCACAATAGATGTCATTCTATCTTGGTTGCATTGATTATCGTAATCTTCATCCCAAAAATCACCAAATGTTTTAAATCCATAACTCCTTAAATATTCCAAATTATATTGAGCACCAACTAATACAAATGGCATTTGCATTACGATTGGTTTGAATATTTTTTCTGTTAAATGAAGTGTTTCTTCTTCAAATAATGTTTCTGTAACAACGTAAAGTAAACTATTTTTTGACTGTTCCCATAATGATATTCTATAACTCTCATTTGGTATGTTACCAACCTCCTCGTTATCAAAACACAACGGTAACTTCACATTATCTATGATTATTTCATCTTTGCTGTACGGACATCGAGCCGGAAAACTTATTTTATTATCTCCTACTAAATTGTTCTTAACTAATTCTTTGAATAAATTTACTCTATGTTCCCGCTTTCCACTCACTATTCTATTTGGACACATGAATGTATTGGTGATTATCCTATCATTATACGGTGATGTCAGAAATGTTCTATCATAACCTCTGAACCATTCTAACGCCACCCATCCATGGAAAAAATAATAGTTAGATTTAAGTTCATAATTAGCAATAAGGTCGTTAACATTTTTACTGTTTTTTTCCGAAGTTACGAAGGTAACATTCACATCAGATTCACTTTTATTAATAAATGTTTTGTAAAACCAGTCAATGGTACTAGTATGAACATCAGGAAAAAAAGGTTCTTGGTCCCATAATAGAAACGCTTTATTGCGTTTAGTGATTAGCGGAGTAACCTGCAATGCGTTTGCGTCGGTTCTGCCAAATGGGTTAAAATAATGCATTGATTGAAAAGGTTTTGATAACACTACAGGAGAAAAAACATTATCGTATATTTCGTCAATTCTAATCATATATAATTACAGTTATGTTTGATATTTTTTATATTAATAATAACCCCAATATCACTGCCACGCAGGTTGAATCCATCGATGATGCGAGAGAAAAATCTCGTACTAGATATTTATGGGTTGTTGACAGTTGTAATGATTATTCTAACTTTGATTTTGCACAAGAACCTGTGCCGTGGGAAAGTGAGCAAACCCATATATGGCCTAGTCAATGGCAAGTTAATGGCGGTACGTACTTGTTACCTAAAAAACAGTGCAACGAAGTGAATTATAAGAATGATATTATAGTACGTAACAACACAGAAGCATCAATTGTGTTTTTGGACTTTGATAATTCTAATTCTAATAATTTGTTTGAAATAATAAATGCTGTATCAGATAGTGTAATTAAAACAAGATTCATAAGTAGTTACCACGGTACATTAGCAAGAATAATCAGTAAAGTAGAAAGTGAATACCTGTGGGTGGTATCATCGATGTGCAATTATGCTGATTTTGATTTCACGTGGCATCCAAGTGAATGGCAAAATGAAATGTTGCATGTGTTTCCTAGTAATGAGCAGAAGTTCGGCGACACGTTTTATATACATGTACCTACATTCAAAGAACAGATTAACAATATAGAGTTATTAGAATGGTACAACACGATTCATTTTGTCAAAGACATAATTGTTCCGAGATGGGGTATTCCGTACGTTAAGGTCAGTGATGATAGTATTGTAAAAGATGTAAGACAACACAACTTCAACGAGCCATTTATATTGTTCACTAATGCTAGTAAAGAATACAAACTTCCGACTCCTAACTTATGGAGAGAAAAAACTAGAACTGTAATTCCGTTATCAGATGGAGCCAATACAGTATTAGTACCTCGCGATGCTAAGAATCATATTGATGTGCAAGTGTACGATTACCCGTACATTTCTAAGAAATACATTCAGTACAGTGATGCTCCATTAGATATTATTTTTATTAGCAACGGCGAATCCAATGCAGAACAGAATTGGAAACATTTATTAAATGTTACTAATGGGTTATCAAATAACGTTAAACGGGTGGATAAAGTTAATGGACGCGTACAAGCATATCAACAGGCTGCCAAATTAAGCAATACAGCGTGGTTTTTTGCTGTTTTTGCTAAGTTAAAGGTGAATGAAGACTTTGACTGGAATTGGCAACCTGATAGGCTACAACAGTCTAAACATTACATATTCCATGCAAAAAACCCTATCACAGGACTAAAGTACGGTCATATGGCAATGATTGCGTATAACAAAGAACTAGTGCTTAATAACGATGCACTAGGACTAGACTTTACATTAGACCAAGAACATGAAGTAGTACCTATTCTAAGTGGTACTGCGTACTACGCTGATAATATAGGAACAGCGTGGCGTAGTGCATTTCGTGAAGTTATTAAACTTAAAGATAGTAATACAATAGATAATGAATACAGGTTACAAAAATGGCTAGATTCTAGCGATACTGAATTGGGTATATGGAGTCAACGTGGTGCTGAAGATGCTGTGGAATATTACAATGACGTTAATGGAGAGTTCAATAAGTTAAGATTATCCTACGAGTGGGTATGGCTAAATGATTACTTTGCTAAGAAGCATGGAACAGAACACGCGCTATAACATAGTTAACTTCGTCATTTGATAATTCAGGAAATAAAGGTAAACTAAGAACCTTTCTACTTAGTATGCTAGCCTTACTTAACATGTCTAATTCGCTGTGTTTACGAAAACAACTTATTTCATGTAATGGCTGTTCGTAATGAATCTTACATCTAATGCCATCTTTATGCAATTTAGTATTGAGTAAATTTCTACTATTACATACAATGACATACTTGTGACATGCATGGTCGTTAATTACGTTATCTTTTATTAATGATTCTACATTAGTAGATTTAAATGCACTGTTGTACATACGTACGATTTCTTTTCTACGTGCTTGCCATTTGTCTAAATATTTACTTCGAACAAGTAAATGCGAGCAATCTAACTCGCTCATTCTTGAATTAGTGCCTACTGTAATATGCGATGGCTTTCCGTGGTTTTGATATTCTTTAATCCAATCATTAAGTGCTTTATCGTTGGTAACAATTGCTCCACCATTACCTGAACTAGGTAAGTTCTTGGTAGGGTCAAAACTTATAGCAGTTGCGTGCCCGTACCTAGCGCAATTGTTACTTAACCAATGTTGTGCTCCGTCTTCAATGATTACATCTGAGGTGAGTGAGTGTGGTACTATAGGAGCACCGTACAGCCCAACGTATACATGGAATTCTTTATCATTTAATTCGTGTTTGTGTACGCCTTGTCCGTATTTGTTAGAGTCAACAAATTTAACATCCCATCCTGTGTTGATGAATGCGTTTGCTGTTGCTGGAAATGTTAGAGTAGGCATATACACTACATGCCGATGCGCTGTAACTAAGAAGTGATTCCACCAATACTTAGCAATCATTTCCAAAGCATTCGTGCCACTGTGACAAACAATTGCGTACTTACTGTTGTTCTTTTTTGCTAACCAATGTTCAAACTCTTCAGTGTGCTTTCCTGACATCAATCTGCCAGAAGAAAGAACATTATTAGTTGCTTCTAATAACTCGTCTTTGAGGTTAGTGTATTGTCTGTCTAACCCAAAAAACGGTACTTTCATAAAGAACTAATGTACTGTGCTAATCCTTCTTCTAAATTAACAGCAGGGTTAAATCCAAGTAAGTCTTTTGCTTTACTAATATCTAATGTACCGCGTTTAGGGTACTTACCGTCGTTCTTATTTACTACAAGTTCCGATGTACTATTAGTTTCTTTAATAATAATGTTACCTGCATCGACTAATGTACGTGAAACACCTCGTGTGATATTAAATGTTTCATTAGCGGCTTTAGGATGTGTGGCACATAGTATCATACCATCTGCAACATCATCTACGTACGAGAAGTCTAATGCTAATCCTTCCCCGTTAATACGCATTGTTTTGTCTGCCTTTGCCTTAACGATAAACTTGCTTAATACTCTGTCTACTACGTCATACGGACCATAAACTGCGCTAGGTCGTACAATACTGTACTCTAATCCGTACAATCTATTGTAGTTACGTACTAAGTGTTCCGCACATAACTTCATAATACCGTACGGTTCAATTGGATTTGTACTTGCTGTCTCGGGATTGCAATCTTGGTCGAAGTCACCGTATATCATACTCGATGATATAAACACAAAACGTTTAACGTTATGTTTTCTTGCTGATTCTAATAAGTTTAACAACCCTTTTAAGATAACATCACAACCTACTTGTGGGTTTTGTATTACTACTTTAGCACGAGGGAATGCGGCAAGATGTACAATAACATCAGGCTTTATATCATTGACTAAGTAGTCTATTTGGTTGGTGTTTGATATACATACATTATGTTCTTGTACGTCTGTTTTAAATAGTGCTTTGCGTTCTTGAATTAGTTTTTCTAATTCGTTGCGGTTAATTGCGCCACAGTAATCTGACCGGTTATCAATAATTACAGGTGTGTGTTCTGTGTTTTCCAATTTGCGAACAATGGTATGCCCGATAAAACCTAATCCGCCTGTTAATAATATTTTACTCATATTATTTTAATTCAGGCATTGGCGTTGATGATGTTTTGTCGTGGTAATCCCCACCCTTCTTAAAACTTCTTGATACCTTCTCCTTAATCATCATTCCATCTTTGTAACGGTAAGTTACCATTTCTCTAAGAACAACCCCATCTAAATCTTTTTCGAACTCTGATAAGAATGGTCCTTCGTCTGTGTGTTTATTTGTCATTGTGTTTTCCTCTAGTTAAACTGCCATTGGTGCTTTGATTGTTGCGTAAGATTCATATCCCACTAACTCAAAGTCATCCATTACAAATCCGTCAATCTCTGTTACTAATGGGTTAATCTTTAATTGTGGTGCTTTCATTGGTGTGCGTGCTAGTTGCTCTTTAACTTGGTCTTTATGGTTTAAGTAGATATGCGCATCGCCAATGTTATGAATGAACGTACCTACTTGTAAGTTAGTTACTTGTGCAACCATGTGCAATAAAATACTATAAGAAGCAATGTTAAATGGGATTCCTAAAAAGAAATCAGCACTGCGTTGATACATTAGTAAGTCTAACTTACCATCAGGAGTTACATAAAACTGCATCATAATATGACAAGGTGGCAATGCCATGTCTTTAATGTCTGCTACGTTCCAAGCACTAATGATATGTCTGCGACTAAAAGGGTCGTTCTTAAGATTGTTAATAGTAGTCTGCATTTGGTCGTAAACGCCATCTGCACCCACCCACGAACGCCATTGCTTGCCGTAAATAGGACCTAGTTCTTTAACTGTGTCTGTATTCTCGTAACCAAGTGCAACACCTTGTGCATTTGCATTGTCTGTCCAAATAGTACGTTTGTTAATATCTCGTGTACCATGTAAGATTTCTGCTAACCTTCGCTCGTCAGTGCTACCTTCTAGAAACCACAATAACTCACTTAACACAGACTTCCATGCTAATTTTTTAGTAGTTACTGCAGGAAACGATTCGGATAAATCATAACGCTGTTGTGTTCCAAAAATACCAATAGTACCTGTTCCAGTTCTATCGTCCCTGACATCGCCATTTTGCAGGACGTCCTCTAGTGCGTGTAAGTATTGTTTCATTTATTTTGTATGTTATTAAAAACATACATTATATATTACTTACTCAAGTTTGTTAATATTTTATCAGTTTCTGGTTGTACTTCTTTCGCCACTGCGTCTATATCTAAGAAGAAATCTACACTATCGATGAAATCATTTAATTCGTACAGTGTTTCGTTAATTACGTCTTCTATTTCTGACTCAACGTATCCTGCTTCTTTCAACGAAGAAATGTCAATCGTCTGTAAATGCTCTTCATTATCATCATCGGCAAACAATCTTATAACAAGTTTGTCTATGAGATGTGTAGGAATATCTGATTTCTCAACATCATTGATAATATGTTTCCACTTGTCGAGGAAGTCCGTACTAAGTTTTATCCCCACGAATAATCTCCGTTATGCCTTTACTTTGGCTTTAGTCTTCGAAGTAGTCTTCTTAACAGAGGGTGTTTTCTTCTTAGCCACCTTTTTTGCTTTAGTCTTTGGCTTTAAACTAGAATCCAATTTGTATGCTGCTTTAAGTAATAATTTACTTTCCGCAATCAAAGACTTCGCTTCATTTTCCATACGTGTTGCTTGTGCTATTTGCTGTTGTGCTAATGTATTATCATTCAATACGCCGTTAGATGGTGATTCAACTTGAACTTTATTCGTTGGGTCAACTAAACCCGCATTTTTGTCTAAGTTAGCAAGTCTATCTGCCGCATCTTTGCCTGTAGCCATTTCTGCAAGGATTTCATTTAACTCACCTAAGTTAACACTACTCTTGGCATTTGGTGTAACAATAATTTGCTTTGCTTCAACCTTCTTAAGCATTCCTTCACGGTGCAATGTTTCTAACATCTTACGTCCGTCTGTGAATAAGTTTCTGAATAGTACGTCAGCAAGTTCATTTTCTGCTTGACCTTCTTTACTTTCAATAACCTTCATCATTGCGTCGTGCATACCCATGTTCATTGTTTCTGTGTAAACAACTAATGCCATGTGGTCTTGGTCTGGTACTGTTTTATATACAATGGCAACTTTACGGTCGCCATGTCTTCCGATATGTTTCATATGTAGCATAATTTACTCCTCTGTAGTTTCTTCTGTAGTTTCCTCAGACACTTCATCATTGGTGTCAGTCGTTTCCTCAGACACTTCATCATTGGTGTCAGTCGTTTCCTCTTCACCTTCATCAGTGGGTGCGTTTTGTGCATCTACGTGGTTTAAGAAATTAGTTAATCGTGTGTAAGTTTCGCCAATAGCACTGAATTCGTCTGCCTTAAACGCTCCGCGAGCACTAGCAACGTCGACGATTTCTTTAAATAGTCGTAAGTCTGTAATACTTAAGCCTGCTTGTTGCACTTCATTTGATACAGGTGCTTCAGGGTTTGTGTCATCTAACATTTTAGTTTTCTCCTTTAGATTAATGTTTTAATTCGTTGTATTTAACGGTTTGAGAAATGTTAAGAATTTTTATTGATGTGAGGGAGATATATTATTTAGAATTCATTTTTCTACCTTTCCTAGTATTACCGATATACGAATCCCGCAAAGGTGTTTAATTTGGTGCCCAGTGTCGGATTCTAACTGACAGTCGACGCATTACAAGTGCGTTGCATTAAACGTTATGCTAACCGGGCATAACGTTTATTTAGTGCAGTGGATTTTAAGCCAATAAAAAAACCCACTATAAAGTGGGTTCTTGTAAGTTCATTTTATCCGTTAATTACTCGTAACTTGTAATATCTCGTTTCAACATTTCAGCAGGGTAATCACCATTTGCAATGTCTCTGAGTATCTCAATAATACCTTTTCTACCAATATCTGAACCTAACCATTGTTCAACTTGGTGGTTAGTGATTTCTTTGGAT
>Ga0233440_1001920_pt1 | contig 18117 bp, 13 predicted proteins | sample SI_123_September_5_FD_182791 | JGI IMG/M metagenome (GOLD analysis project Ga0233440, IMG submission 182791) | Seawater microbial communities from Saanich Inlet, British Columbia, Canada - SI_123_September2016_120_MG | ecosystem: Environmental > Aquatic > Marine > Inlet | place: Canada: British... | reverse complement strand
ATTCAGATTAAGATTTTTTGAATGTCCAAAATGCAATCAGAAATGGGAACACCCTACAGATTTCAAAGAATATGGGGAGTTTATGGCGTTAAGGAAAAGGCATTTCGATGTTAAATTAAGAATGGTCGGAAACAGTTTCTCAGTAACAATACCGCGAGAAATAATAGATTTTGAAGAAAAGTTTATCCAAATGGAAAAAGAAATGGGCAAAATGATGCGACTTTCACTGGAAGAGCCAGGAAAGATATCGATATATTTTAAAAAATTAATGGAGTGAGAAAAATGGCAAAAAATACAGAAGTCAATTTAAAAGTTATGGAAGCAATGCAAGAAGAAGCATACAAAGGAATAGTTAGAATAGATTCTACACAGATGAAAGAGATTGGAATTCATGCTGGAGACATAGTTGAAATCGAGGGCGCAAGGAAAACAGTGGGAATTGTGGACCGAGCATATCCTGCAGATATAGGGCAATCAATAATCCGAATGGATGGTATTCTTAGAAGAAATGCTAAAACCGGAATCGGAGAACAAATCAAAGTAAGAAAGACAGAGTACAAGGAAGCAAAAAAAATTACAATTGCACCTGCCCAAAAAGGTGTAATGATTCAAATTCAAGGCAATCCAGAGGGAATAAAAAGATCTTTACTGGGCAGAGCTGTTGTAAAAGGAGATATTCTTTCTTTGGGTGGGGCAACAAGGAGAAGCAAAACTTTCAGATCATCCGGAAGTCCGTTTGAAGATATCTTCGAACAATTCGGAGAAATGTTGGGGGGAGCGCAAGGAGGATTTATGGGATCTATTGGCGCACTAAAATTTGTAGTAGCAGATTCAAATCCTACTGGCCCAGTAATAATTACAGAAAATACCCAATTAAAAATTTCTTCAAAAGCAATTGAAATTGCAGACGAAGCACCAATACCGGATGTAACTTATGAAGATCTTGGAGGGCTTGCCGACGAGATTACAAAAATCAGGGAAATGGTGGAAACCCCAATGAAACATCCCGAATTATTTCAAGCATTAGGTATTGAACCTCCAAAAGGAGTTTTATTACATGGCGCTCCAGGAACTGGAAAAACATTGTTGGCGAAAGCTGTAGCAAACGAATCTGAAGCAAATTTTATGCTAATTAATGGTCCAGAAATAATGAATAAATTTTATGGGGAATCTGAAAAAAAAATCAGACAAATCTTTGAAGAGGCAGCAGAAAAATCACCATCCATAATATTTATAGATGAAATTGATGCAATTGCTTCAAAGAGGGAAGATACCCATGGAGAAGTAGAGCGGAGAGTAGTTGCTCAATTATTGACTATGCTGGATGGATTAAATACAAGGGGAAATGTAGTAGTAATTGGGGCCACAAATAGGCCAAATTCCCTCGATGAAGCATTAAGGAGGCCCGGAAGATTCGATAGAGAAATTATTTTCGGAGTTCCAGATCAAAAGGGAAGATTAGAAATTTTGAAGATTCATACAAGAAATATGCCTCTTGGAAAAGATATCGATTTAAAAGAAATTGCAAGATTAACTCATGGTTTTGTTGGTGCAGATATCCAATCATTAGCAAAAGAAGCGGCAATGAATGTATTAAAACGAAATTTACCTTCTTTGAAAATAAAAGAAAAAGAAAAAATTCCTCAAGAATTTTTAGGAAAATTGAGAATAACTGATAAAGATTTTAAAGATGCACTAAAACTAGTAAGGCCATCTGCAATGAGGGAAGTATTAGTTGAAAAACCAAATGTTACTTGGGACGATATTGGCGGATTAGAAAAATTAAAACAAGAATTAAAGGAAGTAGTGGAATGGCCTTTAAATCATGCAGAAGCATTTGAAAGGATTGGAATAAAAGCCCCAAAAGGGGTTTTATTATATGGTCCTCCTGGGACAGGGAAAACAATGTTGGCAAAAGCTGTAGCAAACGAATCTGAAGCAAATTTCATCTCCATCAAAGGCCCAGAATTAATTTCTAAATGGGTAGGAGAATCAGAAAAAGGAATCAGAAAAATATTTGAAAAAGCAAGGCAGGCATCCCCTACAATAATATTTTTCGATGAAATTGATGCAATTGCTGGAGCAAGAGGTTCCGGAGGCGGAAGTAAATCCACCGAAAGAATGGTAAATCAATTATTGACAGAAATGGATGGACTTGAAGAATTAAATGATGTGGTAATTATTGCAGCAACCAATCGTCCAGATTTAGTTGATCCAGCATTATTGAGGCCGGGAAGATTTGATAGGATAATTATGGCCCAAGTCCCAGATCAAAAAGCGAGGGAGCGGATATTGAAAGTCCATACCGAAAATATGAAAATTGCAAAGGATGTAAATATACTAGAAATTGCCAAAAAAACGGAATTTTATACAGGATCTGATCTAAATTCAATAACAAGGGAAGCTGCAATGATCGCACTGAGGGAAGACATAAATGTTAAAGAAGTAAAAAAAGAACATTTTGATAAAGCTTTGAAAAAAGTTCGAGCCTCTGTTACAGAAAAAGATTTAGAAAAGTATAAACAAATCGAAGAAAATTTTCTTAGAACTGCAAGAGGGGCAGCAATAAAAGAAATGAGTTACATGGGTTAACAAACCTATTTTCTTTTTTTTATTAACCATAATCTTTATATATTCCTAACTGCATATTTTCAACATAGAGGGGTGTAGGTTAATTGCATAAAAAGAGGATAAAAGATAAAGACTATTTTTATACCAGTATAAGGGATGAAAATGGAAAAGTAAAAACAATTTATCTAGGTTCGGATAAAAAAAATGCAAAATTAAAAGAGAGAGAGTTAGGCTTATCAAAAAGTAGTGCAGGAATTAACCTACCAAAGTTTTCAATAGTTCTAATAATTTTAGCAGTTTTTCTAACGGGATTTTTTACAACAACAGGATTAGACATTTTGAACATAACAGAAGATTCAAATGAAGAAATAATTCTAGGCGAACAAATACAAGAAAAAGAAGAAAAACAAAATAAAAAATCAGAAAAAAACGAAACCGATATAGAAGTTGTAGAGTTAACAAATGAATCTATTTCAGAAAAAAAAGTTAAGAAAATAATCCAGAATGAAACTACATATAATATAACTAAAGGGAATCAATCTCCCTCAAATGAATCTCAATCAAATATTTCTCAGAAGATAATTCAAAATCAATCCGAAACAAGAAATGATACAATAAATTTTACTGCAGGGGAGATAATAATAAACGAATCCGAATCAAATACAACATCTAATGAAACAAATATAACCACTCCCGAAATAAATGACTCGATTCAGGGTGGGCAATCATCCCAGGATTCAAATGAACAAATTATTCAAATAAATGAAACAGAATCCAATGCAACTATTAATGTGAGTGAAAATTTAGATTCCAATGAAACATTAATAACAAATCAAACAAATATAACACAAACAGAAGAAACAACTCAATATGCTGCCGTTATCAATCAACCAGTAAAATGGAAAAAAAGAGTATTATTTACCAGTTCTTCAAATGAAACTTTAATAAAAATTCCCAAAGATGCAACAAATATTTCTATAAATGAAATAATAAATGGCGAGAAAATAGAAATAAATGAAGACCAGATAATATTTGAAAATGAAAATTCAAAAGGATTACTAGCAATAACAGGGGCATTCATAATAAATAATGATCAATATTCATTTTTCAATAATTTCTTGGGAAACATATTCAAATGGACTGGGTTAGCAGTTTATGATGATGAATTAATTGAAGAAGAACAAGAAATAACAATAACGGAAGAAATAGAAGAATTAGAAATTGAATATGAGACTCTTGGACCGATTGCAACAGAAACAATAACAAATGATTATGAAAAACAAGTAGTAATTTCTTCAGAAATACATTATGAGAATATATTGGCATACACGACGATAACAAATTCTCAAATAGATTCTATAAATTTGTACTGGATAGTAAATGGAACTAAAGAAAAATCAAATTTCACTGGATATGATTCTGATGGCGATGAATTAATAGATTACATTGAATGGATAGTGCCACATTTATCTAATCAAACCTATGAAATAATAATTATCACCAAGGCAGTTCATTTGGATGAAAATAAAGATATTATATCTGATGTTTATGATTTCGTTAAGGCTCAAGATGATAATTACACTTTAGTTCCCACTGGAAATTATTTAAGGGTTACTTTTGAACAAGAATTAGACAGCTCTAAAGATATTACTATTTATTCAAAAAGTAATGGTACTGGGGGGATCGAAGTCTATGGGCAAGATGATAATGAAAGTTTAGCAACATTTTCAAATATTTCTTCAGAAGGAGAATACAAAATATATTTAACCAATCTAATTGGAAACCAAGATACTTTTGATTTAAAAATTCTAGACTCTGACATAGAGTTTGATTATGTGGTAGACCCCGTCTACAATTCGGGCAATTCATTAACTGCATATGAAAAAGGGGCAAGTTTAATGCCGAGTAATCCATTTGATTATGATTCGGAAGCAACAAGTTCAGATTATACTGCGATTAGTACAAGTAATAATGCAAGGTGGATAACTCAATTAGTATCCTCAAATAATAATTATTATAACAGTCAAATATTCCTATTCAATATAAGTGAAACGCCTGCCATGGTGGATAATTTAACAATTTCATGGGAAGGATATGGGGATTTAACTTCAGGATATAACACTTATATGAAAATTTGGAATTGGACAAGTGACACATGGTATCAATTGGGTGTCCAGGATTTTAGTGGATTTGGACAAGATCTCACACTAACAGAATCAATTATCTCTGGTACAACGGATTTTATTAATTCTTCAACAAATGAAGTTGCAGTACTGATGTCAAGTAAACACCACTATTCTGCCCCAAGATGTTTTGTCGCAAATACAAAGATAATTATGTCCGATGAATCGGAAAAAAATATAGAAGATGTACAAATTGGGGATACTGTTAAATCTTGGGATCAACAAACTAGTGAAATTGTTAGTTCAACAGTTACAAAACTCTCACAACCAATTCATGATGATATGATAAGTATAATGTTTGAACATGCTGAAAATATCAATACCTTCGACCACCCATATTGGGTTGTTGGAAAAGGATGGGCCTCCCATCGTCCAGATTTAACAAATGAGAAATATGATATTGGTGAAATCAAACAATTAAACATCGGAGATGTTTGCCTATGGAAAGAAGGAGATAAATTAATAGAATCAAAAATATTAGATATTGACGCGATGCCAGGAGATGTCCAAACCTATATTTTTGAATTAGATAATGCGCACACATTTTTTGCCAATGGAATTTTAACTCATAATAAAAAATCACTATATACAGATTACATTGAATTAGATGTTGCAGCAACACAGTCAAGACTCTACCTGCCCACAGATGAAATAACTGCTGCATATATTGCAAATGGTACGGCCAGTGGAGAGATGCCGGATGGCTCAACATATGATGCGGACGAATTTATTCATTTCGAACATAACAACAGGGGTAAACGATTCAAATTAAAGGGATTATTTAGTGGAAATACCGTGGATCTAAGAAATTTAATAATAAGGGCAAATGATTATCAAACAGTTATAGATGCTAGGAATATTCAAGGGGTAGAATCCACACATACAATTTATATTCCCAATTCAATAAATTCTGGAGCATATATCTGCCCAAATGCATATACACTGGAAGACATAAGTTCCTCCTGTTCTGGAAAAATAACTTTCAGTTATGCAGAGGCCAATTCTGGAACTTGGAAGTCAGGAATATTTGCTGAAATTGAAGGTTCAAATTACAAGATTTCAAATTTAACAGGGAGTGGGGGTTCAGAATACACCCCTTCTTGTGGAGACTCAATTACTGTGAATACTACCTTGGCTGCAGGATTGACTGATTGTGCTGTACATGGACTTAGCATTGGTGCACATAATATTGTTTTAGATTGTCAAGGTCATACGATTGATGGTGACATTTCTTCAAGTGATCGTGGGATATCTTTAAATAATTATAACAATGTTGTTGTCAAAAATTGTGTTATAACTGAATTTGATTACGGGATGTTAAGTTGGTGGGATGCAACAAATCAACACATATATAATAATACTATTTACAATATAACTGCAAGGGGCATTCTTATTTCAGATTCAAATGCATATGGGGTGGATAATAATATAATAGAGAATAATACAATTTATGATATTGCTAGCTACGGGATTTTTTTAAATGATGTAGATGGGACAATAGTCCATAATAACACTATTTATGATAGTAGTTTTGGGATTTTTTATGATACTGACGCAGCAAATACTATAATCTCCAATAATACAATTTATGACAATACTGGGGATGGGATACATTTAAGGGGGAATGATAATAATGTTACTGGAAATAAAATATATAATAATTCTGATGAGGGGATTCACATTTATAATGTTGATGCATATAATAATATTATCTCTTCAAATGAAGTTTATGAAAATTATGATTACAATATTTATATTTCTAACGGCGCTAGTTCAAATATAGTTAAGGATAATAATATTCACAGTTCCGATAGTGATGGAGGAATTTATGTAGCGCATACCACTACGACAAATAATCAAATAATCAACAATACTGTTCATGATAATATTGATGAAGGAATAGCGATTGGAATATGGTCAACCCTAGCTGGAAATAATAATAGTGTTATAAATAATACCATTTTTAGCAATGGCCTGAGGGGAATATTTGTTAATACTGACAATACTACTGTTCATGGGAATAATGTTTATGGTAATAGCAATTATGGTATTTATATATACAAGGTTGCAGGGCACGTAAACGTTACAAACAATTATGTGTATAATGGTTTAAATAGGGGTATTGAGTCTCAAGAGTCCCAAAATATATCTGTTACTAATAATTATGTTTTTAATAATTCCTTGCATGGATTTTTTTTGTATAAAACAAATAATTCATTATTCAGAAATAATACTCTAACGGATAATTTCAAATCTTCTTATGGGGGGAATGTAGAACTATTTGTTTTTTCTTTTAATATTTTTGAAGATAATAAAATTATTGGGGGATCTGATTTTGGATTAAGAACTTATATTAATGTTAATAATAATATAATTAGGAATAATTTGGTTGCTAACTCAAGTGACGATTTATTAAAGTTTGGTGATAGCTCGTCAGGGGATTGTGATAATAATACTTTTATCAATAATACGTTTGAAAGTAATGGATCTTTTAATTTTTTAGCAACAATTAATTATGCTAACAATAATGAATTTATTGATAATACATTTACGGGCAGTGGAACTCATTTTTATTTTGGAAATGATGGAAACAATACAATTTTTTTAAATACAACATTTGATAGTTTGAGCTGGGAAGTTGCAGGAGTTCATGATGTTTATGTGAAATGGTATTTAGATATAAAAGTAAATACTTCTGATGGAGATTTAGAAAATGCAAATGTTACATTATATAATAATACTGATGTTTTAGAATTTTCAGAGTTAACAAATGCTTCTGGATGGATTTTAAGAAAGAATTTAACTGAATATATGTATGATGGTTCAACATATACTTACTATACAAATTATACTGTTAATACTACAAGTCCTTCTGAAAGTTATGGAAATAATTCTCGAGAGATTGATTTAACTTCTAGTATTGTAGAATATATTACTCTTGACAGCTTAAATGAGGCACCAATTGTTTCTAGTGCAAAAATAACTCCTACTATTGCACATACTGCTGATAATCTTGCTGGTTATTGTAATGCAACTGATGCAAATTTAGATAATGTTACCTATTATTATGAATGGTACAATGATGGAATTTTGAATAATAGTGGAGATTCTGTTCTTTGTGCAAGCGGGCATACTAATAATGGGGATGGGACTTGTACAGTTACTTTGAGACCAGATTCTGGCGGAGATTTAACTGAATTTCCTAATGTAGTGCCAAGTGGGGCACATTATTTAAATGTTGATGAAAGTGTTGCGGATAATGATACCACCTTTGTTGGGTCTACGGTGGATGTCTCTGGAACTCCAACGTTAAAAGTTGCGTTAAAAGAAAATTCAGTAATTAGTGTTAGTCCTAATGTGGATTTATTTGCTACTTATTATATTGATTCATGGACAAAAACCACAAGGCCCTCCGATTCTGGTCAATGGACTATTGCAGATATTGATGCCCTCCAAATTGGTGTAAATGCTACAACTTCTCTTGGGGCTTCAGATGTAGATTTGTTTAATCTTCCGACTTCTAATATTCCTGCGAATTCTATAGTTAATAGTGTAAAAATTTATGAAAGATCCAGATTAAATGTTAGAACAACAACCAATATTAGGGTTACACAGGTTTATGTAAATGTTACATATACGCCTTCAATATATTATTTGCCTGGCGTAGAAATTAATGTAAATAATTTAAGTAATTCTTTAACAACAAAAGGAGAGAATTGGACTTTTAATTGTATGGCATTTGATGGAATTATAAATGCTTCTTCTTGGGTAAATGAATCAATTATAATTCAAAATAGTTTACCTGAACAAGTTTTATTAGATTTGCCAGAAAATGGAAATAATACTATAGATCGGACTCCCGGTCTGTCTTGGAATGTTCCAGATGATGATGATTCAGATAGTTTGACTTATCATCTTTTTGTAAATGATAGCGCAGGGGGTATAATTTATAATCAAACTGGGGTTGCAACAAACAGTTATACTTTTTCTTCAGATTTAACTTTGGATGACACTTATTCTTGGAGGGTTAGAGCAAATGATAGTGAAGGATTTGGAAGTTGGAGTAGTTTATGGAATTTTACTGTTGATAGTGTTGTTACTATTTCTGCAACTACAAATAGTATTGCTTTTGGAAGTTTGGGACCCGGAGTAACTAGTAATACAAGTACAGATTCACCTCCACCTTTTGTTTTGCAAAATGATGGAAATTCTTTAATAAATATTAGTGTAAATGCAAGTCAATTATTTGATCAAGCGGCATTAGGGACAGATGCTTATCAATTTAAAGTGGATAATACTACAGAAACTGGATCTTTTAGTTGGTTAACCTCGATAATTAATTGGTTTAATATGCCAAGTGGGGCGGTAGTGGCAATTGATTCTTTGAAATATGAAGACTCAACAGATAGCGTAGAAGTAGATATTTTAGCAACAGTACCAACTGATGAATTGGCAGGTTCAAAAAGTTCAACAGTTTATTTTGAGGCGGCTATAGCGGAATGAAAACATTAAAAAATGTTGGAATTTGTATGATTTTGTTAATTTTTACTTTGTTAATTGTTAGTGATGTTTTTGCTTTGGGTGTTTCACCCGCTAGGAAAATAATTGAATTTTCCCCTGAATTGGAAATTGAAGTAGAATTTAATGTATTAAATAGTGAAGGCAAGGATATGAAAGTTGTTATTTATGTTGAAGGAGATAATCTTGATGAAGAAATAATTATTGATAATCCTGAATTAATTTTTAGTTCAGGAGAGTTGCAAAAATCTGTTAAATATAATATTAAATTACCAGAAAAATATGATGAACCCGGAACACATGAAATTAAAATTGTTGCAAGGGAAATCCCGGTGGATAAAGCATTTGAAGGAACATTTGTAGGTGCAAGTGTGGCGGTAGTTCATATTGTAAGAATTAATGTTCCTTATCCTGGAAAATATGCTACGGTTGAATTGAAATTAGGTGAAGATACTGGCCAGGGAGTAGATTTTATAGTTTATGTTAATAATTTTGGAACTCAAAAAATTGTTAGTGCAAAAGGAATAATTGATGTTTATGGTCCAACAAATGAAAAATTGACTTCATTAGAGACTGGGTTGGTTTCAGTAGATTCTGGTGCGAGAAAAGCAATGAATGTTAAGTGGGATGAAAACATTAATTCTGGAAAATATTATGCTAAATTGACAGTATTATATGATGGAAATGTTGCAGAATATGAAAAAGTGTTTAATGTTGGTATTAGGTTAGTTGATATTTTGGATATTATTGTTAAAAATTTTAAATTGGGCGGGATTGCTAAATTTAATATATTAGTTGAAAATGGATGGCCAGAAGTAATCTCTGATGTTTATACTGATTTATTAATTTCTGAAAAAGGTCAGGAAATTGGAAGATTTAAAAGTGCTGCAGAGGATATTCCTGCTTTAGCAAAAGAAGAACTTACTGCTTTTTGGGATACTGCGGGTGTAGAAGAAGGAGATTATGATGCGAAAATTTCTTTGTATTATGATGATAAAATTGTTGAAAAAGATATGAAAACTAAAATCTCTTTTAATTCGATATCTTTCAGTGGATTTACTGGTGCAGTTATAAGTGATGAAGTTGGTGGAGAAACATCTGATACTAAAATATTAATCGGCCTTGTAGTTATTTTAATAATAATTAATCTTATTTGGTTCGTTTATTTTAAATTTAAGAAGAAAAAATAAGTTTTAATATTTCTTTATAATTTAAACATTGGAATAATTAATAAGAATAAAAAATTATTTATGATCAATTTTTTTGTAGCTTATCCAAATGATTATTATTAAATCTATTAAAATTACTATTGCCCTAAGCAATTTATCTAAACTAGATATATATCTTATTGTGGAATAGAATAAAGTAATTACTCCTCCAAACATAAGTCCAGCCCCAATATAATCGGTTTTCAAATAAATTCCTGCAACAATTATTGCTAAACTTAATATTGCAAAAATGAAAAATACATTTCGATTGTATTCATCTCTAGCATTATTATAATCTTTACTACAGAAATCACATTCATTATAAATTTGGCATCCATCTGAATCATAATCAAATCTTGGAGTCCCTTTATTTTCATAACATTCTTCTTGTTCTGAGCTATATTCAAAATCACAACTTTGATCCCCTTTTATCTGTAATGCCCTGGGATATTGTTCAAAATCGCAATAATCTTCATACTCTGGTTCAGAATATAGCGCATCAATAAATAATGCAATAAACACTGGTATAAGTATTGCTATTACTATCACCATTGCTAATTTTTTTATATCCATTTTACAAATCTATTTTTTTAGCGTATTCTCCGATGACTGGAACTTCTTTTTGCTTTCCAGAGAGTGCATATGACCAACTATATATCCAGGCTAAAATAACTAATATATTTACTCCTGCAGCGATTAATCCGCCTATTACGGGGATCCATCCTACTGTTGTTGCTACAGCGGACCCTATTATTGCAAAAATAAATACAACTAGGCTTTGCTTGGCATAAAATTTTGTATATTTATCTTTTCTCCAAGCTAAAATATAAATAATAAATCCGATGATACTAAAAAAAGTTGTAATAAATGCTCTTGTTGTTGTTTTTGGCATAAATTGAATTAGATTGTTTAGTTTTTAAATATTTTGGAAAGTTATATTATGTCTGTTGCCAATAATAACTTTATTTCTTTATAATTTTTTTCAGTTTGTTTTTCTTTATAATTTTGTAATGTTTTGATGTTATTTTCCATTAAATTATACCTTATTAAAAATTGACAGAACTGAGTAACATTTTTTGGATTTTCAGCATAATAACATCTTTCGAAATCTATCATTGTTATTTTATTATTTTTTACAAAAACATGTTTTATTGGTCTTGTGAATTCTAATTTATTTATTTTTAATTTGTCTAGTGTTCTACATTGATCTAAAACTTTTTTTAGAATTTTATGTTTGTTTTTTGCAGTTTTTAAATAATCTATTAAAAATTCTCCTTCTACAAATTTATAAACAAAATATTTTTTTGTATTTATTAATAATATTGGACCAATATTATATTTATTTAATATTTTTAAAAATTTTATTTCATTTTCTATTCTGTTTTTTGCTTCGGACACTGGATTTTTAATTTTTATTGCTACTTTTTGATTTTTATAAATCCCCGTGTAAATTAATGATCTTTTTCCTTTTGAGAAGTATTTTACGTCTTTTATGCCTTTAAACATAGTTGTAATAAATAGAAATTTTTTTAAATAACTTTTCTTTTAATATTATCATGAAAAGAGGTATTTTGATAGGATTATTTTTAATGGCCATTATTAGTGTTAATGTTTCTGCTGAAGAAAATAGTAGCGTGGATTTAATTGATGGATTCGAATGGCTAGATTCTGAGATGCAACAGACCAATTGGGGAACAAATGTTGAACAATTAGCTTGGTCTATTCTTGCTTTAAGAAATGCAGGATATGATGTTTCGGCAGGTGTTAATAAATTAAAAGATTTAAGGCAAGTTGATCATTGGGATGATGGAGATATCAAAGAAAGTGCATTGGCAACTTTAGTTCTTTATAAGGTTGGAGAAAATGTTGATTTGGAAGTCGAATGGTTAAAAAACAAACAAAAGAAAAATTTAAGATCTGGAGATGGATTATGGTTCATACAATTTTTAACTTCTGGAAGTGAACAGGTAGAGTGTAACTTATTTTATGAGAATGATGAAAAAATTTTTTTCATAAACGATTCTGAAATTGTTGGTGAATCGGATTGTGACCTCGGAGAAAATTGGGTAAATTTTGAAAGTTGTGTTCAAACTACTGCAGGGATCCATGAAGAAATGAGGATTGATTGCGATGGTACTGTTGAATCATCATTATTATATAATAGTGGAACAGAATATTATATTGTTGATCAAGTCGTACCTCTAGAAATAGAAAATGGATGTTTTTACCGTAGTAATACTTGTAGTTGTAGTGCGACTCAGTATGGATCTTGGGTTTTAAATGAAATTGGCGAGAATTATTACACTAAACCTTATTTGAGGTCTGAATGTAATGATGAGGTTCATGATAATGCATTTTTGTTTATGTTGACTGGCTCTAGAATATATTCAGATTTTTTAGATGTCGAAATGAGTGATAATGATGGTTCTTGGGAAGGAAATGAAGAATTAACTTCCTTGGCAATAATTTTTTTAAGAGATGGGAGTAGTGTTTCTTTGTCTACGTCAAAAGATTGGTTAGAATCGAAGCAAAGAGAAGAGGATGGTTCTTGGAGTGCGGATGTAAAATCTACTGCAATGGCACTTTATGCTTTAACTGATGAAGTTAGTTTTGTATTGCCTACTAATCAAACACCTTCCAATACTACTTGTTATAATGGCATTGTTGATGCTGGGGAAGACTGTGATGGTTCAGACCTTCTTTGTGATGGGGGAACTTGCGAGGGATGCTTATGTGTTCCACTTCCTGATTGTGCGATGAATAGTGAATGTGCAGAAGATGAATTGTGCATTGGCGGAGTTTGCGTTATAGATTCAGGTTGTGATGTTGATGATGATTGCTCAATAGGATATTATTGTACTTCTGCTGGTGAATGTACAAGGGAGTCTGCAACTCCGGGTGGATGCGAGTATGATTCCGATTGTGATCCTGGGAAAAAGTGTTCTAGTGGGTCATGTGTTCCCGTTTCTGATGATGAAGGGGGAAGTTGGATAACTTGGTTAATTGTGATCATTGTTGTTTTAATGGGTGCAGCAGGAGGATATTTTGGATATAAACAATATTTTTCAAAAAAGAAACCTGCTTTGCCTGGTAAAAAGGAAGTTCCTGCAAAATCTTTCTCATTTGGGAAAAAAACAACGAACTATCCTCCTGCTCAACAAAAGGTTCCACCCTCAAATATTTCTCGTACACCAGTTAATACTGGAAAAGTGGATCGGGCTGAAAGAGAATTAGATAATTCTTTGAAAAAAGCCAAAGATCTTTTAGGGAAAAAGTGAAATTCCATTTATTTTTTTTATTTTTTTTAGTTCTTGGTAGTGTTAATGCATTTTCATTAGATTTTTCTTTTTCTGAATATTCCCTGGGGACGACTACCCAAATTGGTATACTGATCAATGGGACTCTCGAAGAGAATTTGAAAAGTGAAAATATTGATTTAGTTTGTTCAGGACTGAATATAGATATTGTCCCAAATTTATTGAATATTGGAAATGGAGAATATTATCTTTATTTCGATAATATCGGTGTGGCCCAAGATAATTGCACATTGATTTTTAATGATGTGATTTATTATGAATCTGGATTTTTAAAGCAAATGGATTTCGTCACAAATATTAGTTTTGTTGAAAACAATCAATCAAAAATTATGATTAATCCTGCAGGAATCGTTTTTAATGATTTCGAATCGCAAAATTTTATGCAATTACAAATTTCAAATACAAATGATTTTGAAATTTCGGTTTCAATTTCATCTGATCTCGATTTTATAGAATTTGATATTGAAAATTTTGTTCTTTCCCCCGAGGGATTTTCCAATAGTGAGATTTATTTTAGTGAGTTCGTTTATGCTGGTGAAGAAAAAGGGATTATTTCTTTAGAAGTTAACAATAATACATTTACAATTCCAGTTTGGATAAATATTGATTATTCTTCTAATCCTGGTTCAATTCCTGGTGACGATGATGAAGAACCGGCCATTCATTCGGTTGGAAATAATATTGAAATTTTGCAAGGATTGGAAGGTTTCGATCTCATTATTGCTAGTTCTGAAGATAAGTCTGGATATGTTTTATTGCAAAACTCTGGCGCAGATATTGATTTAGTTGAATTCAAATTAAGTGGAGATATAATTGATATTGTGGATTTACAAAATGAAAATTTGAAGGATTTCAATTCTGGAGATAAATTCAGAGAATATATTTATGTTAACCAAAAGAAAACTGCTGAGTTTGGAAACTATACTGGGAGTTTAGAAATACATTATGAGAGCGAAGTAATTAAATTACCAATCTTAATTAAAATTGAAGAAGTGGAGATTAATCAAACTTTCATAAATGAGACTGTCCTTCCTGGAACAGAAAAAGAAGAAAATGGAATAAATGTTTGGCTCCTTGTATTGCTGTTTGTTATTCTTGCCGGGGCTATCTTATTTTTAAGTTATAAGAAAAAAACTAAGAAGTCGGCTGACTTTCTGAAGCACGTTTAGCTGCAACTTGTTGAATTCTTTTTTTCAATGCAGAATATTCCATTATTATTTTAGATTGATGATGCAATCTAGCTAAAATGTCATTCAATGTATTATTTACTTCTTGTGCTCCGATTTTTAATTCCATCGGTTCTAATACTTCTACAGATGACGGCATGAATTCAAAACAGAAATTTGTTAATGCATCATAATCTTTGAAACTTATTTCAAATTCAGTAAATGTGGAAAATACCTTAATTTTTTCATCCTTTTTTGAAGGGTGCGGGAATTCACTTTCTTTAGGATCTGAAGTTTCTTTTTTGATTATTTCATAATTTTTATTTTCATTTATCAAATTGGAAACTTTTTCCATTGTTTCTTTTATATGCTCAATTGGCGCGCCCACTATTTCTATTATTGTATTTGCTATTATTTTTTCCATTTTTCTATTATCATTTGTATTGTTAAAAGTACAAGTATTAGTGTAAAAAAATATATCCCACTTTTGGATGTTTTTTCACCTTTTGACTCGTAAACTATTTCATTTGCTTGAGAATCTTGATTTATAACTGTTTCGAAATTAAGTTTTTCCATATAATTCACAATATTTTCCTCAGTACATGTTTGCTTTTCACATAAATTTTTTGTTATTCCTTCTATTGTTATTGTTTCTTGAATTTTTTCATTTAATCCCTCTATCACTAATTCATTTTTACCTTCTGCATATTTCAAATTACAATTTGGAAAAATTTGTATCGGGACTGTGATAGTATTTTCTGAAAATTTTTTTATTATATTGAATGATGTTGTTTTGCTAATCTTTTCATTATTTTTTTCAATGTATGCCTTTATGCTCTCTTTTGTTTCATCCCCTTTGTAAATATTTAATCTCACCCTTAAATTATCTCCAAATTTCGCTTTATGGTCATTTCCAAGATAAACGTTTTCTATTGTGATATTTGATGATTTATTATTTTCTGGGTTATCTGGGTTCTGCTCTCCTTTTGTTGGAATTGTCAAATGCCAAGTATTATTTATTTTTGACCAGGAATTCCCCTCTTTTGAATTAGAATACGTTATCTTCTCGATTTCTATTTCTTCCGGAGTTAATAGGTTTATTTCTTCCAATCCATCATTATTTAATATTGGTTGCCCATTTGTATAAATTATTAAGTATTGATTCGATCTTATTGTTTGATTATATGTTGTTGTGCTCGAGATTATTAATTCATGATTCGCTTTATCTTTTAATATTATTCCTGTCAAATCTAAATCTGTTTCACCGTAATTAAATAATTCAATCCATTCTCCTTCCGGCATTTGAGCATTATCGTCGCCTTCCGGATTTGGCAAAAATTCTGTTATTTTCAGAGTGTATTCATTTGATTGTATATTTTCATTTTTGTATCCTGGTGTGGGATTGCAGTTTTGCCAAATATTATTTAGTTTACATAATGATTTTCCATTATTTCCTCCCCAATTTGGATGATAATTAAGTGCGTCAGATAACTCAGAATTATAATACATGCTTATCAACTCTCCACCATCATTTAGTCCAGTGCATAGTGATGATGCATTTACATGCATTGCAATTGAATCTGGATTGATATTATAATTATTGTATGTTTCGGTTCCAGTCCCACCATCAGTCATTATGGCGTATTGGAGTGGCCCAATTTCGAAAGTATTGTTAAAATATAATTCATTATTTGAATGATTTATGAATCCCGGGAGAATAATGTTTGAACATAGTTTCAATTTAGTAATATTTATTGAAATATTTTCATTATTGTAAATTTCTATCCATTCGTTATAATGATATGATTCTAATGGTTTATACATTACCTCTGTAATCTCTAAAAATGCATATGTATTTGGAATCAAGAGTAAAAACAATATTAAATATTTCATCAATAAATGGTAATTTGAGACACATTATAAAATTATAGTTTCAATTGTTTATATTTTCCAATTAATTCTTCGAAGTTATTTCCAGTTTCTTTAGATAACTTTAGTGAGATTGTATAATTTCCATTTTTATTAGTTTTTAAATTATTGACATCTAAAAAAAACCATCCATGGTTGTCAAATCTCATTCCGATTATAGGTTTTGCGTTTATTATGTTAGAAAATTCTACTAATTCATTGATCTCTTTTTTTGGAAAGTAATGTCTATTATTTTTTATTGATTTACATTCTATGGCCAATAATCTATTTTTATTTCCTGCCAAGATGTCTGGCGCAGGCATTGTTGTTGATCCGGATCCTGCCGCCCGTATTGCTGCAAAATTATTTTTCCAGAACAGATGGAATAATTCTCTTTCTGCCCTTGTGCCCTTTTGTTTGCTCATAAATATATCAGAATTAAATTTGTTTATAAATTTCGTGCCGGTGTTTGGCAAGCGTTTTTAGAAATAAAAAGAAAAAGAGATTATAAATCTCTAGATTGAACAGTTTTTCTTCCATTTGCTTTGCATCTTTCTTCTGCCTTAGAGATTAATACTTCAACTTCTTTATCAAGAGCTTCTGCGAAGTCTCCAGCAACATTACAATCCTTTACATATTCTTTTATTTTTGATTTTACAACTAACATTTTATATTATACCTCCATGTATACTTTTATGATTCAATTTAGGTTTATAAATTTTATTATTAAAAAAATAAAAAAAATAGGTTTTTATTTAAGCATTTCATAAACTTTTCTCATCGCAACCAAAACTGTTGCTGGTATTAGGAAAGTTACGAAATATCCAATTACGTTTCCTACGAATGGTCCAACATATCTAATTATGCCGAATGCAGATCCGCCAGAAGCAAGGATTAATGTCACTAGGATTAGTAAAGACACATCTTTCATTTTATACATGAAACCTACTATAAGTCCAAGGATTACAAATGCTAATGTCCAGAAAGGCATAACTACCCATCCAGCTCCAAGCACTCCACCAAGGGCTAAAACTATTGCAAGTATCCATGCAAGATTGAAAGCCCACTTATCCCAAGCGAATTGAGTTTTTTTCTTTCTTTTTCTTGCCATTATAGTTTACCTCCTTTTGTTGAATGTAATGTTATAAATTTAATTTTTGGTTATATAAGCATTATGTAACCACATAGAAGTCATGATTTATTCTTTTTCGTATTTTGGATATGTATTTTTTTTCATAAATACTTT
>Ga0233440_1001893_pt1 | contig 18290 bp, 17 predicted proteins | sample SI_123_September_5_FD_182791 | JGI IMG/M metagenome (GOLD analysis project Ga0233440, IMG submission 182791) | Seawater microbial communities from Saanich Inlet, British Columbia, Canada - SI_123_September2016_120_MG | ecosystem: Environmental > Aquatic > Marine > Inlet | place: Canada: British... | reverse complement strand
GCACCATGGAAAACTTGGTAATTAATAATGATTGACCAAGAGTTTTGGAAAGGAAAGCGTGTTTTTCTAACAGGCCATACTGGGTTCAAGGGTAGCTGGCTTTCTTTGTGGTTATACTCATTAGGTGCAGAAGTAAGGGGTTACGCTCTCAATCCTCCGACATCACCTTCTTTATTCCGCGAAGCAAAAATTGATACGATAATTGATTCACAAATAGCTGATATCAGAGATCAAGATATTCTCCACGAGAGTATGACAGGATTTAATCCTGATATTTTGATCCATATGGCAGCGCAGCCTCTAGTCAGATATTCTTATGATATGCCAATTGAAACTTATGAAGTTAATGTTATTGGCACCGCTAAGGTGTTAGAAGTGGCAAGAAGTTGTCCCAATCTAAAGTCTATTGTAAATATTACAACAGATAAGTGCTATGAAAATGATGGGCGCGCAGAGGGCTATAAAGAAAGTGATCCTATGGGTGGTTATGATCCGTATAGCAGTAGTAAGGGTTGTGCGGAACTGGTTGCTTCAGCATATAGACGTTCTTTCTTGCAGGAGCAGGGGGTAGGGCTTGCTTCGGTACGAGCTGGCAATGTGATTGGTGGTGGTGATTGGGCAAATGACAGGCTGATTCCAGATATTTTGAGATCTTTTGAAAATGACAGACCTGTGATAATTCGAAACCCGAAGGCCACGCGACCCTGGCAACATGTTTTGGAGCCACTATCAGGCTATTTAGTTTTGGCTGAAAAGCTTTATAAAAATCAGAAGAAGTATGCTGAGGATTGGAATTTTGGACCCGATGAAAAGGATGTTAAGCCCGTAGATTGGATTTTAGATAGTATGATAGAGAACTGGCCCGGATCTAGTTGGGAGCTAGATCAACACCCCAGTCCTCACGAAGCAAGTTTATTAAAATTGGATATTTCAAAGGCTGAGTCTGGACTCAATTGGAAGCCTATTTGGAAGTTGAGCTATACACTGAAAAAAATTATCACTTGGCATAAGGCCTGGATTAATAAAGAAAACATGCAAGATGTGTGCTTTATAGAAATTGAAGAATATATGAAAGATATGATGTTAAGGAATAATAAGGTAATAAAATTAAGGAATAATAAGGTAATAAAATTATGAATAATATAGAAAAGAAGATGGTAGAGGTGTTGCTCGAATTAAAGGAAAAATTCGGTGTTTTTGAGGTAAAGGCAGAGTTTGAGGCTGAAGGTAGTCGATTAGATGAGTTGATGCGCTTAAAGGATGTTACCTCTAAAGCTGGTCTACCAATTATCCTTAAAGTGGGGGGGGTGGAAGCGGTTACCGATGTGTATAGTGGGTTAACTTTGGGTGTTTCAGGGATTATCGCGCCAATGGCAGAGACAAAGTATGCAGCCTCTAAGTTTACAGACTTAATTGATCATTATATTGCTGATGACAATGCTGAGAATATTGATTTTTCCTTAAATATTGAAACTATTGTGGCATATCAAAACTTTGATGACATACTAAGTCTCAAGAATATTGGTAATATATCAGGTATTACTGTTGGTAGAGTTGATATGATAGGATCTATGGGGCTTGACAGAGGGGAAATAAATACTTCAAAAAAGGTGGAGGATATTTGCAGGGATATTTTAATTAAGTCCAAAAGAAAATCTTTAAAGACAGCATTGGGCGGAGGTGTTTCAATAGAATCATCTTCTTTTATTAGCAGTTTGAATGATGATGGCTTGCTGGATAAATTTGAGACAAGAAAAGTGGTATTTCCTTCAGAGTCTATTAGATTTGGCCAAGAGGCGATATTGAAGGCAGTAGAGTTTGAATTGCTATGGCTAGAAGGAAAGCAGCGCTTTTATTCCTTGATTAAAAATGAAGACCTATCTAGAATAGAAATGTTGAGGGGTAGGCTTAATGGGTAAAAAGGTATTAATTACAGGCGGATCTGGAAATATTGGCTCAAGTATTGTTAGGAAATTTTCAAGTGATGAGTATGAAGTATTCTCACCTTCTCATCAGGATTTAAATTTGAGTAATGTTAGCTCTATCAAGGATTATTTTTACCATAACAATGACTTTGACATCCTAATAAATAATGCCGGAATTAATGAAATATCAAATTTTCATGACTTTTCTATTGAGTCGATACAGGATGCTGTAATGATTAACTTAACATCCCCTGCCCTTTTGTCTAAATATGTTTTGCCACATATGGTAAAAAATGAATGGGGCAGAATAGTTAATATTTCATCAATTTACTCTAAAATTAGTCGCCCAAAGCGTGCCTTATACACAATGACTAAATCAGGGTTGGATGGCCTTACTATTGGACTGGCAAATGAATATGCTCAGAAAGGAGTTTTAGTTAACTCTATCCTCCCTGGCTTTGTAGATACTGAATTAACTAGAAAAAATAATAATTCTGATGAAATTAATAAATTATGCTTGGAGAGAATTCCTGTTGGCCGCATGTCCACTATCGATGAAGTTTCAGATTTTGTATATCATTTAGGATCTTCGAGAAATACATATATTACAGGACAAACTATTGCGGTTGATGGAGGAGTTTTAACACTATAAATTATGAGAGATCAAATAAATATTACATCTGAAATTAAAGATTACACAGTGATTTTTGCAAAAACAATAGATGGATTGATCGATGACATTTTGGATAAAAATGCTTTTTATATTATCGATAAAAAAGTAAATGAATTGTATCCGACAATTCTACAAAATGTGGACGGGTATAGGATATTAACTCTAACTTCAAATGAAGAGTTAAAAACACTTATTGGCGCTGAAGAGATTTTTGATTTTTTTATCAAAAACAATATTAATAAGCAATCTAAAATTATCGCACTTGGTGGCGGAGTGATACAGGATGTTGTCACTTTAGCAACACATATATTCCATCGAGGGCTCAGCTGGACGTACGTACCCACAACGTTGTTAGCAATGTCTGATAGCTGTATTGGGGCGAAGTCTGCAATTAATTATAAAGGGGTGAAAAATCCATTAGGAGTCTTTCATCCTCCTGGAGATATTTTTTTGTATCCAGGGCTTATTCAAACATTAAGCTATTCTGACTTATTATCTGGTTATGGTGAGGTTATAAAACTTGGACTTATTGGTAATAAAAACACCAGCCTAATGCTTAATATAAACTCTGTAGGATTGGTTTCTAAAAATAATACCAATACAGACATGCTAGAAGTATTGGTTAAATCATCGTTAATGACAAAAAAAACTTATATCGAAGAGGATGAGTTTGATCTTGGAGTTAGAAGGATTCTTAACTATGGCCATACATTTGGACATGCGTTAGAAAGTGTAATGAACAATAAGATTCCACACGGTCAAGCTGTAGTAATAGGAATCGATATTGTGAATTATATTTCGTATAGATTAGGATTCTTACCTGAAAATATATTTAGAGAGTGCAGATGTTACTATGATAAGCTTTATTCTGACTGCTCATTAGTTTCATTCGAGGTGTGCCTACTGCTCGATAGAATAAAAAAAGATAAAAAGACATCTAATGGGGATATATTGCTAGCATTAATGAGGTCTCCAGGAGACTTCTTTCTTAAGCGCGTTTCAATAGATGGGGAGTTGCACGCTTTGTTTGTTAGCTATCTTGATAATGAGAATATATTTAAATTAAAAGGTTATTGATATCAACTTAATATGAATAAGAGTATAGAGAATGATTTAAAGTCAATTCTAACCAATGCAAAAAGTGATTTTTTCTCATTGAAGAATTCTAGAATTTTCATTACAGGAGGTACAGGGTTTATCGGAACATGGATTCTTGAATCCTTGAATTATGCAAATAGAGAATTAGATCTTAACATTTTAGTGACAGTCCTTTCTCGTAATCCAAAAGCATTTCTTGCTAAAAATCCACATTTTAAAAATAATCTGCATATTAACTTTATTAAGGGCAGCATACTAAATCTAAAAGAAGTTAATGAAGAATATACACACTTGATTCATGCTGCTACTGATGCTAGTGCCGAGCTTAATGAAAACAATCCAAGGAAAATGTTTGATACAGTAGTTTACGGCACTCAAAATGCACTAGATTTCGCTGTAAAAAAAAATATTAGTCGCGTATTATTTCTTAGCTCTGGCGCCATTTATGGTCAGCAGCCTTGGGAAATGGAGCACATATCTGAAGAGTGGACCGGTTCATTGGATTGCACCAATCCAATGAATACTTACGCCGAAGCAAAGCGTGCTGCTGAAATGCTGTGCTCTATATATGAAAAGCAGTATGGACTAAATATCTCAATAGCCAGAATTTTTGCCCTATTGGGTCCTTTTCTACCTATAGACACACACTTTGCTGCTGGAAATTTTATTAAAGATGCTATAGAGGGGAAGCCGATCATAGTAAAGGGTAATGGCTTGCCATGTCGCTCGTATCTTTATGCGTCTGATCTAACTATTTGGCTGTGGCGTATGCTTGTGCGTGCAGAATCTGGAAAAATATATAATGTGGGCTCGGATGAATCAATATCTATTGGTGACTTAGCAAGAAGGACTTCTGAAACACTTGGGAATGGTCAGTATACTATTTTAAATAAAGAGGATAAAGGGTGGAATCTTGGACGTTATGTTCCGGATACATCTATGATAAAAATGGAGTTAAATGTATCAAGACTAGTTTCATTGGATGAAGCAATATATAAGACAGCATATTGGAATGGGTGGAGAGGAGAATGAGTACAAAGTTATCAGACTATGTTGCTCAAAAGGTTTTTGAGCTAGGTATAAAAAATGTTTTTATGGTCACCGGAGGTGGCGCTATGCATTTAAATCATTCTCTTGGCAGTCATGAAAAAATCAAGTGCACCTTTAATCATCATGAGCAAGCATGTGCAATTGCTGCTGAAGCTTATTATAGGTGTACAAATAAATTAGCACTTGTTAATGTAACTTCAGGCCCTGGATGTACAAATGCAATAACTGGCGTATATGGAGCATTTGTCGACTCAATAGGTATGGTAGTTATTTCAGGGCAAGTGAAATATGAGACCACAGTTAGGAGTACTGGACTTCCACTTCGGCAGTATGGGGATCAGGAGTTAGACATAGAGCCTCTTGCAACCCCTATTACAAAATATTGCGTCATGATAACGGACCCTGGAACAATTCGATACCATTTAGAAAAGGCATTTTATTTGGCAGTATCAGGTCGTCCCGGCCCATGTTGGCTGGATATACCTTTAAATGTACAAGCTGCAGAGATAGAGCCTGAGATGTTACTCGGGTTTAATCCAAATGAATTGGATGAGCCTTGGAATCGCACCAATATTAATGATAGTATTAAAAGTATTTTAATAAAGCTTTCTAAAGCTAAAAGGCCTGTAGTTTTTGCTGGTAGCGGCGTTAGACTAAGCGGCTGTCATAAAGAATTTATTAAGTTAATTGACAAACTAGGGATTCCTGTTGTAACCGGCTGGAATGCTCACGATGTGATTTGGAATGAGCACCAAAATTATATTGGACGTCCAGGTACGATTGGTGACAGGGCGGGTAACTTCGCAGTGCAAAACTCCGATCTTTTGCTTATACTTGGTAGTCGTCTTAATATTAGGCAAGTTAGTTATAATTGGCAGTCTTTTGCAAGAGAGGCTTATAAGATATGGATTGATATAGATGAAAATGAGCTTAAAAAGCCTAATGTAAAGCCAGATATGTCTATACATGCAAATCTATCAGATTTTTTACCAGCACTCTCTGTACATCCTTACGTGGGTGCAACTGAATCTCATAAAGAATGGCTGGCGTGGTGTAAAAAACGCCAAGAAAAGTACCCCGTTGTGTTGCCAGAATACTGGAATAACGAAAAAGTTAACCCTTACTGCTTTATGGAAGGGTTGTTTTTACAGTTGAAAGAGGATCAAGTGGTTGTTACTGCGAATGGTAGCGCTTGTGTAGTTAGCTTTCAAGTGGCTAAATTGAAACCTGGGCAGAGACTATGGACAAATTCTGGTTGCGCAACTATGGGCTATGATTTGCCGGCAGCGATTGGTGTCAGCATGGCTAGACCTGATGAGAGCATTGTTTGTCTAGCTGGTGACGGAAGTATAATGATGAATTTACAAGAGTTACAGACTATTGTTGGCAACAATCTACCAATTAAAATATTTATTTTAAATAATAGTGGGTATGTTTCAATATTTCAGACTCATAAAAATTTTTTTGGGAGGGAGATTGGTGGCGGTCCAAAAAGTGGAGTCACCTTTCCTAAGTTTAAACATATAAGCGAAGCATTTGGCCTACCTTATGTTTGTTGCGATAGCCATAAGGATATTGTATCTGCAGTTCAAAGCACTCTCAGTATAGATGGTCCTGCAATTTGTGAAGTAATAATCGATGAGACGGTTATTTTTGCGCCCAAATTAAGCGCAAAACAACTGCCCGATGGAAAAATTGTATCTCCACCATTAGAGGATCTTTCTCCCTTTCTTTCTAAAGATGAGCTTTTGTCAAATATGCTTATAGAGGACACCAGCAAGAAATGAATATTGCATTTAATATACGCAAAGCAGCGCTTAAGTCTTTTTTTGAAAAGCACAATACTAAAGTGAGGTTTTTTTTAGCAGGTGTTTTGAATACAACTATTGGTCTTTTAACTTACCCTTTGCTTTATATATCTCTAGAATCATACGACCTGCATTATTTAACCATTTTGGTTATTACTTATATAATAACAATTACAATCTCCTTCTTATCTAATAAGCTTTTTGTCTTTAAGACAGAGGGAAGATATTTAATAGAATTTAGTAAATTCTTTACTTTCCATTTTGTGCATTTTTTGATAAATCTTGCGATACTGCCAATCATGGTAGAGTATGCTAATATGAATCCAATTTATGCACAGCCAATTTTTGCCATAATTGTGATTGTATCAAGTTATTTTTGGCATAAAAATATTACATTTTCACACAAATCGTAAATCTATGAACAAAGTAAATATAGTTTTAGAGATTATTTCTCGTAAAAATATCTTTTCAAAATATTTATGGTTTAGAGAAAAGCCATGGAATGTTATCTTTAATAAGAGGAAGCTATAGTATGCAAAAAAAATTATTAAGTATTGTGACACCTTGCTATAACGAAGAGCAAAATATATATGAATTATATAGTCGAATTATAGAAGTTATAAATACAATCCCGAAATATGATTTTGAAATAATAGTGATTGACAACAGTTCCACAGATGGCTCATTGGAGATATTGAAAAATCTGGCAAGCATGGATAAAAGACTCAAGGTTATTGAAAATATGCGTAATTTTGGACATATAAGATCTCCATACTATGGAATTCTTGCATCTTCTGGTGAGGCAACTATCTATCTTGCATCTGATCTACAAGATCCGCCAGAAAAAATACCAGAATTTATTAAATGGTGGGAGGAAGGTTATAAGCTTGTACAGGGTGTTAAACCCGAAAGTAAGTCATCTGTATTATTTCATTTTATAAGAAAATATTATTATAGAACTCTAGATAAAATTTCTGATACTCCACTATTGAATGATGCCACAGGTTTTGGGCTTTATGACAAGGAAGTTCTTAATCAATTAAGAATGATAAATGATCCATACCCATATTTAAGAGGTTTGATTTGTGAACTTGGATATAAAATAAAGAAGGTAGAGTTTGTTCAAGATGCCAGAAAAAGAGGAATTACAAAAAATAATTTATATACGCTTTTTGATATAGGCATGTTAGGAGTTGTCAACCATTCAAAACTTCCTCTTAGAATTGCATCCTTTTCTGGTTTAGCATTAGGCTTGACAAGTATTTTAATTGCATTGGTGTATTTTATAATGAAAATTATATATTGGGATTCCTTTGCTATGGGTATGGCGCCATTAATTATCGGGATATTCTTCATATTTGGAGTATTGATGATTTCCATTGGAATACTTGGTGAATATGTTATTTCAATGCATAGATATCTTCAAAATCGTCCTATAGTGGTAGAGAAGCAGAGGATTAACTTTTAAAAAAAAAGAGGGTGATTATGAGTACAGAGTATTTAAATAGGGCATGCCCAATATGCAATTCCACAGATGTAGATGAGAAAGAGGTTCAGTCAAAAATAAAATCAGAAAACCTTACTTTAGAAGAATTAAGACCTTACTGGAATGGATTTTTCAAAAATAAAATTTTTTTTACTTATCAGAGGTGTTCATCATGTGGTTTATTATATGCAAAAAATTTCTTTAAGAAAAATCAGCTCGATGACTTATATTCAAATATGCCAGACAACACTGCAGGCGTGTCGATAAATTCTTTACAGAAAACTCAGGATGCTTATTATGAGCTAATGAAAAAAGATATAGATGATAAGGGCTCGTATCTTGAGCTGGGCCCTGATATTGGATTACTTACAAAGCATATTGTTAGAAAAAATGCCTTTGACAAGGTGCATTTAATGGAACCTAATAAGGGAGTATGGGAACAATTGAGAGGTGTTGACAATAGTCAAGAGTTCTTGATTAGTAGTGCCACTGATGATTTTAGTGAAATTGAGAATTCTAAACTTTCTTTGGTAGTTATGATACATGGCCCTGATCATTTTATTAATCCTGTAGACACCCTTAAGAATTTGAAATTAAAGATGAAAAAAAATGGAGTAGTAGTATTTGTTAATCACGATGAGTCATCGATAATAGCAAGAATGACTGGTTCTAATTGGCCTGCGTATTGCATGCAACATCCACAACTATTTAATTCTAAAACAATAACCGAACTTTTCAAAGTATCAGGCTTTAAAGTGAAACATATTTATAAAACAAAAAATTATTTCCCGGTTTCATATCTCATTAAACATGGTTTATGGGCATTAGGGTTTAAAGTAGATTTTAATTTCAATAATAATTTTGAAATTGGACTAAAGTTAGGGAATATTATGACTATTGCAACCTTGGAGTAGGAGGTGATAAAGGTGGATCGGTTTTTAGTGGATTCAAGATTGCGTATGTGTCATCCAAATGGTTCGCAAGCTAAAAGGTTTAAGTTAATAGTTGCGTGCCAGGAAATAGTCAAAAATGGGGGTGATTGCATAAATAGAGCAACTAAAAGACTGTCACTATATTTTTACCGATGTATCCGATCTTGAGTGTATTTATGAATAGTAAAAATTATTTTCTATTATCAACTTTTGCCTTTATGCAAATAATTGTTGTTATATATTATATATATTATAGTTTGGAGTATGGTTACCTTCCAAGTCCGTTTATAAATGATAAGTCAAATAGTTTTATGGATTTATACAATACAATGTGCTGGTCGTCCAGGGGTGAGTATTACTCAATATGGAGTTCAGTCTATCCACCTATAAATTTCTTGCTTTTACAGATGTTACAGGGTGTATTTTCTTTAGATGTTTGCTCCGGTAGTGCAGAGGTTTATCGAGCAGACTACATTTGGTTAATGTCAATGTACTTTTTAATGGTATTTTTACTTCCATTTTTCATAATAAGGGCGAGTGGTAATTATAATATTTCACCCGATAAATACACCATACAAAAAATATTATTGTACGTTATTATTATTTTATCCCCATCTGTCTTATTTACACTTGAAAGAGGTAATCTTATTTTTTTAAGTGTTTTAGTTTTAGTTTACTTGCTTAGCGTGAAATCTGAAAAACATAAAGTGCTTTTAATTGCATTACTTATCAATTTGAAGCCATATTTTTTACTTCTAAGTATATATTACCTGGCAAGGAGAGATTTTAAGAATTTTTTTAGGGTTGTTACCTTCTCAGGATTAATTTTTATCGTTACTGGAGCTTTATTAGAGGAAAATTATTGGTTATTTTTTTATAATATTATTGGCTTTTCTGGACATGAATCTCTTTTTTCTAATCGAGAAGTTTTATCATTCCCTTCAAGCGTTTCATCCTTTTCATATGTTTTATCTTCCCAGGACTCTTTTCTTACTTTTTTAAATATAAGCTCAGATTTTGTGTCTATAATAATCGATTTAACAAAATATACACTTCTTATAATCGCAGTTATTATTTACCTTAAAAATGGAAAATTTTTAAATGTGCAAGAGGGTTTTTTTTACTTAATCATAATAATAACGAATTTAGGTATATCAGTCGGTGGCTACTCACTATTGCTTTACTTGCCTTTTTTGCCTTATATATTCATATTGCGTAAGGACTTACCGACCTATAATATAGTTTTGGTATTATTTATGGTATTTTTAAACTCTTCAATGTTAGATTTAGTAAATTTGTATAGTCAGAATATTGGGGCACAGTTTTCTTTTTTGGCTAATAGGATGGTTGAGGTAGATTGGTCTATAACTTTAGGAAGTGCCTTGAGGCCAGTTTTAAATATGTTGTTATTTATTTTTGTCATTTACAGAGTAAATAAAAATAAAAATATATTATAAAAGGTAATTTAAATTTAATTTAAAAAAAGGATACAAGTAATGAGTATATCTAAGTTGTTACGTTATAAATTTTCATATTTTGGTTTAGCGTTTGGTATTATTCTTGGCGTTTTCTTAACTTCTTTCATACCAGGAAAATGGGAGTCTGTAGTTGTATTAAATGTCAGCGATTCACTTATCTCTATTTCAAAAACAAAAAGTTTTTTATCTGCTGCTAGTAAAGAATCATGCGCACCAGGACTAGTAAAATCATTAAATGTAAAAAATAATCGAAATATGAGAGGCTACCGTTTAGCTGATGAATACTATAAATTGAGTATCTTAGCAGACTCTCAAAAAGAAGCATCATGCTATATGGAAGCAGTGACTACAACGCTTGAACAAATTAGAAAAAGACAAAATAATGCTAGACTCAGTAATATTAAAATGTTAATTAGAAATTATAATAGTTTAACTCCTCCTAAGTCCTTCACTTCTGGCGACAATTTGAGTGTAAGAGGCTCAATTGACTTAGAACCTTTTCTGCTATTACAAGGCTCTAGTTCTATCGTTGTATTTCCCGCCTCCATTGATAGAATATTACCTGCCATATGGAGACTTATTGTTATATTATTTTCAGGATTGGTTGGGTTAATTATTGGTATGTTGATTAGTAACAATGTTTTGAAAAAAAATAGTAAAAAAAGTAGCGATGAAAATCTTAAATCTTAAAGCTATGGGTTTTAGATCTTTATAGTAAAAAAAAATCCTAATTAAAATGGAGTGTCAGTGCGTTTTATTGAATTAAAAAAAAATATTAAAAAAGACTTTTCAGCATTTAATAAAATTAAAATTTCAATACTTGGGGACTCATCAACTCAGTATTTGAGCCAGGCTTTGCGTGGGTATGGTTACGAAGCAGAATTAGACCTTGAAATATTTGAATCAGATTACGACCAAATAGATAGGCAGATTCTTGTTGAACATTCTGAGTTTTATAAGTCTGATCCCGAGTATGTAGTGATTTCTCTATCAGCACAGAAATTGAAGAGAAAATTTTATCAAATCGATATTTCTCGTCGATATTTATTTGCACAAGAAGAGGTGAGTAAAATTAGTAAATTAGTAGCTTGTTTACGAAATAATATTGACTTTGTCAAAGTTATTCTTTCAAATTATATAGAGTTGAATGATTCAGTTTTTGGTCAATATGCTAATAAAACGAACTTATCTTTTCTTTACCAGGTTCGTGAATTAAATTTTGAACTTATGAAGCTTGCCAGTAGTAATAAGCATCTTTTTATCTTTGATGTTGCCTCGCTAGGTTTAGCTATTGGTCAGAGTGTTGCATTAGATAATAGAAATTATATAAATGCAGATATGGCTTTTAGTCTTGAGTTTTTACCAGATATAGCAAAGAGTATAGTTGATATCGTTTTAGCGGCCTCAGGGTCCGCAAAAAAATGTCTGATTCTAGATCTTGATAATACGCTATGGGGTGGAATTATTGGTGATGACGGCGTTGAGAATATTCAAATTGGTGATTTTGAACAAGGCAAAGCATTTACAGAGTTACAATATTGGGCTCGAGAGCTTTCGTTTAGAGGGGTTCTACTTGCTATTTGCAGTAAGAATAATGAATCTATTGCAAAAATACCTTTTGAAAATCATCCTGATATGATTTTATCTCTTGACAATATTGCAATTTTTGTAGCTAATTGGGAAAGTAAGGTAGATAACATAAGAAAAATTAAGTCGTTTTTAAATATAGGCTACGATTCTATGGTTTTTATTGATGATAACCCTTATGAGCGGGGTATTGTTAAAAAACACCTCCCACAGGTTGTTGTTCCTAAATTACCAGAAGATCCGGCTGATTATCTTCCATACCTGAGTAGTCTAAACTTATTTGAAACTACTAGCTACACTCAAGATGATGCAAGTCGTACAACATACTTCCAAGAAGAGTTGAAGCGTGAGGATAAGAAATTTTTGTGTACTGATGAGAAGGGGTTTCTTAAAAGTCTCTCTATGATATGTAATATTAAGTCTTTTTCGCCCTTTAACTTTCCCAGGGCTGCACAATTATTGCAACGCTCTAACCAGTTCAATCTTCGGACAGTGCGTTATACCGATGAGGATATAAAATTTTTTTCAACCTCTGATAAACATCTAAGCTGGACGTTTAATATTAAAGACCAGTTTGGAGATTATGGCCTGATTAGTCTAATAATTTGTGTTCATGAAAATGATGAGTTCTTTATTGATTCTTGGGTTATGAGTTGCAGGGTTTTAAAAAGAGGAGTGGAACATTTAGCACTAAATGAAATTGTAAAAAAAGCAAGACAATTAGGGGTTCATTATATTCGAGGCGAATACATTTTGACGTTGAAAAACGAGCTTGTTAAGGACCATTACCTGAATTTGGGCTTTTCAGATACTGGCAATGGACAATGGATATTAGATGTCGAGAAATACGTTCCAAGGAAGCATTATATTGCAATAACTTAAACTATGGATTAGTGAGAAATTTTGAGCGTAACAACATTTGTAAGTAGCTATTACGTAATGTAATAGGCTAAAATATGTATTATAAACAGGAGAATAAAATGGCTGAAATACTTGATGAGTTAAATATATTATTTCAAGATATCGTTGATGAACCAGATATCATTCTTGAGCGACCAACAACTGCACAGGAAGTTGATGATTGGGATTCTCTCAATCATATTACTTTTGTAGTGGCTATTGAAAAACACTTTAAAGTTAAATTTAGTAGTGCAGAGATTAGATCATGGAAAGATGTCGGGGATATGTGTGATGCTATTGCAAAAGCAATATAAAGAAATTTTTTATGATTAATGCAGGTGACATTTTTTTAGTGGATTTCACAGTAACACCTAAAGTTTATAACGGATTTACAGATGTTTTTGGGGATAGGCATCCACTTCATACTAATTCTAATTATGCAATGAATCGCGGCTTCCGTGATAAGGTTATGCATGGAAACATTCTTAATGGGTTTTTGTCATATTTCATTGGTGAGTGTTGGCCAGAACAAGAGATAATGATTTTGTCACAAGAAATAAAATATAAACGTCCAGTATATCTCGGAAATAAATTAATTCTTGAGGCTGTGGTAGTTGATATACATCATTCGGTTAATCTAACAGAAATTTCGTGTAAGTTTCGAAATAAAGTGGATGGTAAAATTGTGGCATCCGCCAAGATAAACATTGGCAAAACTAAAGTTTATAAGGAGAGTTGAAATTAATGCAATATTAATAACAGGGGGTGCGTCTGGTTTAGGCGAGGAATTGACCCGTAAGTTTGCAACAAGTGGCAATTACAATGTCTATTTTACCTATAACAAAGCATCAGATAAAGCAGCAGATATTGAGCTAGAATTTCCATGTGCAAAAGCGATAAAATGTGATTTTACAAATATTGAAAGTCTTCAAAATTTGTTAGAACGAATGGTGGAAATGAACCTTGATATTCTTATTAATAATGCTTTGGCCGGAATGAAGACAAAGCATTTTCATCAAAACTCACCGGCAGACTTCCTTACAAGTTTTAAGGACAATGTGATACCAACTTTAAGTATTACCCAGCAAGCTATTAAATTATTTAGAAAAAATAAATATGGCAGGATAGTTACAGTACTTACATCTTATCTTGCAAATAGTCCACCGACAGGCCTTTCTGAGTATGTTGCCAATAAAGCTTATTTATTGTCACTTAGTAAGTCATGGGCGAATGAGAATTCCCGTTTCAATATAACGTCTAACTGTATTTCACCTTCTATGATGAAAACCTCATTAATTAGTGAGATGGACGAGCGACAAATAGACGGGGTTATAGATAATATTCCGCTGAAACGATTAATTACCACTAAAGAGGTTTCTGATTCTATTTATTTTCTTGCTACGGCTAGTCAACACATAAATGGTACAAATCTTTTAATAAATGGAGGTGTTGATGTTATTTAATTCATGGACATTTCTGATCTTTTTTGTCTGCGTAACTTCATTTTATTTTTTAACTCCCTTTAAATTTCGCTGGGCATTGCTGCTCACTGCAAGCTGTGTATTTTATATGGCATTCGTGCCTGTATATTTACTGGTTCTAGCAGCAACAATCATAGTTGATTATTTTGCTGTAATTCAAATTGTTAAGTCTGAGGGTAGAAAGAAGGCTATTTGGTTTTGGTTTAGTATTATTTTTACATGCATCATTTTATTCTTTTTTAAGTATTATGATTTTTTTGTTTGGAATGTAAATGAAGTAGCGGGGTTTTTACATAGTAATATAACTATGTCGGCCATGAACTTGGTATTGCCTATTGGCCTCTCATTTCATACCTTTCAAAGTCTCAGTTATGTCATTGAGGTTTATAGAGGTAATCAAAAACCTGAGTATCATTTTGGGATTTACTCACTTTACGTCATGTTTTATCCGCAGTTGGTGGCAGGCCCAATTGAGCGTCCACAAAATATGCTTCATCAGTTTCATAAGAAACATAAATTTAGATATGATGAGGTAACATCCGGTTTGCGGCTAATGGCTTGGGGCTTATTCAAAAAAGCGGTGATTGCAGATAATCTTGCAAAGTTTGTATCCCCAGTTTATGATAATCCTGCTAATTATGATGGTGGCGTTCTAATACTCGCAACAATATTTTTTTCTTTTCAAGTTTTTTGTGATTTTTCGGGCTATTCTGATATGGCTCGTGGCTCAGCGCGCGTGATGGGGTTTAAACTTATGTTGAATTTTGATCGCCCGTATGCAGCTACATCATTATCTGATTTTTGGCGTCGTTGGCATATCTCTCTTTCAACATGGTTGCGCGACTATGTTTATGATCCAATGGCAATGAGCCTCAGAGATCGTGGGTTATATGGAATTATTTTTGCGCTAATATTAACATTCTTGATAAGTGGCTTTTGGCATGGAGCTAGTTGGACGTTTGTTGTATGGGGACTACTACACGGCCTAGGTCTTTCGCTTGAGATGATATTCTCAAAACAACGTAAAAAACTATCAAAGAAAATTCCAAAATGGTTATTTAATACTATTATGTGGACCGCCACTTTTTCTTTTGTTAATTTTACGTATATTTTCTTTCGAGCTAAAACCATAGATGATGCGCTTATTATACTGCAGCAAATTGGACACTGGATTTTCCCAATAGATCGTTTACTATTTACAAATATCCCAAGTCTTTTGAGTAATTCAAACGTAGTAGCAGGTGCAGAATTATTTAATTTAAGCGTTATTCTTATAATTTTTCTAGTTTTGGTCCACTCATTACAAGCTCGAATGAATATAGGTGAATGGATAAAAGGGAGTGTATGGTGGATTCATTGGCCAGTATATCAAGCGACCATTCTAACTATTGCTTTCGGTGGAGCATGGCTAGGTGCTAAAAGTTTTATCTACTTCCAATTTTAATAATAGGCTATCTGCATGACAATTTTCAGTAAAAAAATATTTACAAACACATTATCTATGTTGTTACTGCTTCTTATTCCAACTGTAGTTTTTTATACGATGGATATGGCATTTTGGCTGGAGTCTCAACTAAATAATAAACAATCTTATGCTGACAGTCGGGAAGTGGAAGATGTCGTACCATATTATTATGGTAAAAATTCTCCTATTTCTCTAGGTGAAATTGAAAATCCTAAAGACGCTTATTTTCGCATCAAATTTCGCTTCCGTGCTGAAGATACAGATGGTTATCCAAATTTGTTTCAAACTGCTCCTTTTAATCAGGGAGCTCGTGTGGAAATATCTGGAACAACGGCTGCGCTTATAATATCGGATAAGACCCAATCTAACGGAGTACGAGGTATTACATTAACCAAGTCCCTTGTAATTGGCCAATGGTATTCACTTGATGTAGAGGTTTTAAATGGTGCTTTTATCCGGGCTTCTTTAGATGGGATATCAGTTGCAAATCATGTGGCATCAGATCTATCGATCGATACATCTCAGCTTTTATTGGGTAGTGGTTTCAATGTATCGCGAGTATTCCGTGGAGATATAGACAGTATTTCTATTATGAAAGGAAATCTTCGCTTACCATATCAGGGGCTTCGTATTATTTATGTAGGCTTGATACTTTTAATTGCATTATTTGTTTTTTCTATGTGGAAAGTTCTTTCTGAATATAAAGAGGTTCAAAAAGTTTTCATAAAATTAACATTGTTAGTTTTGCCGTTAATTTTGATATTATTATATTCCGAATATCGTTTATCGTTCCTTAATACTGTTTACTACACAAAGCGTATAGCTCTTGAACAGCAAATTGATAAAATTGAAACTCTTGTATTGGGCTCATCAAATACAGTATATGGAATTTCACCTGAGGAATTTTCACGCCCGGCTTTCAATCTGGCTTTTTTAGGGAATGGAATGTACTTTGATGCAAAGCTTTTAGAAAGATATATTGATAGAATGCCTAAACTTCAAGTAGTTGTACTAACGGTTAATTTTTTTACTATGGGTTTGGATTATGAAACATTTAGTCAATCATGGAGGCAATATTTTCTAAGGCAACACTTTAATATTGAAATAAACCACACTAAAAGTAATTTTTATGAACTTGGGTTTTGGTTAAATCCTAGTAACTTTAGTAAAATTGCATTGTACGGTGAGCAGACAAAAGCCTATATCAAAAATAAACACCGTGCTCCGGTTGATATTATTACAACTCCATCAGGCTGGTTCGATGGCGGGGATGTTCCAGGAAATGAGGAAACAAGAAGAGTGGGGATTGAAGCTGCAGCAGTGCATAGTTTAACTTCCAACGTAGTTAATTATGAAAAAAATTTAAGATACTGGGATGATATAATGAAATTGATGAATCGAAAAAATATTAAATCTGTAATCACGTTGTTACCTACGGATGCAAGCTATTATGAGAACTTAGACAAAGACAAGGTAAGATTAATGAACCATAATCTAATGAATTTTGCTCGTCGTCATAACGTAAGATTTATTGACTATACGGGTGACCAGCGCTTTTCATTGAAAGATTTTACATTACCATTACCTGATCATATGAATGCTCGTGGTGCAAATAAATTTAGTCAAATACTTGATGACGAAGTTATTAATTTATTGCAATAAATGTCAACCAAGTGGCTACTATCACACGTAATATTTAAAGAGGTTAAGTGGTGTAATTTCAATTTTTACACCTTAGATTGCAATCCTCCCAAAAATTAACACTCAGTAAAAGTAGAATTTTCTTATAATAAAAACATAAGGAGATTCAAATGAAGACAACACGTAAACCAGATTCACAAATCATGCAAATACTCAATCAAGCACACCAGTATTTGAGCTATGCAGAGAGCACGGTATTAGTGGCGTGCTAAATACGTCGGTATGGATACCTCAACGATAACCAGACTTAAGGAGCTTGAGGCGGAGAATGCTCGTCTTAAGAAGATGTATGCCGATGAGCGCTTAAAAGCTATGATCGTACAGGAAGCATTAATAAAAAAGTTCTAAGGCCATCTCTACGTAAGGAGATGGCCTGACAAGCCATTCATGATCACCGAGTAACAGTGAGATTGCCTGCTACGGTTAACCACTACGCATAAACAATGGGGCTTTGGATTGTGCTTTATGTATCTGCGTAATACTAAAGGCTTTAAATGGGGCCACAAGCGCGTGTATCGTATCTACAAGCAACTAGAGCTTAATCTTAGGATTAAGCCTAGAAGAGGAATCAAATGCGATAAGCCAGAGGCTTTGAGCGTGCCATTATCAATTAATCAAACTTGGTCAATAGACTTCATGTCTGACTCATTAAACACTGGCAGGAAGATTAGAACATTTAAAGTGATTGATGATTACAACAGGGTTT
>Ga0233440_1001887_pt1 | contig 18313 bp, 12 predicted proteins | sample SI_123_September_5_FD_182791 | JGI IMG/M metagenome (GOLD analysis project Ga0233440, IMG submission 182791) | Seawater microbial communities from Saanich Inlet, British Columbia, Canada - SI_123_September2016_120_MG | ecosystem: Environmental > Aquatic > Marine > Inlet | place: Canada: British... | reverse complement strand
ATTTCTTAAAAATAGAATCATGACATTAGAAACACAAATCAAACACATGCTAAATGTAAATTTTGGTATAAAGATACTTGCATTACCCATGGTTCTTTTTCTGATATTTTCTTGTGTAAATAAGACCCAAGTGGATACCATAATAACCAATGCCAAAGTATATACAGTTAACGATTCATTTGATATTGTTGAAAGTGTTGTTGTAAAGAATGGTATTTTTTATGATATGGGAAGCTCTAAAGAAATGCTATCCAAATACACTTCCACCGAAATAATTGATGCCGATGGTGATTTTGTTTACCCTGGTTTTAATGATGGACACAGTCACTTTCTTGCATACGGTATTTCAGAAATAAAGTATGCAAACCTTATGGGAACAGGATCATTTAATGAAGTACTCGATATGGTAATTGAGCATTATAAAAAATATCCTTCAGAATGGATATTGGGCAGAGGCTGGGATCAAAATGATTGGGATATCAAGAAATTTCCCGACAATAGCGCTTTAAACAAAGCCTTTCCAGAAACTCCTGTTGTTTTAAATCGTGTAGACGGCCATGCTTTACTTGCTAATAAAGCTGCATTAGAAATAGCCGGTATAACAGCGGATACAAAGATTGAAGGAGGCGAAATAGTTATTGTGGATAATAAGCCAACTGGCCTATTAATCGATAATGCAATGGATAAGTTGAAATCGGTTATCCCTACTTGGACTATAGAAGAAAAGACAACGGCATTATTAAAAGCCCAGGATGATTGTTATGCAGTGGGTCTTACTTCAGTTACTGATGCAGGATTAGATAAAAGTGATATCCTATTAATCGATGAACTTCATAAAAAAGATGATCTAAATATTAGAGTTTATGCCATGCTAAGCCCTAACCATGATAACTTTAGTTATTTCATTGACAAGGGTCCTTACCATACTGATAAACTAACAGTAAGTTCAATTAAGATATATATTGATGGTGCACTGGGATCAAGAGGGGCCTTATTATTGGAGCCGTATTCGGATGCTTTGCACTCACATGGATCTCAGGTTAGCTCAACAAAGTTCTTGGATAGTATATGTAAAATGGCTTTGGAGAATGGCTTCCAGGTTAATACACATGCAATTGGTGATTCGGGAAACAGAATTGTACTCAATACATATGCCAAATATCTAAAAGGTAAAAATGATCTAAGGTGGAGGATTGAACATGCCCAGGTTGTTAACCCCAATGATATGCATTATTTTACGGATTATTCTATAATCCCCTCTGTTCAGGCCACTCATTGTACATCTGATATGTATTGGGCAGATGAAAGGCTAGGTGAGGAAAGAGTAAAGCATGCATATGCATATAATGATTTAATGAATACTAACAATTGGATAATAAATGGAACAGATTTTCCCATAGAGGGGATAAGTCCAATTCGCACTTATTACGCAAGTGTTACCAGGAAAGATGTAAACGATTATCCCGATGGTGGATTTCAAATGGTGAACTCTCTTTCCAAAGAAGACGCTCTTAAATCAATAACAATCTGGCCAGCCATGGGAAGTTTTGAGGAAGAGACCAAAGGAAGTATAGAACCAGGTAAGGTTGCTGATTATGTTATTTTGGATACGGATCTTTTGGAGGTAGAGCAATCCGATTTATTGAAGGCTAGGGTATTAGGCACTTATGTCAATGGGATAAATGTTTATGAGTCCAATTAATTTTTTTCGGGTAAAGGTTCTATGTGTATTGTAACCACAATGTTTGATATGGATTTCTTTAATTCTAATTCTATTTTATCGCATAGATCGTGTGAAGACTTAACTGACATCTCTCCTGGTACTTCCAGATGAAAATCCAGCTCACGGTTTGATCCTGCTTTTCTTGTCCTAACCATATGGTAAAGCATGTGAGGTTCTTTATTGTTATCAATTATTTTTGTAATAGTATTTAATTCATCTTCAGGTAAGGAATTGTCGGTAAGAGGTTTAAAAGCTTCAAGGAGAATCTCAAATGCTTCCTTGAGAATAAATGCTGCTACCACTATTGCAGCAACTGGATCCAAGAAATCCCAGCCAGTAAAGTATATAACAGCTAAGCTAACACCAACACCAAATGATGTGTATACATGAACACTAAGATGCAAAGCATCAGCTTTTAATGCTATGGAGTCAGTTTCTTTTGCAACTTTATACAGATGCCTGCTGACAACCATATCAATTATGGCAGATATCATCATAACTATAAAGCCAAGTGTTATACCGGTATGGTTTATTGCGGTTTCACTTGTTAGTTGAATCAATGCATGATAGATAATTAACCCAGAAGCTACGAATATTAATATTGCTTCTGTTACACCGCTGATATTTTCAAATTTGCCATGTCCATACGGGTGTTCCTTGTCGGGAGGAGAATCTGAAATTTTAACTGAAAAAAAAGCTATTGAGGAGGCAATTAAATCAACCAAAGTATGAATAGCTTCTGATAATATACTTACAGATCCACTAATAATTCCTACTATCAGATTCATTACCACAAGAAAAGAGTTCGAATAGATAGATAATCTGGCTGCTTTAGCTTTTCTATGCAACATTGGTTTTATTAAGATAAATATTAAGTAAAAATAATTCTTTTAATTCATAAATTGCGCAAAAAAAATATGGCTACTGTTTTAATTGATAATAAGAAAATTTATTGGCAGGATTATGGAAAAGGTGACCCCGTAGTACTTATTGCAGGACTTGGTTCGGATTCATCAAGTTGGTTGCCCATAATAATACCATTGTCAAAAAAATATAGGGTTATTGTATTTGATAATATTGGTGTTGGCAGGTCTGATCATGATAATAAAGGTATATCAGTAGCTTTAATGGCTGATTGTACTCGTAAACTAATTACTAAGCTAAATTTAAATAAACCAAGCATTATAGGTCATTCCATGGGAGGAATGATAGCAATTGATCTTGCCGTTAATTACCCTAAACTGTTAAATAAATTAGTTCTTGTTGCTACATCAGCAAAAATTAGCAAAAGAAATGTTTCCTTATTCAGGGATATGGTCGCATACTTAAAATCAGGAATAAATGAAGAACTATGGGTCAGATACATGTTTTATTGGATATTCTCATCATCATTTTTTGAAAATCCTGACTTAGTTGATCAAGCAGTGACAATGGCTGTTAATTACAGATACCCGCAAAGCATAGATTCCTTTGAGAATCAGGTGGAAGCAATAGTTCAATTAGATATGGTTTCCGATCTAAACAGAATAAAATTAGAAACGCTAGTTCTAAAGGGAGATGACGATCTTCTATTCACTCCCAATGATATACAAGATATGTTTAATTCTATAATGCTTTGTACCGAAGTGAACATTGAAGGTTCAGGCCATTCAATTCACATGGATAAACCTGATATCTTCCTTGATGAAGTTAAAAAGTTTATTGGATGATTATCCAATACTATTATTAGAAAATATATAACATTTCATATTAATCTTTTCAAGTATTAACAAATACTTTTAAAAAGTTAATTACTTTTGCAGCCCTTAAATATAAGATTACTAATAATATGCAGAATATCAGGAATATAGCCATAATTGCTCACGTTGATCATGGCAAAACCACACTTGTTGACAGAATGTTGCATCAGGTTCAACTTTTTAGAGATAACCAGGAAGTAGGAGAATTGATACTTGACAGCAATGATCTTGAGAAGGAGAGAGGCATTACAATTCTCTCCAAGAATGTTTCAGTTAGGTATAAGGAAGTAAAAATAAACATAATCGATACACCTGGTCACTCCGATTTTGGTGGTGAAGTTGAGCGTGTATTAAATATGGCAGATGGAGTAATTCTATTGGTTGATGCGTTTGAAGGTCCTATGCCTCAAACAAGGTTTGTTTTGCAAAAAGCTATTGATTTGGGTTTGAAACCAATTGTAGTTATCAACAAAGTTGATAAACCAAATTGTCGTCCGGACGAGGTTTATGAATCTGTTTTTGATCTTATGTTTAATCTGGGAGCTTCTGAGGATCAACTTGACTTTCCAGTTGTTTATGGCTCTTCCAAGGAGGGTTGGATGTCGGATGATTATGTTAATCCTACAGATAATGTAGCATATCTTCTGGATCAGATAATTGAACACATACCACCAGCTGAATTTAAAGAAGGAACTCCTCAGATGCAGATTACATCATTGGATTATTCTTCATATGTAGGCAGAATTGCTGTCGGTAAACTGCAACGTGGCAGCCTCAGGATGGGTATGAATATCTCTCTTGTTAAACGAGATGGAAGCGTTGTTAAGCAGAAGATTAAGGAGTTATACCTTTTTGAAGGACTTGGGAAAGAGAAATGTAAAGAAGATGTTAATGCTGGGGATATAATTGCGATTATGGGGCTTGAAGATTTTGAAATCGGTGACACAGTTGCTGATTTTGAGGATCCAGAAGGGTTACCTGCGATTAATATTGATGAGCCTACAATGAGTATGGTTTTCACAATCAATAATTCACCATTCTTTGGTAAAGAAGGTAAGTATGTTACATCAAGGCATTTGCGTGATAGACTTTTATTGGAAACTGAGAAAAACTTAGCACTTCGGGTTGAGGAAACAGAATCGGCAGATTCATATCAGGTATTTGGTAGGGGGATATTACATTTATCCATACTGGTTGAGACAATGCGAAGAGAAGGTTACGAATTTCAATTGGGTCAGCCAAGGGTAATAATAAAAGAAATTGATGGGGTTAAAAACGAACCCATTGAAAGCTTAACCGTACTAGTTCCAGAAGATTTTTCCGGAAAAGTTATTGATATAGTTACTCTGCGTAAGGGAAACTTTTTAAATATGGAACCTAAGAATGATAGAATGATTCTGGAGTTCAGCATTCCATCACGTGGTATTATAGGCTTGAGAAATAGTATTTTAACGGCAACTGAAGGAGAAGCAATCATTGCACATAGATTTGATTCTTTTGAACCTTGGAAAGGTGATATAAAAACACGAAATAACGGAGCATTAATATCCATGGAAACAGGAACTGCCATCCCATATGCAATTTTCAAACTCATTGATCGGGGTAAGTTTTATATTGATACAAATGTGGAGGTATACACAGGTCAAGTTATAGGAGAGAATAACCGTGATGGTGATCTTGTGGTAAATGTCAATAAAACCAAGAAGCTTACCAACATGAGATCGTCTGGATCAGATGATAAGGTGTTAATACCACCTCCAGTCCGCTTTTCACTTGAGGAGTACATGGAGATAATAAGGGGCGATGAGTATTTGGAAATAACACCAAGATCATTGCGCTTAAGAAAGATCCTATTAAACGAACATGATAGGAAAAGAAGTGCCAAAATGTAGGTTTAAGCTTTCAATAGGCTAAAAATTAATGTTATAAAAATGAAGCGATTAATTCCATACTCATTTATCATAGTTTTATTCCTTTTTTCTTGCAAAATATTTAGTCAGTTTAACGATGCAAAAGAATTTGTAAGTTGTTACTTTACAATTAATAATTCAAGGGTAATTGAACTTGGCGGCTATGACTTTACTGAGGTTGAAAACATCAGTGACATTGGTTTAACAGAGATGTTCGGGCTGGGTCAAAAGATGATTGCTGGGGAAATGGATGCGATTGCCTCCGTGAGCATAAGCGTAACCAATAAAGGTAAACACACAGCTGCAATAAATGGCCTTTATTGGCAATTGTTTATTAAGGATGAACAGTATGGTAATGGAGAAATGCTTAACCATATAGAAGTATTACCTGGGGAGACAGTCAACTTCACTGTAAATACAAATTTTGATATTAGTAAGTTATTGAAATCAGAAGACTTGGATGGAATTTTTGACCTGATATCTGATATGGAAAATCAGGAAAAGCTAAAAAGGTTGGATGTTAAAATAAAGGTAAAACCCTTATATAAATCTGGTGGCACACTTAAGGAATACCCAAGCTTTATAACAATTAAACCATAATTTCAAAAAACAAAAATGGAGAAATTCAATAAAGAAAATCTCCATTAATGGTAATGGGTTTTTTAGTGTAAAAATTTCACCTTTTACTGTCTAAACTTATACATTAAGTGATTCCATAAATTTTCTAGCGCTCATTTCTTCGCAGTTAAAAATAGTTTCTTTTATTTGTGTCTTTGTTGTGGCATCGAATTTATCTCCCGCTAATGAGTTGAATTTATTTTCTAAATCTTCCATGGACATTGGTTCTCTCGGATCACCCTTTGGATATTCCAAATATTCCTCAAATGTTCTACCATCGTTTGTTGTTACAACAACACGGGAGGGTTGTTTGGCAGGAAACATTTTTTCAAATTCCTGTGAAGGCTCACCTTTAATTTTATCAATAACTTCAAAAATACGAGGATCATTAAGTTTCTCATCAGAGAATGATTCTGTGGTAATTTTTTTATCTACCATTGCTGCTGCCATGCAATATGGTAGAGAATGGTCTGCTGTTTCCCTTGATTCTGGTCTGTATTTTGTTGGATCAAATAAAATATCATAGGCTTGTGCAAAGCATGTAACCTTAACTTCCTTAATATCTGAATATTCAAGATCATTGCTTATCATGGCTTTCAACAAGCATGATAGATGGGTATGAGTAAGTGCCTCCGTTGGAAATGCCTTCATACCACACTCCATAATCTTATAGCTTTCACCTAATCCTCCCACAAGAGCTTCAATATCCCATGCCCATGATGAAATACCATCTCTACCTTCCATATCGGTAGGCTTCATCGATTCTGTTTTTGCATCCCAACCAATAAATGCATCCATAAATCCTTCTTTTCCTTCAAAAACACGTTCTGTTCCAGAGTAACCTTTCTTAGCCATAAGAGCCGCAAAAACACCAGATTGCACAGCCATTGGGTCAACGGTGTTTTTCATCATTGTAAGTTTGCCAGCAGTAGGGCATCCGATTGTATGGTTATGGCATCCACTTATGCCAATTGCGTTAACCATCTCATCTACGCTCAACCCTAGTAATTTACCTGCTACTACAGGAGATACAAACTGGGTTAATGTGGCATGGTGCCATTTTCTTTCACGTATTCCAGGTTTTGCGAACAAACAAAGACGTTGCTCAAATTCATATGCTAAAACAATTGCTACGATTACATCTTTCATATTAGCATTAACTAGCTCTCCTACTGCCCATGCAGCAGGTATTATGTCCGATGGATGTGATGGATCATCTTTCCAATAAATATCATTAAAATCAAGAGCTCTAACCATGAGTGAATTGATAAGAGTAGTATTAACAGCGGGCAGTTTATCTCCAAAACCTAGCACAGTTGCTTCACCCTTTCCTCCCATCTCCTTGTATATGTCTCTTATAATATTCAAATCTTTTGTGTGATAACCTCCATAGGCACAACCCACAGAATCATACATATATCGTTTTACTTCATTAATCACCTCTTCTGGTAGATCTTCATACTTTAGTTGATCCGAAAATTCAGCAATTTGTCTAGCAATAGATTTTTTCATTTGTTTCATTATAAATTTGTGATTAAATGATTTTAGATTTCTAGGATTTTAAATATCAAAAATATGATAATTGAATAATTAAAATCAAAATTTTATGTAATTAGTTATTAAAAGTTATGCCTATATTTGTTTTATAAGATCAAATTAATAAAATATGGAATCAATAAGGAGAAAAGTTTTTGGTATTGATAATGGAATTTTACTCTTACTAGCAATATTTGCATTTGTGTTTGTATTTCCAATTATAGACAATGAGTATATGCATAATGTTTTTGTAACCACTGCATATTCAACAGTTCTTATATCCATTTTTTCGATTATTAGGCGAAACAATAAATTACTTTCTCTAATGGTTATAATATCCATAATCGCCAATATAACATCCATTTTTGCGCAACAGAAGGGTGTAATGCTAGCGGTATTTATTATTAGTGCAATCACATTTATAATTGTAGCTATAATATTGATTAAGGATATTGCCGCAAGTAAAAACGTTGATATTACAGTTGTTATACATGCAATATGCGGATATCTTGTAATAGGAATAATTGGTGTATTACTGAATACATTGTTACTTTCATATAATCCAGGAGCAATAAGTATTTCCGATGGAAATGACCGTTTTAGCTCATTGATATATTATAGTTTTATTACGCTAACAACGATAGGATATGGCGAGATAACACCACTTAGTGTTCCGGCAAGGTCTGTAAGTATTTTGATGGGTGTCATGGGGCAAATTTATCTTACGGTTATTATTGCAATGATTGTGAGTAAATACATGACTGGTAAAAAACAAACCAACTAGAATTATATATTTATTAGAAAATCCCCAAGATATCTTTTATACTGCTCGGAGTAGTTGTTTTTCTCATCTCTTAAAGTGATTGTTTCCAGATCTATTTTAGCAGTACTTCCGAGGATAAACTCTAGATTAACTCTATTTGCCATTTTACCTGACTTCGGAATAATATATTGTTTACGAACTACATTGAACCCATAATTGCTAGCTGTATTAACGAATGTTGGCTCTGCGCTTTTGGGTATAACAACACATAATCTACCTTTTTCTTTCAACATGTATGAGCTTCCCAATAATATATCATCATGGCTCAATATTATTGTGTGCCTTGATTTTAATCTAGAAGTGTTATTAGGAAGCAGATCGTTTGAAAAAAACGGAGGGTTTGAAATGATCATATCATAACCGTTGGATTCTTTTTTTCTGAAGGTATTGAAGTCTTCATTAATGATATTAAGGCGATCATTGAAATCTGAATTTCTGAAATTTTCTTGTGCTTCGTGGCAGGAGTTTTTGTCAATTTCAATGGCGTCAATGTGAGATTTGGACCGAGAGGCCACAATCATTGCAACTACACCTGAACCAGTGCCAATGTCTAGTACTCTTTCATTATCAAAAACAGAACACCATACTCCCAACAAAATTGCATCAGTTCCAATTTTCATGGTTGAATTATGGTGATTTAAACTAAATTTTTTAAAATTAAATGGTTTCAAATCTAATTAGATAAGTATAAATCCAACAATCCATCAGGAGCATTTACTACAATTGTACTATTTTCTCTGTTAAATTCCACTATAATCTGATTACTTATGGGAATTAATACTTCTTTTTTATCATGGAAGACCTGCAAAACAGCTTGATTTGGATATTCAAGAACAGCCTTAACTTTTCCTATTTTGCCAAATGCTTTGTCTTCAACCATCATTCCAGGAACTTCATGATAATAAAATTTATTACCACTTAGGGTAGGTAATAAATCTAATGGCAAATAAATTTCTTTATCAACTAATTCTCTTGCTAACTCATCATTATTTACATCAGCAAAACTAACTACAGCTTTGTTGTTTAATAAACTAAGTTCAGAAATGAAATAGGGTACAAGGTTCCCGGAAATATTTATAAATACCATTTCTATATTGAGGTATTCCTCGGGTTCGTCCGTATCAAAATAGATGGATAATTTCCCCGAATAGCCATGCTGTTTAATAACTTTACCCAAATAAAAGTAGTCCTTAAAATCATCCATTATGTGGTTTCTTTTGGTGCAAAATTAGTCTATTTCTAAAAAAAAACATAAATGGAAATGGATAATGATTTGTGCTTACTTTTGCAGACCATAATATAAGCTACAATGAATTACATTTCTGTCGATCACATATCAAAGAACTATGGCGAAAAGGTTTTGTTTGATGATATAAGCTTTGGAGTTAATAAGGGGCAGAAGACGGCTCTGGTTGCTGATAATGGTGCAGGAAAATCAACATTACTAAAGATAATTGTTGGTGAGGATTATAGTGATTCTGGTGAAGTGGTTATTCGTAATGGAATTAGAATTTCATTTCTTAGTCAGGAACCAAATTTTAATACTAGTAATACAATTGATGAAGTTATTGAAAAAGCAGGAAACAGAATGCAGCAGATCATTGATGCATATGATATTGCTGTTACTAATAACTCTAAGAATGATTCAAAAGAAACACGATCCCAGTTGGAGTTTGCAATAGCACAAATGGATGTTAATGAATGCTGGGATTATGATAGGAGGTTGAAGCAACTTCTTACCAAGTTAAAGATAACGGATACCTCAGGTCGTATTAGTGAGATGTCGGGAGGGCAAATTAAGAGACTTTCGCTTGCACTTACGCTACTTGATAATCCTGATGTTTTATTACTAGATGAACCTACAAATCATTTAGATATTGAGATAATAGAATGGCTTGAAGAGTATTTAATGTCATCCGCAGTAACCTTGTTAATGGTTACCCACGACAGATATTTTTTAGATCGAATATGTGATCAAATAATTGAGCTTACAAATGGTGCAGTATACACTCACAATGGTAACTATTCATATTTTCTTGAAAAACGAGCTGAACGTCAAGAAAATAACAGAATAGAAGTTGACAAGGCTAAAAAATTGATGAAGAAAGAACTGGACTGGATAAGACGAATGCCAAAGGCGAGAACAACAAAATCAAAGGCAAGAATAGATAGCTTTCACAGAACAAAATCAAAAGCCACAAGTCTTAAGAAAGAGGAAGAACTCAAACTGGAAGTAGCCATGTCAAGAATAGGAGGGAAGATACTGGAAATGGACAATGTTAGTTTTAATTTTCCTGATAAGACCATCCTTAATAACTTTTCCTATACCTTTAAAAAAGGAGAGAGGATAGGCTTTGTTGGTAATAATGGAACTGGTAAAACCACCTTTTTAAATTTAGTGATGAAAAATATAATTCCACAAACTGGTACTGTGGTTGCAGGGGAAACAATTGTATTTGGTCATTATAGGCAGGAGGGAATAAAAATAAATGATAATCAAACGGTTCTTCAGGTAGTGAAGGATATTGCAGAAATAATACCCATTGGAAAAGATAGTAACCTAACTGCATCTCAGTTCCTAAATCATTTTATGTTTCCTCCTAAGGTGCAAAATGATTATGTTTCTAATCTTAGTGGTGGCGAGCGTCGTAGGTTATATTTGCTCACTGTATTAGTAAGCAACCCTAATTTTCTAATACTTGATGAGCCAACCAATGATTTGGATCTTTTAGCACTCAACAAACTTGAAGAGTTTCTTGGAAAATATTCAGGGTGTTTGATATTGGTTTCACACGATAGGTATTTTTTAGATAAACTAGTGGATCACTTATTTGTGTTTGAAGGAGATGGCACTATAAGGGATTATTACAGTAATTACTCTAATTATAAACTCAGCAGGGATACTCAAAAACGTGAAGCAAAAAGCCAAGAAGCTAACACGCGAAAAATAAAACAGAAAAATGATATCCCCGACAAGTTAAAAGTTAAGGTATCATATAAGGAAAAGAGAGAATATGAATCTCTAACCGGTGAAATTGAGAAACTTGAATTTGAAAAGGTTAAAATAGAGGAGGAACTCAATTCTGGCACCGTAGATTACGATAAAATACAAAAGTTATCGCAAAGAATTGGAGAAGTTATAGAATTGATAGATGATAAAACATTGAGGTGGATGGAACTCGATGAACTGATGCAATAAATAGTAACTCACCCACATTGGTTATAGATTATTTCGTCTGCATTATCTTGTCTCTATAATATGCCCATATTGATACAGCAGCGACAATAGCCACGCTATAGTAAACGAAATCAGGTATTGGAACAGGGTCTCCTTTTGCATAAGAATGCAATCCCGATAGATAATAATTTACTCCAAAGTATGTCATTAAAATGACACCGTAAGATATTAAGGAAGCAAAATTATAGGCGAATTTACCTTTCATACCTGGTATGTAGTGCATATGTGCAATGAAGGAATATACAAGCACACTTACCAGAGCCCATGTTTCCTTCGGGTCCCAGCCCCAATATCTTCCCCAGCTTTCATTTGCCCATACGCCGCCAAGAAATGTGCCAATTGTTAGCAGGTATAAACCTACTATCATTGATCTTTCACTAATGGCTGTTAGCTCATTTATTTTCAGTTCAAATAATTCCCTATTTTCTTCGCTTTTGAATATTATTAATATCAAATTCATTAGCCCTAGCAGTGCACATAGTGCAAGAAACCCATAGCTAGCAGTAATTACAGATACATGAATTGTTAACCAATAGGACTTAAGAACTGGTACAAGGTTTGTAACTTCTGGATCCATCCAGCTTAAGTGAGCAACCATTAAAATTACAGATGATAGGAATGTGGTTGCTGCAATGGACATTTTTGATCCATGAGAAAAAATAAGCCCTGCTAACAGGGTAACCCATGCTATATATATCATAGATTCGTAGCCATCACTCCAGGGAGCATGGCCCGATATGTACCATCGCATTGCCAAACCCAAAGTTTGAACAATAAAACCTAAAACAACAAGAATTATTAAAACTCTAATGATGGCCGTGAGAGCTTTAAACGATCTAAACATTTCTACGAATAATAGTATAATCATTAATACTCCGATTAGCCCATAAAAACGACTTAGATTATTGAAAACCTCTAATTTATTATATATTATTTCGTAATCAATCTTTGTTTTAGATGGTAAAATGGAACCAGCATATCTTTGCTGATAATCTCCAACACCTTGAATGAGCTGTTCAGCAAGAGATGCATCTCCATCAGCAACGGCTATTAATAGAGTGGGTACCACGGAAATAACAAATACAGAATCTTCCTGGGACATTGGTCCAATTTCAGAAACTGGTGAATACCACATTATGTCAACACTTGTGGGGTCTGGTAGAATTCTTAGAAGATCGCCACTGTACACCATGTAACATATATTAAGGCGTTCATCAACTTTAATGATTTCATTGTCAAATTTACTTCGTTGACCTGGTTTTTTTTCATATGCTGTTGTGACATACTTTCCAAGCTTATATGTACCCTGAGTTAAATCGATAAAATCAAGGTATGAAGCCAATTTCCCATCAACACCCAAAAGCTCAATAACTTCAGGATGGCCAATTTTGATCATTTTAACATTCTGCCAATCCATTGGTGAGGAAAGCATACCCAACATAACCTGATCAGAATTTAGTATTCCCAGACTATTTTTTCTGGAAATTTTTCTTAATATCTCACTTGATAGAGTATTTATTGGTTTTAATCTACCATCCTGGGATTGCACCATTAGATTTCCGAATTTAGCAGCTTGCTCCTCTGATATTGGAGGAAGTGCTGAAATTGGTGTATAGCCCTGCGCACTGATAAGGTTTGTAATCCCTAAGGTAATCAAGAGTAAAATAACTTTTACATTATTTCCATTTTTAAATTGATTTTTTATTTGTCTTCCCAGTGCGGAGAACCTGGTGTTTTTGTAAAACAGAGATAATAGCATTCCTAAACTCAACAAAAAATACCCCACATAACTAAAGAATGTACCCCAATAATCATGGTTAACAGATAAAATTGTGCCCATTTCATCCGTATCATAGGATGATTGGAAAAACCTGTAACCATTATAGTTGAGCACATTATTCATGAATATCCTGTAATTGAAACTTTCTTTTGTAACGTTATCGTAGACAATAACTTCACTGGCATAGGATGATGGGCTATTTGAACCAGGATATCTTTCCAATTGAAAGTCTTCCAATTTTATGGCAAATGGTAATATTATTTCCTTTGCTCCATAGGTCATTTTAAAATTAACTCCGTCGAAAAAGAAATAGTTCTCTGTCCCTTCATATCCCTTACCACCTCGTAGTACAATCTCTTTTTGCATATCTTCAGTTGCAACTTCTACTATCATAGCATCCATCATACTACCTTTACCTGTGAATGGGATATAATCAATTTCGCCATTCTGATAAAAATCAGTAAGTACAATTCTATGTTCACCTATGCTATAAAGCATTCTATCCTTAAATGGGTGCCATTGGCCATCTTCTAGAGTACCACTTACGTTGGTTAGCATTGATAGTGTGGTAATAGTATCTTCGGAGAATATTGAAAGCTCTCCGTTATCAATTTTGATGTTTATGATGCCTGGAGCATAGTTGTCAGAAAAATTTAATCTAATATCTCCAACATCAACTACCTCGCCATATTTAGCAGAAAAATTTCTTCTCCCATCTCCGTTTGAATAAACGAAGATTATATATGGGTTTCCTTCACCGTCAGATTCAATTATTATTTCCCTCGCATTCGGAATATATTCTACACTATTAAATTTGAATTTTTTGTTATCAATATTTAATGATTCACTGTAAGCACTGGGAGTTAGTGATGACATCAAAACACTTTTTTCCTTGTATTTTATATCATTACCTTTTGTAGCAGATAATTCAACATATGTATTATCAGTAAGCATACTATTACTAATATCCCCCTCTCGAATATGCATTACACCTTCAAAGCTTATGAACCTGGTGATACCAGCACCAATTAATATTATTAAAAAAGAAAAGTGAAATAGAAAAACAGTAAACTTTTTGGGTTTGTAAAGTTTATCCAGGATTATTCTACCGCTTAAGTTAATGGCCAGAAGAATGAGCAATACATTAAACCACATAGCGTTGTAAACCACCGCCTTAGCCCCATTTGGCCCAAAGTCGTTTTCAATAAATGTAGCTGTTCCGATTGCAAACGCAAAAATAAGCATAAGTGTGCCCATGGTTTGCATGGAGAAAAATATATGTGAGATTTTTTTCATAATCACGTAGTTATGGATTACTTTATTTGTCTGAATAGTTAATTGTGATATCAATTGCACCAACACCAAACTTAGCTATGGATGCCATTGAATTTTTCAGACCTTCATAATTTTCAAGTTCTTTGATTATGGTTGACTTTAATACGCCATTACCAACACCATGTATGAAGGTAACCTTATTATATTCGTTTTCAATTGCATTGCTTAATACCTTATTGAAGGTGTCCACTTGGATATTCAACATGTCTTTGCTTGATAATCCAAGAATATTATCAACCAATTCTCCGATGTGTAGATCCACTAATGCTTCACCTGAACCAGTTCTGTAGTTGTCCACTAGTTGTTTCTTTTTTATACTTGTGGCCTTGCTTTCTGTTACGTAGGAATCATCTTTAACTTCAGTGTTTGATGAAGATACATGTGGAATGGCACTTAGTGATGCTATGTTTATTATAATTGCCTTGCCATTAAAAAGAGTATTATCCTTGTAGCTACCTTCTTTAAAAAAGCGAGCTGATTTAATATCAATAACAGAATGTACAGGTAGAAATACTTTATTTGGTTTATCACCATGAAAAAGTAACTGAAGGTAGCCAGATTTCCAGTTTTCTAATTCATCACGAGGTATTGTTTCAACAACTATTTTAGATTCCGCAGGCACTGAGCTAAAATCCACACCTTCTGTTTCCTCACGATTTAAGTAAAGACTGTATAAAAGTTCATATGGAGTATTATTGGCCAAAACAACATCAACATCACCGGTTAGTAACCATTGTTGTTCGTGTGGCTCAAAACCGAGATATACTCCTTCTTCCTCCCTAACTTTTCGCCAAGGATTGATTGGAGAAATAAAATCGGGTTCCTCCTCAGGCTTTGTTGTCGTAACAGAATTGCTAACCTTTTGGGATATATTTTCTTTATCAGGCATTGATCTATGATCTGGTATTAGATCGGAACTTAGAACTGGCATTTCAAAACCATCATCAGTTTTCACCTTCAACAATTTAGAGTCAATAATTCCAGTTACAACACCCCCACCAATCTCATCAATAAACTTAATCTTATCCCCAATCTTAAACTTCATTATAATAATAGTATTTAGGCTGGCAAAAATAATAAAATCAGGGGCTCCAATTACTTTTGATTACATCTAAAAATTAATATTATAAATTTCTGGTGTTAACTATGTGTTAAAATAGATTATAAGCTTTTAAGGTTGCTCATATGTAAAGAATTCAATGGATAAATCATCCAAATAATATGCTTGGTTACCCACGTTCCAAATGTAAAACTTGATTTGATGCATATCATTGGTTATCAGTGGTAATTTAAAGCCAATACTGGCGTTTTTCCAACCATTTGTGACGTTATCTGGGATAGCTTTTATTCTAAATGTTTTGTAGAAAATATTTTTGGGAATAGTATCCGATATATCAACAACGAATACTGTTTTGATAGCTGTATTTTCCCTACTCTCAGAATATTTTGTCTTAAATTTTACATATATGTTGTTGTAACCAATTAATGAGTCGGGTATTAAATATTGTAATGATGGACTGTAAATTGCCTTAGATGATTGCTCAACACTATTTGTGCCCGAGAAAACGACGGTATGATTTATATTATCACCATTGTTCCAATCTGGGTAATCATGTTCCAAATCGTTAAAAGATGAGAAGAAAGCTTCGTCTTTGAGGTGTCCATAAAATGTTTCATCACCACTTGCTATGATTTTAGATTTTGATTTATCCATATCCATAAATACATACCAATATGCTGCTCTATTCATTGAATCAGGATGTATTATTCCAGTGGCATATTGAAAGGATTGAACTAGATTCAAAATAATGCACAGGACCAAAAAAGAAATCCCCGTAATTTTTATCCAATTATGGCATGTTCCATACAAGAAAATACCTATAACAAGCATATAAAGGCCATAATAATCAACCATTGGTCGCATACCAAAGCTATCCCCATAGAACCAGTTCCACCATGATGAGAATATGTATATCTGAAAAAACAGAAATAAGACAAAACTTATGGCGGCAAATTTTGTGCTTTTCACAAACAAATAGATGATGGCTGGAATTAGAAGTATAAAGGCAGGAGTATAAATTAACCAACCCTTTTTATAGCTAATAAGGAAGTTGATTACCTCAGGGTTAGTAAAATAAAAACCTTCATTCTTGTATCCGTAAATTAATATGCCACCTGTTTGTAAATAGTTGATTATTAATTGAGGACTAATAGCAATTATAAATGCTGCTATTCCATATCTAAAGTCTTTGTTTTTTATCTGGTTCTTAAAAAAGTTTTTTAAGTTAACCCAACCACCAGCAATAAATGGTAATGATGCAATAATTATGATATTTGCGGGTCTTAATAAAATTATAATACCCAATAAAAACGAAGCCATTACAAAGTAATAACGATTATATGCTGTAAAAATCTTATGGGAAAAATAGAGGAATACAGTTATTACTGTAAATGAGTAAGCATGTGAAAATGATGGTTCTATGAAGGTATAGAAAAATAAATTGGTTCCAAGAAGTAGGAAGGACGAAAAGATCCACGAGTATAAGTTATGAACTCCCCAGTTTGTCATTAATTTAATTAGATATACCAATCCTAGACTAACCCAAAATATTGTTGATAGTGCCACACAATACTGGAAAATAATATTATAGCCATCCAATGGATATCCAAATAAAAAACTCAGTAAATAGCCAATCAAAAAGAAAGGTAATTGCAGCAATGCAGTACCCACGGTATATTTATTTATGTATATGCCGTTTAACTCATGGAAATAATGTCCCATATAATCTGCAGGGCGCTGTTTCTTCTCAAATTCGAATACTTCTGTAAAGTCTACATTACCGTATATGAATATTGATGTTAGATAAGCATAATGGCCGCTTCCGTCTCCATCGATAAAAACCTCTCTATCATACTTGGTGCCAATAAGGTTCACTAATATAAAGGCAACCGCAAGAATAAGGAAAACAACTGAATACTTTTTTGTTAGATTATTCATCAATGAAGTATGCTACATTGGCAGCGAATTTATCAAAATATACAATATGTTATTATTTTTTGATAGGGGTCTAAATTCATATTCATAGAAAAATATGCTCAATAGTTAATAATTCCTGCAATTAAATAAAATAAAATTCATAGATGTTTAGTAGTTTTGCTTCATAGACCAAAAAAGATTATAATGAAAGAGAAATTCGACCCTGCTACCAGTTTACAGAATCTTGAACAATTTGGAGAATTTGGTGGGGTTAACCCATCAATCACTGACTCAGCCACCTACACCTTTATGCATGAAAATATAATGCTTGATGCATTTCATGGCGAAGCTCATGGTTGTTTTCTTTATTCTCGACACTGGAACCCATCTAATAAATACCTTTCTGATGCATTAGCAGCAATGGAAGGAACTGAGTCTGCATGGGTAACAGCATCAGGAATGGCCGCAATTACAACTGCAATACTGCAGATTTGTAACACTGGAGATCATATTATAACAAGCATAACTACCTATGGGGGAACTTTTGCATTCCTAAAGAATTATGTTGCAAAATTTAATATTGAGGTTACTTTTATTGATATTTCGGATCATGATAGTATAAAACAGGCCATTA
>Ga0233440_1001879_pt1 | contig 18378 bp, 17 predicted proteins | sample SI_123_September_5_FD_182791 | JGI IMG/M metagenome (GOLD analysis project Ga0233440, IMG submission 182791) | Seawater microbial communities from Saanich Inlet, British Columbia, Canada - SI_123_September2016_120_MG | ecosystem: Environmental > Aquatic > Marine > Inlet | place: Canada: British... | reverse complement strand
ACCCATGGCCTAGAAAATGCAACCAATGAGCCACTAGAAATCATAGAAGTACAAAGTGGTGCCTACTTAGGCGAGGATGATATTATTAGGTTTGAAGATATTTACGGCAGGGTTGGAGAGTATGGCAAATAATAAAGTAGCATTAATAACCGGTATTGCTGGACAAGATGGGGCGTATTTAGCGCGACTTCTTCTTGAACGCGGTTACGATGTTTTCGGTACTTCTCGGGACGCTCATATGAGTAGTTTTATTAATTTAGATCGGCTAAATATTCGTTCCAAAATAACAGTGATGTCGATGGCTATAAATGACTTTCGGAGTGTGTTTCAGGTTATGACGCAGACTAAGCCCGATGAAGTTTATAATTTAGCAGGCCAGAGCTCTGTATCCCTATCTTTTGAACAACCGGTTGAGACTCTAGAGAGTATTGCTATGGGCACTCTAAATTTACTTGAATGTATAAAGTCACTTGATCGAGGCATACGTTTCTACAATGCAAGTTCTAGTGATTGTTTTGGTAATACAGGTGAATTAGCTGCTGATGAAAAAACACCATTTTCCCCACGCAGTCCTTATGGGGTGGCTAAGGCTGCAGCATTTTGGGAGGTGGCAAATTATAGGGATGCTTATAATCTTTACGCTTGTTCGGGTATTCTGTTTAATCATGAATCACCCCTACGACCAGAGCTTTTTGTTACGCAAAAAATTGTGAGTGCGGCTTGTAGAATTGCTCGCGGAGATCAAAAGAAATTAAATTTAGGAAATCTCAATGTGCAGAGAGACTGGGGGCTATCTTCCGAATATGTTGATGCTATGTGGCTTATGCTACAGCAAGAGAGCCCCGATGATTATGTGATTGCGACTGGAAAAACTTATAGACTGGATGAGTTTGTTGCTGAAGCATTTCGTTTGGTTGGCCTTGACTGGAGAAAGTATGTAGAAATTGATGATAGTTTATTGAGGCCGACAGATTTAACCATTGTGCGAGCCAATCCTGGAAAGGCTAAAAGGAATTTGGGCTGGGTAGCTAAGTCGTCAATGTTTGACGTTATTAAGATTATGGTTGAAGAAAAACAAAAACTATAAAAGCGTGCCTAACTCTAGTATTTACTATTGTAGATAGGTGTTAATTTTTTTAAATTGAAATTAGATTATCATATGAAGACTGAATTCGAGCTAATTTTGCTTACAATTGAACGTTATTTACCTACTTTAGAGATAGGTTTGCCTTATATTCACCGATTTATTAAGCCGAGTAAAATAACAATTATTGCATCGAAATCTTGTCTTAAAAAAATAAACAACATGGGGTTTGTAGACGAAGATGTAGTTTTATTAGATGAAGATAGGGTTGTTGAAGGTATTACGCTAGATTACGTTCGCTCTTTAATTGAATCTCGCGGTGGAGAGGTGGGACGTGCAGGTTGGTATTTTAAGCAGCTGTTAAATTTTGCTTATGCTATGCGCCCCGAAACTATGGATTATTACTTGACGTGGGATATCGATACGATTCCTGTACGACCTATTTCCTTTTTTGATGAGAAGGGCAGGATGCTTTTAGCTAAAAAATCTGAGTATCATAAGCCATATTTTTATACTATTGAAGCACTTATTGGTTTGAAGAGAGAGGTGGATTTTTCATTTATTGCAGAGCATATGATGTTTAAACGAGAGTATATGTTGAGTCTATTGCATCTTATTGCCAGGAGTGAAAATTTAGAGGGTAAAATATTTGTTAAGAGTGTTATTACTGCAATCCAGTCTGATTATATTTCTGGTTCTGGTTTTGCTGAGTATGAAACATACGGTACGTATGTCTATAAAAAATTCCCTGAAGCGGTGTTGGCTCGTGATATTTCTTCAGTACGTGGAGGGGCGGATTTGTTTGGGTTGAGTCCATCTGATGCTGATTTGTATACACTGAGTACCAAATACTCTTGGGCTAGTTTTGAATCATGGAAGGTGAGGAGCACGTTTGTTCATCTTCGCCGGCGTATTCTATGGAGAGTACTGGGAAGAATTTGGAAACTTGCAGTTATGGTCACAAATTATAAAGCATACATCTTATTTAAAAAATAAAATAGGATTTTTGTAAAAGCTAACAACACAACGAAAGTCAATAGCTCATCATTGAATTGACGAACCATTAAAAATATTATATTTAAAGGATTAAATTATGGTAAATAACAGAGTAGCATTGATAACTGGTATCACTGGGCAAGATGGCGCCTACTTAGCAGAATTCTTACTGGATAAAGGTTATGAGGTGCACGGTATTAAACGTCGTTCATCATCATTTAATACTGATCGTATTGATCATTTATACCAAGACCCTCATGAAGCTAACTGTAAGCTTATACTTCACTATGGAGATCTGTCTGATTCAATGAGTTTAGTACGTATCATTCAACAAATAAAACCTGATGAAATCTACAACCTTGGTGCACAATCTCACGTTGCAGTCTCATTTGAAACTCCAGAATACACAGCAGATACCGTGGGCCTTGGTGCGCTACGCATACTAGAAGCTATTCGCATCTCAGGATTAGAAAAGAAAACCAGGTACTACCAAGCCTCTACTTCAGAATTATACGGGGAAGTGCAAGAAATCCCGCAAAAAGAGACTACACCGTTCTACCCACGTTCTCCATACGCAGCAGCAAAGCTTTATGCTTACTGGATTACTGTTAACTATCGTGAAGCCTACGGTATGTACGCTTGTAACGGAATCTTGTTTAATCATGAATCTCCAGTACGCGGAGAAACCTTTGTTACTCGTAAAATCACCCGTGCACTAGCACGCATCTCACTAGGCCTGCAAGAAACTGTGTACCTAGGAAACATGGATGCTAAGCGTGATTGGGGCCATGCCAAAGACTACGTAGAGATGCAATGGTTAATGCTACAACAAGATGAACCAGATGATTTTTGTATTGCCACCGGTGTGCAGTATTCAGTGCGTGATTTTGTAGATTTTGCCTGGGGCCACTTGGGTAAGACGATTCGATGGGAAGGCGAAGGCATGGATGAGAAGGGTTATGATAGTGAAACTGGTAATTTACTGGTGGCAGTTGATAAACGTTACTTCCGTCCAACTGAAGTAGAAACATTATTAGGTGACCCATCCAAAGCTAAAGAGAAATTAGGCTGGGAGCCAAAAATCACTCTTGAAGAAATGGTACATGAGATGATGGAAAATGATATCAACATTGCCAAACGTGATTCACTAGTTAAAGAGCACGGCTTTAAAGCGCCTGACTTTAATGAGTAGCACAAGCACAAGTAAACTATTAAATGAATCTTAACGATAAAATCTATATTGCAGGACATAGGGGCTTGGTAGGCTCAGCTATTGTCAGACAATTAGAGTCAAGAGGTTTTATTAATCTTCTAATGCGCACGCATAAAGAACTTGATCTTACTAATCAAGCTCAAGTTCAAGAATTTTTTAAACAAGAGAAGCCTGATTATGTTATCTTAGCTGCTGCCAAAGTAGGTGGCATTCATGCAAATAATACCTATCCTGCAGACTTTATTTATCAAAACATGATGATAGAGGCGAATGTTATTAGCTCAGCTTATGAGAGTAAAGTTAAACGTCTACTATTTTTAGGTAGTACCTGTATCTATCCTAAAGCAGTTGAGCAACCTATGCGCGAAGATGCATTACTTACCGACGTACTAGAGCCAACCAATGAACCATACGCCCTAGCAAAGATTGCAGGCATTAAGTTGTGTGAATCCTACAACCGTCAATATGGAACTGATTTTAGATCGGTGATGCCAACCAATCTATACGGCATTAACGATAACTTCCATCCAGAGAATTCACACGTTGTCCCAGCCTTAATGCAAAGGTTCCACCAAGCAAAGGTTGATAATGATGCTGAAGTAGTTGTATGGGGCACAGGTGATGCCATGCGTGAGTTTTTGTATGTAGATGATATGGCACAAGCATCTTTATTTGTATTGGAACTAGATGAAGAAGATTATAAAGCTAATACCCAGCCAATGCTGTCGCATATTAATGTTGGAACAGGTAAAGATGTAACCATCCGAGAGATGGCAGAAATCATGAAAAAGGTAGTAGACTACAAAGGCAAGGTGAAATTTGACGTAACGAAGCTCGATGGATCTCCAAGGAAACTGATTGATATCACAAGATTAAAAAGAATGGGCTGGGAATATAGCGTGGATTTAAAAGAAGGTCTTGACGAAACTTATGAGTGGTATATGAGTCAAAACCTACACCAATAATTAAAATTAAAAACAAGAAAAGTCTTCTAAATGTACATTATAAAAGGAAATAATAAATGAAAATCACAATAGCCGGCACCGGGTATGTTGGCCTTTCCAATGCCATGCTCCTATCCCAAAATCATGAGGTAATTGCTCTTGATATCATCCCTGAGAAGATTGAACAACTTAATAATAAAATCTCTCCTATTGTGGATGTCGAAATTGAAGATTTCTTAGCTAATAAAGACCTTAACTTTATCGCTACCCTAGATAAAGAACTGGCTTATAAAGATTCTGACTTTGTCATCATTGCCACACCCACTGATTACGACACTACTAATAACTACTTTAACACTGCTTCAGTAGAAGCAGTCATACAAGATGTTATCAGTATCAATCCTCAGGCTACAATGATCATTAAGTCAACCGTACCGGTTGGCTATACACAAAGTATTAAAGACAAGTTTAATACTGACAACATTATCTTTTCTCCAGAGTTCTTAAGAGAAGGTTCAGCTCTTCATGACAACCTGTACCCGTCACGCATTATTGTCGGTGAGATATCAGATAGAGCCAAGCAATTTGCAGACCTTCTAGTAGAGGGGGCTATCAAAGAAGATATTGATGTTCTGTTTACAGGCTCTACTGAAGCAGAAGCAGTCAAACTTTTTAGCAATACCTATCTTGCCATGAGAGTCTCATACTTTAATGAGCTAGACTCTTATGCTGAAGCACACAACTTAGACTCTAAACAAATCATTGAAGGTGTGAGTCTTGATCCAAGAATTGGATCACACTACAACAACCCATCCTTTGGTTATGGTGGTTATTGTTTACCTAAAGACACTAAACAACTTAAAGCTAACTATAAAGATGTGCCCAATGCTTTAATCAGTGCCATTGTTGATGCTAACTCAATACGTAAAAACTTTATTGCAGACTCTATCATTAGTAAGAATCCTAAAGTTGTCGGTGTGCATCGTCTTATCATGAAGAGTGGAAGTGATAACTTTAGATCCTCCTCCACTCAAGGTATCATGAGGCGCATTAAATCCAAAGGCATTGAGATAGTCATCTATGAGCCGGTACTAACAGAACAGGGTGAGAGTGAGTTCTTCCACTCTAAGGTGATCGACAATTTAGATGACTTTAAACAAATCAGTGATGTTATTGTTGCTAATAGAACGGTCGATGAACTAAACGATGTTAAGACTAAGGTTTATACAAGAGATTTGTTTAATAGTGACTAATAAATTTAATACCAACAGAAATTAATATAAATTAAAAAAAGAGATATTCAAATGAAAATATTAGTAACAGGCGGGGCTGGATTTATCGGAAGTCATTTAATAGAGGGTATTTTGAGTAATAATGAAGTGTACTCATTGGATAATTACTCAACTGGAAGTAAAGAGAATCATATTAAAGGTGCCATTTATATTAAAGGGGAGACAAAAGATATAGATAAGCTGATTAAGTTTACCCCTGATATTATTTATCATTTAGGGGAGTATTCTAGAGTTGAGCAAAGTTTTGATGATATAGAAAAGGTTTGGAGCTCGAATAAAGACGGGATATTTGCAGTTTTACAGTTCTGTAGAAAAACTAAAGCAAAAATAGTATATGCTGGCAGTAGTACAAAATTTGGTGATGATGGTATAGGTCGCACTCAAAGTCCATATGCATGGAGTAAAGCATCTAATACAGAGTTAGTTGAAAATTATGGAAATTGGTTTGGCATTACCTATGCCATAACTTATTTCTATAATGTATATGGAGGTAGGGAGATTTCATTTGGAAAATATGCAACATTAATTGCGTTGTTTAAAGAGAAATATAAAAACAATCTACCGTTAACTGTTGTGAAGCCAGGAACTCAGCTGAGAAATTTCACACACATTGATGATATTATCTCAGGCCTAATAATTGTTGGTGAGAGGGGTCTTGGAGATGGGTACTGTATTGGACATACAAAAGCCTACTCTATTCTTGATATTGCTAAAATGTTTGGCAGTAAAATTGAAATGCTTCAAGAGAGGAGAGGGAACCGAGCAAGCGCTAGTATAAAATGTGAAAAAATTAAAAAATTAGGCTGGCAAGAAGAAAAATCAGTTGAAGAGCATATAAGTGATTTTCTGAAACAAGGATAAAAAAATGAGTGATGAGTCAACTAAGACAAAAAAAATAAGAACACAAAAATTTATTAATACATATTTAATTGGAAAGGTTCTTGATATAGGTGGCGGAAACGATCCTGTAACTTTAACTGCAGAAGTTTTTGATATTGGAAGTGGTGATGCACAATATATAACAAAATATAGAGAAAAAGAAACTTATGACTGCGTTCACAGTTCACATTGCCTTGAGCATATGGTTAATACCACTGAAGCACTTCAAGAGTGGTGGGGTTTGGTCAAACCCGGTGGTTTTATGGTTGTTGTAGTGCCACATGAGGATTTGTATGAGCAAAGAATATGGCCCCCAGTATTTAATCCTGACCATAAATCGACATTTAGAATTGATCAGTTGAAAAGCTGGTCCCCAGTATCGTATGATATTTTAGAGATTACTAGAGAGTTGCCAGATTCTACAGTAATCGAATCTGAAGTACACGATTTGAATTATGACTACAATATACAATTTAAGAAAATTAATAAAATAGTTTCTAGGCTTCATAGATATTTACATTCGACAGATGGAATAAAGAAAGCGTCTGCAAAGGTGTTATATGTAGCCTCTAGTTTTCTTTTTAAAAAAATTAAGAGTTCTAATGACAGGGTATTAGATCAGACTCGTGGTGATGCCTTAGCTCAGATACAAGTTGTTATTCAAAAAAATAATTAATGTTTTGTATTTAAAAATAAGTGCTAGATTAAAGATCTTAAATAAGGGGATTTAATGAAAAAAATAATCACTCTGATAAAGACAAGTAAAACTCTATTTAAGTTTCTTGTATATTTATATTATTTTTACAGGCGTATATATAAATTTTTTACAGAAACAAATGAAAGAAAAGAATACTATACTCAAATAGAAGAAATTAAGCGCAATAAGAAAATTATTGTAGATATTTCTTTTTGTGGTATAGGTGATTTACTTGTATGGTCTCTAATCCCGGAGCTGCTAAAAAAACAATACAACGTCAATTTTTATATATCAAAAAAAACCTTTGATTTAATAAAAAATAAAGATGTTTTTGATTTAATATTTGGTCTAAATCCTTACTTTAAAGGTGTTTGTGATGACGGAGTTTTTTTAGGCTAAATTTTTTTATTGGAGAAATGAGTTTTCTTCAATTTTTTACAGATAAGGGTGGGGTGAGTAATATTGAGATGATTGAAAATCAGTTTGGCTTACGAGGTTTGGGAGTGCCAAAGCTATATTACAAGCCAAAATTTATTTATAAATACAAAAATGTAGTTTTAATCGATAAAAATATGATTAGTGGAGAAAATTTTGGTTGGAAATTTTATGATAATTCTTTTGAAAAAGAGGCGCTCAAAAGAAGTGGTTGTAATATCTTTGAATATGTGAATACTGAGAAACAAGATTTGTTCACATATATAGATATGATATATTCCTGTAAATATTTTGTCTGTACATTTTCTGGAAGCGCTTCTATTGCAGCATGTTTAAAAAAACAGTATTCTGTTATTTGGCCCTATAATGCTGTTAATGGAACAAATTATCAGTTTAGATATCTAAATTCACTAGCTACATATGTTAAATAAAGCATACCTTGTTATAGGATTTGTAAATGCTTACTAATAGGAGGCGATATGAAAAGTAATGTACATTTAATTTATTTTTATACTGAAGATAAAAAGTTGGATAAGGGGTTGGATCTAGCCACGGAAGCAAAAATATTTTCATCGTTAACTACTGAAAGATTTACAAGCGTTCAAGGCTATAATCCACAAAAATTAATAGAAAGTGGCAAGAAATGGCTTGGTGTTTTTCAAGATAAAACTTCTTGGGTAGTCAGTCATCCGGAATATACAAAAAAATTAAAATGGAATAGGGAGTGGGCAAAGGTTAATTTTCAAGCATGGAAGCCAAAACTTATACTAGAGGTTCTATTATCAGACCGTGTAAAGGATGGTGATATAGTTTATTATCATGATGTAAATATAGGTAAATACCCTGAATACAAAATTGGAATCCCAAAATGGGAGGAATATATATCATCTGAAATGATACTTTCTGATGTGCTGCTTTTTAATGATAATAATATTGATTTTAGATCGGATACCAAAATAGAATTAATAGATTTTTTTAATTTGGGAAATTTAACAGGTCACCATATATGGAGTGGCGCATTAGCAATTAAAAAAACCTCTCTCGGTATTGATTTTTGTAGAGAGTGGGATCTTGCAACCTCTAATTTAGAATTAGTATCACCCTTTACCAGAACAAAGTATCGATATTATCATTGGAATGCAGTTGACCAGGCGACTGTAACAGCGCTATACCATTCACACAACTTAAAAAAAACAAAAGTGAGAATTAACTGCATTTATCTAAATAATAGTAGAATTATTCCTCCGTTGCGCTTTCCATTGTTGGGAAGGGTAACTTCTTTTTTTTATAGAAAGATGACCTCTATTAGGGCGCTAATAAAGAGAGGGAGTGTATGACTTTTTTATTAATGGTTTTAAGAGTTTTTCGACAAAAAACTAGGTTAATAATAGATCTTTTATTTGAGTACCCCTTGACTAAAATTCATGATATTAAAGGCTATGGTTGTGATAATGGCATACCAACAGTTGTGTATCAAACTTGTGAAAATAGCTATTTTGGAAAGACCCATAAAGAACAGTTGGAAAAGTTTAGAAATTTGAATAAAGCGTTATCTTTTTATATATATGATGAGAGGAAAAGAGATCAATATATGCTTGAAAATTGGGAAATTCACCCTATTTATGAGATTTATAAGTGTGCTAAGTATAATGTTATGAGAGCTGATATTTTTCGATATTGTATTGTATATGATAAAGGAGGATATTATTTTGATATAAACAAGGGTGTTGACGGCTCAGTGCTCGAGCTTCATAGTAGAGAGGCACATGGCATGATTTCATTTGAGGGTAGTCACAACTTAATACAACCACATTTCAATGTAGCAAGAAAATTACAACATCCGGACAAGTTAATTATTCAATGGGGTTTTGGGTTTAAAAAGAAGAGTGCTATTTTAAAAGCAATGATTGATAATATTTGTGATGCATATCCTCTGTATCAGGATAAAATTTTTCATTCACCTAAATTTGCAATATTATCATTTACAGGGCCAGGTATGTTCACAAAAACTTTGATTGATTTCATAGCTGAGAATGATATAGATAAAATTGCACAGATTGGTATTGATTTTGAAGGGAAGGGCATTGTATACATGAAAGGCTCAAGAGTTATGAATCAAAAGAAGGGGCACTATTCAGACATGAAAAATACCGCCGTTGTTTCTTAAATTAGACTGATAGAAAATAATATGAAAATAAATAAGGATTCATCTGTATTGGTATATGTTTGGATTGGGGATAAACTACCATCATGGTCTAAAAAAGCCTTGAAAATTTCAAAAAAAACTGCTGGAATAGAGACAATTCTCATTACTTCAAAAAAATGTGAGAAAATTAAATGTGTTTCTAAGCAGTATTATTTGGAAGATTTTTACAAAAAGACAGATAAAATATTTCCAAAAGGGGTTGGTTTTAGTTCAACTTTTAATAATGGATTTTGGCTTAAAACCACTGAGAGGTTTCACGTTCTAGAGCAGTTCATGCACTTTTATAATTATCAAACAATTTTCCATGCAGAGTTGGATAATTTGATTTTTGATATTGACACTTTGAATTGTACTTTAAATAAATTAGGAAAAGGAATTTTTGTTCCAAGAGATGCGGTCAATCGTGGTATAGCGTCACTGATCTATATAAATAATGCAAATAGCCTAAGTAAAATAACATCTTTCTATTCAAATAATCCAAGTGTTATTGCACATAATGATATGGATATTTTAGGGAGCCTTTTAACTCATGACTGTGACTTTCATTCTCTTCCGACAGAGAGTGAAAGCTTTACAAAAAATTTCGATTCAAATGGACAGATTATACACAGCCATCAAACTGGTGGGATTTTTGATGCAGCCTCTATTGGTCAGTACATACTTGGCTTTGACCCTAAGATTGTTGCCAAGATTTTCGTTCATAACTGCATTTATAATGAAAATCTACATTTTGATTTTAGCAGGGTTAGTTTCGAGTTGGATGTTGATAAATGCATATCTCAGATGACAGAGCTACAATCAAAGAGTTCAAAAAAGTTATATAATATTCATGTTCATAGTAAATTATTTGATTTGATAGATAATCCTAAAACTCTTTTACGCATTGTTGAAAGATTGAATAATGGAAAGCGGAGTATGCTTTATTTCAATCTTTATAACTTTTTCTATTTAAATGTTAGATACATTGTTGCCCGAATGTATAAGTTTATAATAAAACCACTTTTGCGATTAACGTTAAAAGAATACAAATGATTTTTATTATCACTATTTATAGAAAGTTAAGGTTACGATTTTTCACTAAAAGATTGTCTAGTTATCCCTATATTTCTGGAGATACTTTTAGATCCTTTGCGGACCATGTTTTCGATGAGGTGACTAAATTAAACCCTAAAAACGTTAAGCATGGTCAAGTTGTTTTTATTAAAACTGATCTTTTGAACGTGTATTTTGACAAAATACACTCACTTATTAATTGCAAATATATTATTTTGACGCACAATAGTGATGCTGAAATTGGTAACAAGTATATTGATTCAAAAATAATTAGATGGTATGCTCAAAATGTAAATGTAAGGCATGATGCTATTACACCGATACCAATTGGATTGGAAAATTTACATCATGATCAAAATGGAGTGGTTGATTTTTTTAAAATTTATAAAAACTTATCTATTTCAAAAAGTAATACCATTCTTTTCGGTTTTAACGTTCATACAAACCCATTAGAAAGGCAAAAAGCACTCGATGTTTTGAGTGCCCACCATCTCACTGTTAAAATTGAAAAGTGGCATGGACCTAAGGGTTACCTAGAAACCCTTTCAAAGCATAAATTTGTAGCCTCACCAGAGGGTAATGGTATAGATTGCCACAGAACTTGGGAGGCGATATATTTAGGTGTGATACCAATTGTTAAAAGAACAGTTTTAAGTGAATATTTTTACGATTTAGGGTTGCCAATTCTATTGATATCAAATTGGAATGAAGTTGATGACTTTGACGCAGAGTATTTAAGTCGATTTTATGCAGAGCATTCAGATAAGTTTCGGTCAATGTACATATGGGCAGATGCTTGGTTAGAGTGTTTTTCCTCTGGAGTAGATCCTTTGTCTAAAATTGAATTGGAGAGGGAGTCTTGAAAATTATATATATTTGCGGAGGTATAGGGAATCAACTTTTTCAATATGCATTTGCAAGAAAAATGCAAATTATAACTCGAGATATTGTCAAAATAGATTCAGAATCATTTTTCAATATTTTTAAGGAAAGACAAATAAAAGACTCTAGAAATTTTTTACTTTCTTCGTTTAATTGTTTATATGAAGAGGCGTCAATTAATGAGATTAATCAAATAAGAAATCGTTATGGTTTTTTTTCCAAGGTATTAAGAAAGCTTTCCAATAAATTTATTTATAATTACAATATCACATATAATCCTGATATTTTTCAGAAAAAAGGTGATAGGTATGTAGAGGGATATTGGCAATCTCCTAATTACTTTTCTGATATAAGAGACATATTATTAAAAGAGTTGACGCCTGTAAATGCTTTGTCTCAGGTGGCATTTGAATATAAAAATAAAATAATAGAAAGAGACTCTGTTTCGCTACATATTAGAAGGGGTGATTACCTTTCAAGTAGTGTGATAGATCGATATGGGGCTTGTAGCTTGTCATACTATTTTTCTGCAATGAAAAGTATGAAGGAGGCAGTTAAAAATCCTTATTTTTTTATTTTTTCTGATGATATAGACTGGGCAATAGAAAATTTTAACAAACTTGATGGTAATTTTATCTTTATAAAAAATAAAGAATTAACCGATGTTGAAGAGTTGTTATTAATGAGTTCTTGCAAGCATAATATAATTGCCAATAGTACGTTTAGTTGGTGGGCAGCGTGGCTTAATAAAAATAATAAAAAAAAGGTTATCGCACCAGATCCATGGTTCAATAAAGAGCCTTATGATGAAGATTTGATTCCTTCATCATGGATGAAGATACAAAAATAAAGATGAAAAATCCGCTAGTTAGCGTCCTTATGTTGACATATAATCGTGCTCAGTATATTACTGAGGCGATCGATAGCGTACTGTCGCAGACGTATAAGTCATTAGAGCTTATTATTATTGATGACGGATCTACGGACAACACTTCATCAGTAGTTAGAGATTTTAAAGACTCTAGAATTAAATACATACAGCACCATGAGAATAAAGGCCTTGCTATTCGCCGCACGGAAAGTATTTTTTTGGCTAAAGGTGATTATGTTGCCATAATAGATAGTGATGATATTTGGATTGATAGAAGAAAATTAGACAAACAAGTGGCACATTTAAATTCACATTCTAGATGCTCCATTGTCGGATCTTTTATAAAGCTGATTAATGAGCATGATCAAATTATTGGAAGGAGAGTTTATTCTTTAACAGATCAAAAGATAAGGTTTAGTATATTAATGCGAAATCAATTTGCGCATTCATCTGTACTAATAAGGGCTACATCTCTAAAAAAAATTAATGGATATCGAGACATAGGATTATGTGAAGATCTTGATTTATTTTTACGGTTAGGTCTAGTTGGGGAATTATCAAATATTCCAGAATTCACCACATTTTATAGAATTCATGAGCAGCGTGAAAGTTCACAAAAAATCTTAATGAAAAGGTCTGTTTTAAATGTTATTAAGATATATAAAAACTTGTATTCGTTTTATTATTTTGCTAAAGTGAAATATATAACAAGTATATTTTTTACAGATTTATTTACAATAAAAAATGAAAAAAAATAAGAAAAGTAAGTTATTGAGTTATTTATTACTGGAGATGCTAAGGCATGTTTCCCCTGGTCGCCGTAAAGAATTGCGACTTATTTTATTATTAACAATTTTTTCATCTTTTGCAGAGTTTATTAGCATTGGATCTGTTTTACCATTTCTTGGTGCTTTGACAAACCCTGAATTTATTTTTAAGCATGAATTATTTGCTCCTATTGCAAATTTTTTCCAAATAAAAGATTCTGGAGAGTTGGTATTAGTATTTACATTAACATTTGTTGTGGCCACGGTTGTGTCCAGTTTTTTAAGGTTTTGGTTGTTATTAAGAATGACTACATTTGGATATCAGATTGGAGGTGACTTTAGTTCGGAGATTTATAAAAGAACGCTCTATCAAAAATATGAGATTCATGTCTCTAGAAATAGCAGTGAGGTGATATCAGGAATTTCCGAAAAAGCTGATGGCGTGGTTAATAAAATTTTTATGCCAATATTAACAATTATCACTTCTACAGTGCTTATTCTATCAATGTTATCGGTGATGATTTACACTGATCCTGTAGCATCCATGTCTGTTTTTTTAGGAATTTTTCTGATATACACGACGGTGGTTTTATCAAACAAGAGAAAATTACTAATTTTAGGTGGAATAATTGATATTGAAAGAAGTAATGTTATAAAGTTTTTGCGCGAGGGGTTGGGAGGAATAAGAGATGTTTTAATTGATGGCACTCAAAAAGAGTTTTTTGATATGTTTAGGGGTGCTGATCAATCATATCGAAAGGCACAAATTAGCTGTGATATGATTGCACACACCCCTAGATTTATGGTTGAAACTCTTGCAATTATTTTGATAGTAATGATTGCCTATTTTCTTTCACAGACAGAAGCTGGTTCACAGCAATTGATCCCAGTTATGGGTATGTTTGCTTTAGCTGGTCAAAAAATTTTACCACTGGTTCAGCAAGTATATTCAAGCGTTACTTCGGTAAGGGGTGGTCAGTCGATTTTAAATAGTATTGTATTGCTAATTCAGAAAGACATTAATATGGATAGCGCTACTGATAAAAGAGTGCTACCCTTTAATTCATCGATTATTTTAAAAGGATTGTCATATCAATATCCTAATAGCAATACTAACATTATTAAAAATATAAATTTAACGATAAAAAAAGGTGACAAGGTTGGAATAATGGGCCAAACCGGTGGTGGAAAAAGTACACTTATTGATATTTTAATGGGTCTTTTGATTCCAAATATGAATAAGATAAAGGTGGATGGCATCGAGGTTAATGAAGGCACTTGTCAACAATGGAGGAATGGTATATCGCATGTTCCTCAATCTATATTTTTATCAGATAGAACAATTTCTGAAAATATAGCCTTTGGCATTTCAAAAGATAAGATTAACCATTCTCTTGTAAAAAAATCTGCAAAAATGGCGTTTATAGACCAAAAAATCGAATCTATGGATGGGGGATATGGTGCTATGGTAGGGGAAAGAGGTGTCAGATTATCTGGCGGTCAAAGGCAAAGGATTGGTATAGCACGCGCCTTTTATAAACAAGCTGATTTAATTGTTCTGGATGAGGCTACTAGCGCTCTAGATCTAAAAACTGAAGAAAAGGTAATTAAATCATTTGATGATTTAGAGGGGGTTACGATGATTATCGTTGCACATAGGTTGTCAACACTTAAAAGTTGTGATGTAATTGTAGAGTTGAATGAAGGTCAAATTATCCGAATTGGAAGTTATGAAGAGGTGGTATTGAAAAATGAAGTGTAATTTCATGGATTTTTTGCAGGAAAGAATAAATGTCACTTAAGTTGCTAATGTCAAATTATTTAGTATGGATTTCTTTACTTCCATTATCGCTTGATATTTTATACATAAGATTTTTAAATCATGATGAAATTGGCTTTTACAGATACCCTGAATCAATAATATTTACTTCTTTAGCTTTGTGTATAGCTATATTTACCTGGTATCACAAAACAAAAATAACATACAGCATTCCACTCTTTAGGTTTTGGATTTTTATTTTCTTGGCTAATATAGTTTATGTTATATTTTTTATTGATCTTCCAACATTTAATGGGAAATACACATACATCCTACTACTGGTTTTATTTTTAATAGCAACAAAGCCCTTGTTGAAAAATGAAGTTGAATTTGCAATTGGATTTTTTATGATGGTAGTTGCTTTGCTTATTTTATTAAGTTTAATAATTACTCTATTTTTTCCTGACTTTACGTTATCAGGACATGCATCTAGAATTGGATATTTAAAGGATTATTTACCATCTCGAATGCAGGGAATCTTTGGAGGGCCTGGTATCTTTGGGTTGCTTTGTGTTACGGTAGGGCTGTATTATTCAGTAACAAAAAGAAATTTATTTTCTTGGATTTTAGTTATAGGGGCAGTCATCGTTCTTATTTTAAGTGATTCTAGGGCTGCTTTAGTGTCAGGATTGCTGACTTCAGGTTTTATAATATTGCATAAGTATTATAGAAAAGTAAAAATACAAAGAAGGTTGTGGCTTTTTCTGGGAGGGATGTTTATTTATTTATTTTTATTAGGCGCCAACGGGTTTGCTGATAATTATAAACATCGTATTTTATTGTGGACTAATGCATTAAATAGTGACACTATTTCTCAAAGTGATATTTCTCAAAGTGATATTTCTCAAAGTGATATTTCTCAAAGTGATATCACTATTAAGAAAATAAAGTTTCAATTGTCACATAATTTTGTATTGGATGCATACCAGGTTGGTGGTTTTTTGTACGTATCCCTTATATTTTTGATATTTTGTATTTATTTTTATTTTATTATTTTTATGAATTATGGCAATTATATTAGTATGGCAATTGGAATACCAACCTTTATATTCTCGATGTTTGAGTTTGGAATTATACCTTCAAAGCTAAATATTCATACAATGTTGATAATTTTGTCAGTTCTATTAGTAATTAGTTCTAAAGCTTCAGTAAAAAAATAGAATAATGCTTATATTTAATATTAAGGGAGTTTTCTTAGAATGAAAATATGCCAAGTTTGCGCCGTACAATTTACAGCAGAAAAATTCTTATTGAATTTGGTTGATGGATTAAAGGCTAATGGGCATGAAGTTGTTATGATGTACAATGCCGACGATCGTAAGGGTGATTTTCAGCTAGATGGGCGTCAAATTCATAGTGTAAAAATTACACGAAACTTTAATATTTTCTCTAAATTTTTTGAAATAATTACAATATATCGTTATTTTAAAAAAGAACAGTACGACGTGGTGCATTGTCATACTCCAATTGGCGGCTTAGTTGGTCGTATTGCCGCTAAATTAGCGGGAGTTGAATTTATTATTTATACGGTTCATGGTTTTTATTTTCATGAAAATAGTAGTAAATTAGCTTATTTTATTTACAGTAATATTGAAAAAATTCTTGGCAAGATTACAAATTTAATGCTCACTGTTAGCAATGAGGATTATTTTACAGCAATATCTCGCTCTATTATTTCTGAGAAGTGTATTGCCCATATTGGCAATGGAGTGGATTCAACAAAGTTTGATCCTGTTGCTATTGTAAATAGTAAATCTCTTCGATTTTTTTTTAAAATCGATTCAGATGATTTTGTGATTGGTTTGGTGAGCCGCTTGGTAAGAGAGAAAGGAATTATTGAATTTTTATCTGCAGCCGAGAGGTTGCAAAGTTCAAACCCAGATCGGAGGATTAAATTTCTAGTTGTTGGGGAGATACTTCCATCAGAGCGAGATCAAACTCTTAAAACTGAAATGAAAGGCTATATTAAAACTCTCGGCGACTCTCTTATATTGGCAGGGTCCAGGGATGATATCCCAAACATGCTTTCTATTATGGATGTATTTTGCCTGCCTTCTTGGCGAGAAGGTCTTCCGGTTAGTATTATTGAAGCAATGATGATGAATAAGTTTGTTATTGCTACAAATATTCGAGGATCTAGAGAGTTGATTAATGATCCAAAATTGGGTTTGATAGTTGAACCTAAGTCATCCAATGATTTAGTAAAGGCATTTCATTTTTGTCTTGCTAATCCGGAAAAAATCAGTCATGAAAATCTTATTTCAAGAAAGGTAGCGCTTGAAAAATATGAAATTAATTTAAATACAAAGTTTCAGGTTGACCTTATTGAGAATAGGGTCAATACTTCACTAAAGCAGTGCTAGTGATAAAAATTAATCGTCTTTTAGAAAAATTATGAAAATACTAGTAACAGGGGGTGCGGGCTACATAGGATCTCATACTTGTATTGAGCTAATCAAAGCTGGTTATGACGTGGTGGTGGTTGACAATCTGTGTAACTCCTCATTAGAATCTTTAAGGCGTGTAGAAAGCCTTGTTGGTTGCAATATTCCTTTTCATGAGGTAGATGTACGAGATAAGGCTGCACTAACTCAAGTATTTAAGCAGCATTCAATTGATGGAGTGATTCATTTTGCAGGCCTAAAAGCTGTAGGTGAGTCAGTTGAGAAGCCTATTGAGTATTATGATACTAATGTAGGCGGTACTTTTATTCTAGCTAATGTGATGCGTGAGTTTGGTTGCAAGATGTTTATCTTTAGCTCTTCTGCTACGGTATATGGCGATCCACGTACTGTACCTATTAAGGAAAATTTCCCTTTATCAGTTACCAATCCATATGGACGCTCTAAATTAATGGTTGAAGAGTTCTTGCAGGATGTATTTGTGGCAGATGATAGGTGGCATATTGTACTACTTAGATACTTTAACCCTATAGGTGCACATAAGAGTGGGTTGATAGGTGAAGATCCAAATGACATTCCTAGTAATTTAATCCCATATATTTCTCAAGTGGCAGCCGGTAAGCTAGAAAAGCTCAGTATATTTGGTGGAGATTATGATACATCTGATGGTACGGGTGTGCGTGATTATATTCATGTGGTGGATCTAGCTAAAGGACATATTAAGGCATTACAAGCGTTAAAGAATAGGCCACAGGTATTGACAGTGAATTTAGGTACCGGAAATGGCTATTCCGTACTCGACATGGTCAAGGCTTTTGAAAAGGCCTCAGGAAAAAAA
>Ga0233440_1001876_pt1 | contig 18388 bp, 15 predicted proteins | sample SI_123_September_5_FD_182791 | JGI IMG/M metagenome (GOLD analysis project Ga0233440, IMG submission 182791) | Seawater microbial communities from Saanich Inlet, British Columbia, Canada - SI_123_September2016_120_MG | ecosystem: Environmental > Aquatic > Marine > Inlet | place: Canada: British... | reverse complement strand
ATATAGTTCTTTAATTTTGTTCATTTTTTTTCCTTATTGTTTTAATTATTCCTATTATAATTAATTATTAAGGTTTTTTCAATATTTCGACTTTTTTTTTTATTTTAATTTCATAATATTTTATATCTTAAAGAAATACCATTATATTTGTATATTTTAATAGTAAAGTCATTCTTTTCTTTTTCTTTATTTAAATATATTCAATTTCAATATATCTTCAAATATATCTTCTAAAACTTCAACAGAAATTGAGTTTCCTGCTAATCTATATAACGTTGCATTTGATAAATTTTCATTAGGTTTTAAATCATTTTTTTCAAACCCCATTAATTGCCAAAATTCAATTGGTGTTAAATATCTCAAATCATTTTTTTTATCTATTATCTTTATTCTACTATTTGCTCCACTTGCTGTTAATGTTGGAGATTTACCATCTATTGAATATAAAATATTTTCTGATTGAAATGTTGTATAATTTTGTAAAGTTAAAGAACAAATACCACTTGGTTTTAATCTAAATTCTTCAGTTTCTATTTTTTCTTCTAAATGTTTCATAAAAAAGTTATCTTTTATTTTACTTTCTAATATATTTTTTATTACTTTATTATTTTTTTTACTATCTAAATTATTATATTTAAAACCAATATCATGTTCTTTTAATACAGATATTGCAAAAACTCGTTCTCTTCTTTGAATACTTCCTTTATCTACTGCATTAATAATTGTATCATATGTATTATATCCATACTCATTTAATATTTCTTTTACCTCTGTCCATGTATTTATGAACTTTTTACTAAATAATGCTTTTACATTTTCCATCAATAATACTTTTGGAAGTCTCCCTTCTTCCTTTGCTTCCCCTAATAGTCTTAAAACCTGCCAAACTAATGAACTAGTAGTTCCACTATTTTTTGCCAAACCACCTTGTTTTCCTTGTAATGATAAAGCTTGACATGGAAAAGAATAAGTAAATATATCTATACCTTTTGGTATCTCTTTTCCTTTTATTTCACTAATTGAACCATAATTTTTATTTACATTATTTGCAATATAAAGTTCTATTATTTTATCTTCTTTGATTCTTTTTAATTCTGAAAGTGTTTTAGAATTAGAAGAAAATTGAAAATAAGGTTTTTTTTCATATTCTTCTATTATCTCCTTTTTCGTTGTTGCATAAATAATTCCTTCTTCTGCTTTATTTTGTTCTTCTATTTTTTTCTTTATTTTATTAAAATCTTCTAAATGATGAATTTTAGCATATGCAATTATTGCATCTATATACCATTCACTTATACCTACATTTTCTATTTCATATTCATTACTATCTTTTAATATATTTTTAAATGCTTTAGTTTGAGCACCTATTCCTGAAAATGTTTCAAATATTTTTATTTTTTTCATTGCCTACCTTTTAATTATTTGCTATTTTATAGTTTTTTTTTCTTACATTATAAGAAAACTAACTTAATTTATCTTTAATTATTTTAAAACATTATCATTAATTTTCATTTTAAACTATATAATTAGAACAAATATATAGTTTAAAGGATTTAACATGAATGTTAATGGAATAGATTTAAAAGTAAATAAAATTAATCAATTTGAAGGTTCAAAATTAGAGCTAACATTTAATCATGGTTTTTATAAACATTATTTTGATCTTAATATTGGTCAAGTACCTTTATATAATGAAATTGATAGATTAACTAAATCAGTTTTAAAAGTTCAACAAATATTAGACATATATGATAAACATAATAATTTAATATTATCTTCAATCGCTTCAAAAACTTCAATTGAAGTAACAAAAGATAATATTAAAGAATTACTTCTTGAATTAGATTCAGTTCTTGTTGATAAAATATACACAGACATACTTTATAAACAAAATTAATTAATCTTTTTTTTATTTTTTAATTGTATAATTTTTAAAAAATAAAATAATAGGTTGCATATGTTTAAACTTACAAAAAAACAATCAGATATACTTTTACTTACTATTCCAGATAAACACATAGTTTATCAACAATTAGAAGGTAAAGAACATGGTTGGACTGCTATTGGTTATGAAAGTAATTCTCAACAAATGACTTTGTTAATTATTAAAATTATAGATGAAACATTACAAAAAAGAATTGGGTTTACAGAACAAACTTTTTCAACACATTTGATGGAAGACTCTAATGATAAATATACTAAGATACTTTTAGATATTGTTAAAATATCTTCTATAACAAAATTAGTTCAACTTCCTTATACTTACATGGAAAGTATTGTTACTAATTTTGGTTCTGATGATTTAGAAAACTTACTTGTAGAACAAGTTTCTATTAATAAAAAAGAATCCATTTATATTTTTAAAAGTAATTCTTTTGAATCAGATAGTATTTATGGAATTATGACTAAAAATTATCATTATATTTCTTATAATTCTTCTACAATCCATGGTTTTATTACTAATATTAGAAATAATTTATTTAACAAAATTGATATTGAAGTTTTCTTTGAAGAAAATGATTTTGATTTTGTAGATGATGATGAAACTATTACAATTATAAATAAAGGTATTTATTCTGGTTGTGATGGAGAAATATTAAGAGATGATATGTGTCACTTCTCTAATTCTGAATTTCCTCCTTTCTTTATTTCACTTATTAAAATAAAAAATCAATTTTATATATATTCTTATTGTGAATATTTCAATGATTATGGAAATATTGTTGTTGCACCAAATGAAGATTTTGCATTTACATATTACAGCCTTCTATCTGTAAAATATCACCTTTTACTTGAAAATCTATAATTTTAACTTTTTTTTTATAGATTTCTATCTTTTAAGTTCTTTTTGAAATTCTGTTAAACGTTTATGGATACTTCTTAATTCAGTAATGGTTGTCCAATTACTAATAAATACACTAAATGATTCTCTAACCTTACTAAAAGCATTCGAAACTTGAACTAAAACACCAAGTAATATAGTTCCTGCAAACAATGAAGGCGCCATAATTAAATAAGGAACAATAATCATTAATTGTTCAAAAATATTTAACCATATATCAAAATAACCATAATGTAAGAATAATCTTCTATAGTTTGTTTTTAAACTTGTAAATAATTCAAAAATTGTTTCTGGTTTTGCATAGTTTTCTCTATCATCTTCTGCATAAACCAATTCTTTTCTAAAAGCAGCTTCTACTTTTTGATTATTATATTCTAAACCTGGTAATTTTATACCAATAAACCAAGAAAGAACTAAACCACCAAAAGAAACTAATATTGCTACATAAACTAAAGAACCTTCTATATCTTTTAATATTGGTAATGTTATATGTTCTGATAATGTGTACAGTAATGGAATAAATGCTATTAATGTTAAAATTGCTTTTAAAAATTGCAATCCTAATGACTCCATTATTTTTGCAAATCTATAGGCATCTTCTTGTATTCTTTGACTTGCTCCTTCTACATCTTTTTTACAATCCCTCCAACTATTTGCATAATCAAAAGTAATTACTTCTCTCCACCAGAAAGCATATATACGTCCAAAATATGCAGATAATGTTGCAATTAATACATAAGGAAATGCTAATTCTGCAAACTTATACATTTGTTCCCAAAATTCTGATATATCATGCTCTGTTGCTTTTTGTAATATATTATAAAAAGCACCATACCATTCATTTATTGCTACTGTTATTTGTACTTGTGTATATATAGATATTATTAATATCAATAACCCACCATAAGATTTTAAAAAATGTTTTTTGTTTGTAAAAAATGAATAATACACATATCGCCTTTTATTTTTTTTATTTTAATTCTTCCAATGTTTCTATTGCTAACTTTGGTACATATGATAGTGAAGGAGCAATAAACTTTTTATTCTCTTTTTTACTTTTAAAATATTCTCTTAATAGTGTTGCTTTTGTACAACCTCCAAAACCATGGATGGAATTATAATTCAATAATTCCATCCATTTTTAATAATGATTTAACATTTGGTTTTCTTCCAGTTAATTGAAAATATAGTTCATTCATATCTATACTCCCACCTTTTCCTAATATATATTCTTTATATTTTGAAGTTAAATCTTCATTAAATCTACCTTTTTCCATAAATAGGTAATATGCATCTGCACTTAATACTTCTGCCCATTTATAACTATAGTAACCTGCATCATAACCTCCACCAAATATATGTGAAAAACTATTTTGAAATTTATTATATTTTGGTGGTTTAATTACAGAAAACTCTTTTCTCACTTCATTTAGTAATTCTTGTACTTCATTACCTTGATATAATTTTTGATGTAGTTTAAAATCAAATAATGCAAACTCAACTTGTCTAACTGTCATTAATGAAGATTGAAAGTTTTTTGATTTAATCAGTTTTTCAATCATTTTATCTGATAATACTTCTTTTTTTTCATAATGTTTTGCAAACATTTTTAGAACTTCTTTATCATATGCAAAATACTCTAAAAATTGTGAAGGAAATTCAACTACATCCCAAGCCACACCATTAACACCACTAATAGAAGATTCAGATACTTTACTTAACAAGTGATGAATTGCATGTCCCATTTCATGAAACAATGTAACAACATCCCCATGTCTTAATAAAGAAGGTTCTTTTTCAGTTGAAGGTGGAAAATTACATACAACATAAGCAGAAGCATTGTTTTCTGTACCTTGAATATTATATCTTGTATGCCAATTATTCATCCAAGCACCACCAGATTTATTTTTTCTTGCTTCTAAATCCATATATAATCTTGAGATTTTTTTATCACCCTCATATATATCATATACTTTTACTTTTTCATTCCAAGTTTCATTTTCATTTTCATTTGTCACATCCTTAAACTCTATTTTCAATAATTTATTTAGAAATATAAATAGACCTTCCAAAACACTATTTTGTTCAAAAAACGGTCTATATTTTTCTTCATTAATTGAATATTGTTCTTTTTTTAGTTTATCACTATAATATGCAACATCATAGCTTTTCAATTCAATAATATTATCTTCTTGTAAAGCATATTCTTCTATTTGTTTTAATTCTGTTTGTGCTGAAGACTTTGCTTCTTTTCCTAATTGTGTTAAAAAACTAATTACTTCTTCTTCATTTGAAGCCATTTTTGTACTCAATGAATATTGTGCATAGTTATCAAAACCAAGTATTTTTACTTTTTCTTCTTTTAATTTTAATATTTTATTTATTACTTCTTCATTTTTAGGTGCTCTTGAAGAATATGCTTTATATATTTCTTCTCTTTTTTCTCTTGATGTCCCATAAGTAATGTATGCAATATAAGAAGGCATTTGTAATGTGAATCTCCATTTAGTAACACCATCTTCTTCAAATTGAGCTTGTTTTAATTCTGATTCTGGTATTTCTTTTACATCTGTTTTATTTTGAATTATCATTTCAAAATCATTAGTTGCATCTAACACATTTTGTGTAAATTTTTTACTTAATTCACTTAATTCTAAACTAATTTCCTTTAATCTTTTTTTATTTCCCCCTGATAAACCACAACCACTTAAAGAGAAATCTCTAATTTCATTTTCTAAAACTTTCTTTTGTTCATAATTTAAATCTTCAGTAGGTATTCCTTTAAATACTTTAAATAATTCTTCATTTTGTCCTAACCAAGAACTATATTCAGATATTAGTGGTAAACACTTACCATAAACTGTTTGTGTTTTTTCACAATTCTCCACACTATCTAAATGAAATATTGGTGTTAAATATTCACTTATTTTTTCTGAAATTACTTGATATGGTTCTACCACACTTATATATGTTTTTTTTTCTACTTCAATCAACCTTTCAATATCTCTTTTTGACTCTTGTAATAATGTTTTTAAATTATTTGGTACATTTTCCAATCTTTCTTTTTTAAAATATTTCATATCTTCCCCTTTTTTTTTATTTTAACTCTTAATATCTTTCGTTTAACTTAAAATAAAATATCTATTTTTAAAGTTTTTTTCTTTTATAATAATTTTTAGATAATATCTGTAAAAAAAAGGTTAATAAATGCAAACATATCATGATAAATTAGATAGATTAGTTGAAACAAAAGTCTCATTAAATAGAAAAATTAAAAAAACAATTAAATCTCAAAATTTAAAAAAAGAATTAACTTTGATTAATTTTAAAATACATGATTTGATTTTAAATCAAATTGGTGATAAAACCCCTACTAATTTAGGTATTTATAAAGAAGCTTTATTCCAAGATATAAAAAGAATAAAAAAGAAGATAAAATTAACTACTAATGAATATTTTGCTGAAAGAATTGAAGAGTCTGAATATATATATATTGTAATGATATTAAAAAATAAACTTTCTGCTTGTGATGAAGAATTATTTATTGTAAATAAACTTGTTCTTTCTTTTTTAGATGAAGTAGTTCAATAAGAAAATTGCTTAAATAACTTTAATAACTTTAATATCTTTTTAATTTTAATAATGTTATTATCTTGCCATTATTAAAAATTAAAGGATTATTTAAATGGCAATTAATATTAAAAATGAATTAAGAGAAAAAGTTAATCAAATTAAATTTACATTTGGTTTCTTTCTCATCTTAAGTATTTACTTTGTTGGATTTTCTGCTCTGATTTCAACTACATTGATTTTGTTTTGTTCTTATGTTCTTGGAACTATTTTATCAAAAGGTTATGAAAATTTTAGGTTAAAAGAAGAACTTAGTCATATTAAAAGAAAAGTTGTATCTAAAGAAGATTGTAAAGTTTTAAAAGAAGACATTAAAGAAAACTCTATTACAGTTAAGAAGTTCTTCCAAGACATTACTGAATATGACTATTTTTCAAAAATGAAAAACACTTCAAGAAAACAAACTACAAACAAATCTTCAAACAACAACAGTAACAAATATATTTCTGAAAAAGAAAAAGAAAAACAAGTACAAAATTCTTTTGATAAAATAGAAAAAAATCTTTTTTAAAAAATTATCATTGTACGATAACGTTATCTATTAAATAATTATCATTGTTTGATAATTATTTGATTTTGTTTAAGTTTATTGGTTCTAAAAGAACTTCATTTAAGTTTTTTAGAACCAATATAGTTAATCTTAAGAAGATTGTTATTATTTATAATTGTATACTTCAGCTTAACCAAATTATAATAAGAAAGTAATAATTATAATAAGAAAGTTTAAATAAAACCAGCATACTTTGTCAGTATGCATTGTTTTATTTTTTTTGTTCTAGAAACTTGATCTTTTTTTTTATTGATATAATAATCAAAAATGTATTTTAATCTATTTTTAAGTAATATTACTCTATAATACTATTATATAAAAAGACTATTAGGATTTCAATATGTTATGTTACATTAAAAAAATTTTATCTTTCTTTTTTAATTTAAACTCAAATACAAGGACTCCATCATGAATATTGCAATTTTTGGTTCTTCAGGATACATTGGACTAAGATTATCTCACATTTTAAATAATAATAACAATATCAAAACTTTAAAACTTTTTAATAGAAATAAACGAAAAGTTTTACATTTATTAAATAATAAAACACAAGGTTTTGATTATGAAATTAATTTAGATAACAAAGAAAAACTAATTAATGATTTAAAAAATGTTGATGTTGTTTTTTATCTTATTCACTCTATGTATGAAAAAAATAACTTTTCTGAAGTTGACAATCAATTAGCCACTATTGTTGCAGAATCTGCTACCAAAGCAAAAGTAAAAAAAATAATTTATCTTGGTGGTTTAGGTTTAGAAGAAACTGGTGACTCTAAAATACTATCTAATCACCTTTCAAGTAGACAAGAAACTGGTGACTTTTTAAGAGAATATCATTCTAATATAGTTGAATTTAGAGCAGGTATTATTATTGGTGGTGGTTCTTCTTCTTTTGAAATTATTAGAACTTTAGGTTTAAAATTACCTTTTGTACCTCTTTTATGGAAAAACGAAGGTTTAGTTGAACCTATTTTTGTAGATAATGTTATTTCTTATTTATTAATGGCTATTGAAAATAAAGATTTTGATAATAACATTTTAGAAATTGGCTGTGGTGAATCTGTTTCATACACTGATATTGTTAGTTTGTATAGTAAAATAAAGGAAAGAAAACTTTTTAAAATACCATTATTTCCATTTGAAAAAATAATTACAGACAATATATTAGGTAGAATTATAGCATTTATGTCTTCTTTACCTCCTGCTTTAGTTACCCCCTTATTAGGTGGTGTTAAGAATAAGGCTATTAGTAAAAACTATAAAATTGAATCAATATTAGGATATTGTCCTTTCAAACCTATTTCTTTAAAAAAATCATTAGAAATTGCTTCAAAAAGAGAAGAAAGTGAACATGTTCAATCAGTTTGGGATTTACCTAGTTCTATGTCTTCTATTAAAAAAATGAAACATAAAGAAAATGGTATGCCATTCTCTACTGCTTCTAAAAGTATTAATGGTTTAATGTTTGAAGAAGAATCTGTTGAAATATCTGAATTAATCCCTTTATTTAAAAGTGATTTTTCACATGAAAAATCTAATATACATATTAATACTTTAATTAAGAATGAATTATTTGCTGAAATTAAGAAAATTGGTGGTAGTCATGGTTATTGGTCTCCTTCTTTTTTGTGGAAAATTAGAGCTACTATTGATAAATTAATTGGTGGTATTGGTTTTAGAAAATATAGAAGAGATAGTAATTCTATTAGATGTGGTGATAGAATTGATTTTTGGTCAGTAGAAAAGTTTACTGACCATGAATGTTATAAAGAATTAAGATTAAAAGCAGAAATGAAAGCACCAGGTGAAGCTTGGTTAAGATTTATTATCTTAAAAGAAAAAGGTTGTGAAAAAGAAACCTTTAAATTACAAGCCTTATTTGACCCTAATGGTATAAGTGGTTATTTCTATTGGTATTCTTTATTCTTTGTACATAAATATATTTTTAAAACTATGTTAAAGAATATTATTAAAAACTCAATAGAATATAAAATATAAAATAATTAAACTAAAAAAATAATATATATTATTTTTTTAGTGGTTTGTGTTCTGGTGTTGGGGTTGGTTGGGTTTGATTACTAATTTTAGTAGTATATGGATTATTAATTCTTTCGCTTATTTCAGAAACTATATTCGGAACTTTTTGTTTTTCTTGTTTTTTTTTCCAATACCATTCAAATTTTAGTTTTTTATCTTCTTTTATTAATGTATGATTATTTAATATTATTAATTCTTCTTCAGATATAAATTTAAATAAATCTGAATTCTTTATTAAAACCATTATTTCTACTGGATTATTTATATTTATACTTCTATTATTTGTTTTTTTCCATTCTTCCCATTGTTCGCTTGTTTTTATTTCTCCTATTATTTTCATTGATGGTGTTAGTTTTTCACTTTCTTCTTTTATCATTCTTTGTCTATATTCATATTCTGTTTCTTCTTTATATTCATATTTTGAAAAACTTTTTATATTTATACTTCTATTTATTTTATTTTGATTTTTATTTGCTAAAATCATTTTTGACATTATGTTATCTTCTTGACTATTTATTTTAAAATCCAATAACCTTTCTTCCACTTTTTGTAGATATACATCTATTATTTTATCTTCATTTCTTTTATTTTTTTCTAATTTAGTTACACCTAATTTTTCTTTTGTTTCTTCCATTTCTATATATTGTTTTAATAATTCGTCTTTTGAAGGAGTTGTATTAAAATGTTTATTTTTAACAAAGTTATTATTTATAAGAAACATTTCTTCTATTTTTAATTTATACTTCAATATAGATATTATTTTCAATACATTTTTCCTTTGTTTTTCAGTTGTTACTTGTTTTATCTTTGTTTGTTTTTCTCCATTAAGTAACATACTTTTTAGTTTTTTTTCATATTCGTCTTTTTTTTCATTTTCATTTTTTTGTATTCTTGTTTCATTAGAAAAAATATTTTCTATTTTTTCTAACATTTTTTGTTTTACTTCTAAATCTTGTTCCATATTTTTTGAATATTGATTTTCTATACTTGTATCTTTCATTCGTCTACCTGTTAAACTATCAAGTAAAACTTCTATTTTATCTTCATTTGTAACATTACTTTGTATTTGATCTAAAATATTATTTATATATACTTCACTTTTATATAAATTATTTAAATTAGGTATATATTTATCATTTTTTGAAGTAGCTACTGATATATTATCTCCTACACCATTAACTATACTTGCTATTGATACTATATTATTATTTCCTAATTTAGATACAACACCTTCCCAAGAATCTTCTTTGATATTAAATTTATCATTTATTAATTCTATTGTTGTATTTATTTTTTCTTGAGTTATTTGTACTATTTTCCCTTCTTCTTTATTATATATTTCCTTTACTCTTTTTATTATATATTCTTTTATCTTTTCTTTTATCTTATTAAATACTTTTTCTAACCCTTCTTTTGTTTTATCTATTCCTAATATGTTTTCTAAATCTTCTGAAACACATTTTTCAACAAAACTTTTTATCTCTTTTATTTTAACATTTGTTCCTGGTATTTCCATTTCTGTAAGATTTTCTATTTGTTTTTCTATATCTATTGTTTCCTTACCTGTTTCTACTAACATTTTTAAAATAAATGTAGTTATAGCATTTGTTTTTTCAGAATTAAGTTCTTTTACTTTTTCTAACCCTTCTTCATCTTGTGCATTTTCCATTAAATGATTTTCTTGTTTTTTATTCATATAATTTGGGTTTGTTAAAAGTATTTTAATAAATTCTTCTTGTTCCTCTTTTGATTGTTCTTTTAACCCAATTCTTGTTAACCTTATATTTTCTATTATTGTTGTTTCTTGATTTAATAATACAAAATCAGCTTTTTCTTGAAGTTCTTTTATATATTTATATGGGTCATTATTTTGATACAACAATAATGCTGTTGAACTATTATTTATTAAATTACCTAAACCAGGTAATTGTGAATTAAAGAAGTTTTTAATGTTATTAACCATACCACCTTTTTCTATATTTGCTTCTTTTGTTGATATAGTTAAATCCATGAAAAAATTTGGTGTTATTTTCACTTCATTACTGGTTATTCCTTTTATTTTTGGAATATTAATTTCATCTAACTTTGTTCTTAATTTTAATTCCTGTTCTTGTAGTTTTAAATAAGTATCAAATTGTACTGGTGACATATTTAATTCACCTGTTTTTTTATCTGTAGTAATTTTTATATCACTAATTTGTTTTAATACTTCAAAATATTCTAAAATAGGTTTCCTATTTTTTGTTAGATTCAATATGGTTCTTATTATTTCTTGTTCTTCTTTACTTTCTTCTGGAATTTTAGTTATACTATATTCTATTATAGAATACATAGTATCTTCTACCCCTTGTTCTTCATTTAAAAGGTTTTTAATTAATTTTAATTCTTCTTTATTTTCTTCCTTTAATTCGGTTAAACCTAATATATCTTCTATTTTTTCTTTTATAGGTTTATCTAAATCAAAAATAGTATCCATGTTTTTATTTGATATTATATCTTCACTTATTATTAATCTTAATATTGTTTTTACTTCTTCATTTAATAACTTCACATATAGTTTTTCTTTTTCTTTTTCACTTTTATCTAAATTATGAGTTTTATATAAACTTTTTATTATTTCTATTCTATCAAATGTATATTCTATCAAATCTACATTCTTAGGATTTTCTTTCTTTAAATAATCTTTTAATGGTTCAATAATCAAATCCAATGTTTCTTTATTCATTTAAAATACCCTTTTTTCATTATTATAAGTTTATTTTATTTTATTTTATTTAAGATTAGATTGCATTTCATGTAATTTTTTATTAGTTAAAAATAATTCATTTTTTAGTTCTAAATCTAATATTTTGTTAAAATTAATGGAAGTTTTGTTTTTACTTATATAAGCTTTTAATTCAATTCTTAATTCTTTATATTCTGATAATATAATATTAATTAGTTGGTCTTTATTGGAAAGTTCGTTATTTTTCATTTTTAATACCCTTAAAGGTTGAAAGTAAAATTAATAGTACTCCTAGTGATTGTAATAAATATAAAGTTTCGTGATATATAACCCCACCGAATACTATTACCCAAATTACTTCTGTATACGACATTTTGGCAATATTCTTGGCGGGGATATATCTAATTGATGAATTAAATAATACCATTGCTAACCCTTGAATAGAAATCCCTGCAAGTATTGCCATAAATATATTAAAATATGATAAGGAAATATTGAAATTTACTGTAAAATTATCTATATCAAAAATAATCCATAGCGGTAATATAATAATTAAATATATTAAAAACATATTAAAACTATATTCTTTAACTGCATCAATATAATTTTTTGATGTTTTCATATATAATCTTTGATATAGAACATTACCTGCAAGTGTAAATGCACTTAAAAATGCTGCTATAACACCAAGTTTTTGATTCGTACTTATTACATCAAGTGAAAATTCATGAAGAAGTAAAATAAGAGTACCTACAAATCCAATCATCGAAAACAATATATCTTTTATGTTTATTTCTTCTTTTAAAATATAAGGAGACATAACTGTAACTATTATAGGACCTAAATAATGCAGCCCTATAACGGTTGCAAAATTTACGTATTTAAAGGAATAAAGTAAAAGTAATAAATCAAAAACAAGAATTACAGATATAATAAAAGAAGTTTTATTAAATTTAACAATAAAACTTCTTTTTAGAAAACTCAATGCTAGAAATCCACTAATTGTAACAATTATTAATAATATTGGAATAGGTAAAGTTACTTCTCTTGCAGCAACTCCCCATAAAGCAAATAAAAACCAAGATATTAGCAGTGATAGATAATGTTTAATAGTTAGCCTTTTTATTATATTTAATATTATACCCATTTACTCTTGACATTATGTTAAATTTCTATTATAATTCCGCCACACAAACACATTGGGGTATCGCCAAGCGGTAATGCATCAGCTTTTGGTGCTGACATTCCCAGGTTCGAATCCTGGTACCCCATCCATTGTGTAAGTGCAAAAATATTTTTATATCGCGGGATAGAGCAGTATGGTAGCTCGACGGGCTCATAACCCGTAGGTCGATGGTTCAAATCCATCTCCCGCAACCAATAACAAACTCTTTAAATACTAATCAAACAAGACTTATAAGAAAAACTTTATTGGCTTAAGCTTTGCATGGGTGTCCGTTTAGGTGTCCAAAATATATTATATAGGAGAACTATCATCATTAAAATATCACTAACAATACTTTTATTTATTACTACACTATGGGCAACATCAATAGAAGATTACATTGATTTAAACAAATGTGATAAAATTATTGATAAAAGAGTAATTAAAATATGCTATAGCTACAAATACAAAGGTGCTTTCGCTGTATGGTATGAATTAGATGGCTCTTTAGTTAATAAGATTAACATCAAGAAAAGACCTAGATTCTATAGTGAAAAGAATATACCAGTTAAATATAGAAGCAAATACAAAGACTATACACATAGTGGATTTGATAGAGGGCACTTAGCAAATGATGCTGGATTTGACTATAACAAGAAAGTATTATCAAAAGTTTATACTATGGCTAATATCGTTCCTCAATATCCTAATGTCAATAGACATCAATGGGTTAAGGCTGAAAAGTATGAAAGAAAAGTTGCTTATAATCTAGGTAGTGTAAATGTTATTAATATAATTGAATATTCATCTAATCCTAAAAGAATTGGAGCAAATAAAATAGCAGTACCATCATCATTTACTAAAATTATATACAATGATAGAAAGAAGTTTAAAAAGGCTTTTAATTATGACAATAAACCTGATAAGATTAAAGGTGATAAGTTAAAAGACCATATATTGACTAAATAGATAGCCTATGGGGGACTTCTGAAAGTCTTAATGTGGAGATAAGGGCAATTTGAATTCTGCTTTATTTTATAGGTTGTCTATAAATAGAGGTGGGAAACCCCTAAAAAACATAAATTAAATAAGATAAGTTTACATCGAGGAATACCTAAAGGAAAAAAGTTAAGTTTTGTAGATTTTATGGTTATATACATTATTATTATTTAATTCTTTTTTAAATATTACTTTGAATACTTCTGTAGTTGTAACAACAAATATTTTATTATTATTGTCATCTATGAAATTATTATCAATTAATGTAGTTAATTGTTTAATTGTATTTGGGTTAGTTAAATCATCAAGAATAATTTTATTAGTAAATTTTGAAGATTTACTTAAAGCAGCTTTAATATCATCAGAAATAACTAGGTCAGTTTTAGTCTTTGAAGGATTACCTCCACCTACAAATTGTATCTCTTCTTTATTAAAAGTTAAAACCATTGTTTCACTCTTTAAAATTTCTTTTATTTCTTCTTTACCACCAGCATTAACTTTTCCTTTATCAGTAAGACTTGGAATATCTGTATATTTGGTACCAAGTTTTGCTTTACTTAATGCATTACCTTCTGGTAAATGTTCTTTGAAAAAATCCCAATTAATAGTACCTGTCCCAGTTACGTTTATTTGTTTTAAATCTTTTCTCTTTTCAATTTTCACATGTTTAGTAGGTTCTACTAAGTAATATAATTTTAATAATTCTCTTTGATTTTTCTTTAAAAAATTAATTAAAGTTATTGCAGTTTTATCAGCAAATTCATCAATAGAGATAATTTTTGTTTGAAGTTCTTTTATTAATTCAGGATTTGAATAATCATAATTTAGTAAATCTAGTAAATCAATCTCATTAAATAATTTCTTTGATAATGATTTTCCAAAATCTTCAATATTTAAAGAACCAAAAAACACTGTTTCTGAAGTATTTTTTGTAAGTGATATAGATTCAATAAACTTAACTGCTCTTTTTTCTTTAAATGCTAAAGGGTTGTCAAAATCTTTAGTTTCTTCTGTGTATTCAAGAAGTTTTCGAACTCCTTGTTTATCATCCATAAGACTATATAGTTTAATATAGTCATTAATACTATTTTGTTCATCTCCATCTTCATAATAATATTTTTGTAAAAATGAAAGTAAAACTTCCATAGTTCTATCATCAACATTAGTTTTATTACCATTTTTTTGTAAATCTAGTAAATAAGTGGTTAGTTTAGATACTCTTCTTGTTACACAACTATCATTAATACAACTTAATTGTTTTCCGGTATCACTTAATTCTAATAATTCATTACAAGAAGGACAATTTTTTGGTCCAGTGTTTTTATTTGTAATTTCTTTGGAATAATCTTCATTAATATCTAATTTTTTAAAATAATTAACTAAAAAAGATTGAAGTTCTTTTTTTCTTGGGTTATCATTTATCTCTGTTTTAATTATATAAGATATAGTTTCTTCCAATGCTTTTTGTAAAGGTTTTTTTGAGTTAATTAAGTTATTAAAAATAGAACCAATTTTAATATTCATCCAATGTGTTTTAGAAGTAGAATTGTAATTAGAATTAAAAGTATATTCTAAAATTGTAGAAAAGTTTTCTAATTCTACTTGAGTAATTAGTTTTTCTTTAAATAAATCTTCAAAAATTGATTTTGAAGATTTATTTACAAAATTAAAAGTTTCATTACTCTTTGAATCAATAGGAGTTAAAAGATTAGGAATAACACCACCACTTCTAGCAATTTCAATTTCTTGCCCAGGTTGATAAATATTTAAAAAAGTTTCAATATCTTTAGTTTCTTTAACTGCACCTGAAACATTTTTTACTATAACACCACCTATATAAGTAGGTTCTATTTCTATAACAAAAGAAATATTAGATTTATTCATTCTAGTTTTAATATCTTTAATAATAGTATTAGCCGTAGGGGCAGAGAATTTAAGAGCAGAAACTCCAATTAATTCATTGTTATCATTAACTTTTCCTTTGGATTCTTTAGAAGTTAAAATAACACCATCACACTCATATGGGTATTCAGTTAAATCAGAATAATTTGAAGTTCCTATTTCACTTTTTAAATGTTTATAATCTAAATCATTGGAAATACAATCCATTAAATTATAAATAGCTAAACCAGTTTTGGTATTTGCTTTAATGTTAGGGATAACTAACATAGAATTGTCTTTAAATACTTCTTCAGATTTTTCACTATTAATCTTAGTTGCATCTTTTTCATTATCTATTTGATATAAATGAAAAGGTATAAAATCAAGATATTTTTCAAGTATATAAGGATGTAAGTCTTCACTTTTAATCATACCAGCAGCAGCATTTCTTAAATTAGTATATTTAGTATCGATACCAAACTTTTTTAGATCTTGATTAATAAGTTCTAATGTTTCTTTAGAAGTACCTAACTTTTTGATAATAATTTCACCTCTAATTTCAACTTCATTGATATCTTTATCAATATGATTCAATTCATTATTAAGTGTATTAGGTAAACTTTTAATCATTGAAGATTTATAATCAATATTAGTTAAAGTACTTTTACCTCCTCTTCCATAAAAACCGGATAAAGCAAAAGTATTATCTGTTTTTTTTATATAATGTCCATAGCCAGATAAACCATCTAATTTTGGTGTGTAATAACTTTCACCATTTTCTTCAATAGTATCTTGAATCATTTCCATGTCAGTTGATTTAGTAATGGTAGAACCTTCTTCACCAACAACAGGGACTTTATTTTGAAAAGTATTTAATAAATTAGTAAGGTGTTCTATGTTTAATTTTCTTTCATTTGCCCAAGTTAATACAGATTCTGGTAATTCTTTTTTCTTTGAATTATTTTGTATAGTATTAATAACTTCAAAAGAAGAAGTTGGATTAGTAGAAATAAATAATATTCTTTTTTCAAGGTCATTAAAGTTACTAAATAACTCTTCAAATTTATAACTATCCGGTTTATATTCAGTAGGATTGTTAATAACTTCTGTAATTTTATTAAATAATTCTTCATCTAAAGATAATATTAATTGAAAATAAACACTTAAATAACTTTTATCAGGAGATTTGTCGTTTATATTATTAATAATACTTCTTTGACCATTTTGATTATCATATAAACTATCAGACATGATTTCCATACCAATTTCATACATATAATTAGCATAAGATAGTATGTTGTCAACAATAGTTATTTGTTTTTCCATATTACCATTATTCATATCATCAAAACTTATAGATTGGAAATATTTTTCAAAACACTCTTTTAGTTCTGTTATGTAATTATGTCTGATAGATTTTTTGGATAATAAATTTATTGTTTGTTTTTTATCTTTATTTTTTAATTTAATAACTTTATTTTCAAGTAGTGAATCAAGAATATCATTTAGATTTTTTTTTTCAATAATCATTAAATACCTTTTTTTAATTTAATATCATTATAACAAAAAAATATTAAATTAATTTTAAGAATATCTAAATATTGTTAAAAAAAAAGAATTAAAATTAAAATAAAACATACAAAAAAATATTTGAAAAATTAAATTATTATGGAAATTAACTATTCAATAATAAGTGGACAAAGTTAGATATTTCTTATCTTATATTCCTTAATATAATAAGATATACATAAACTTTAAAGATAGATTAATAGTATTCATTTTAATATATGTAACTAAACTATAAGCTTATCATATGTTTGTTGTAATTGTTCTTGTGACATTTGAAGATATATTTGTCTTTTAAAATCATTGTTGGATTTCTCTAAAAATAAAACCTTATCAACTAAAGGTAAAGAAGAACAACCATCAAACATATAACTCATATCAGAAACATTAGAAGTGTCTAATAAAGGAATAGTAGTTAAAGATTTACAATGATAAAACATACAATACATATTAGTAACATTAGAAGTATCAAATAAAGGTATTTCTTTTAAAGAAGAACAACCAGAAAACATAGAATCCATATTAGTAACATTAGAAGTATCTAGTAAAGATATAGTCGTTAAGGCACTACAATTATAAAACATATAATACATAAAAATAAGATTAGAAGTGTCTAGTAATGGTATATTCGTTAAGGATGTACAATTATAAAACATATAATTCATATTAGTAACATTTGTAGTATCTAGTAATGGTATATTTGTTAAGGACGTACAATCTTCAAACATAGAATCCATATTAGTAACATTTGAAGTATTCAACAAAGGAATAGTAGTTAAAGAAGTACAATTTCTAAACATAGAATCCATATTAGTAACATTAGAAGTGTCCCAAGAATCAATATCAAAATAAGTAACATTAGAAATATTAGAAAATAAAAAAGACATATCAGTGATGTTAGATACATCTAAAGAATTTAAAGGTTTAGAATTAGTTTTAATAATTTCTTGTAATTCTTCTTTGTTTTTAACTAAATATTTTGTCATTTAATAT
>Ga0233440_1001872_pt1 | contig 18422 bp, 17 predicted proteins | sample SI_123_September_5_FD_182791 | JGI IMG/M metagenome (GOLD analysis project Ga0233440, IMG submission 182791) | Seawater microbial communities from Saanich Inlet, British Columbia, Canada - SI_123_September2016_120_MG | ecosystem: Environmental > Aquatic > Marine > Inlet | place: Canada: British... | reverse complement strand
GGAAACCATCCGCGCCTCGCGGGCTGCCGTCGATCAGCGGCGCGGCCGCGCCGGGCGCACCGAGCCCGGTGTGTGTTATCGCCTCTGGGACGAGCCGCAGACGGCATCGCTGGATGCTTATACACGGCCGGAGATTTTGTCGGCAGACCTGTCGTCGTTGGTGCTGGATCTCGCCCATTGGGGCGCGATCGATCCATCGGCGCTGGCGTTCCTCGATCCGCCGCCGCTACCGGCTCTGACCGAAGCGCGCGCGCTGCTGCGTGAATTGAATGCGCTTGATGGGTCCGGCCGGATCACTCCGGAGGGCAACAGTCTACGTGAGCTGGCGCTGCCGCCGCGCCTCGCGCGCATGATCGTGGATTCGCACCGGCTGGGCTCGGGCGATGAGGCTGCGTTGATCGCCGCCGTTCTCACCGAGCGCGGCCTCGGCGGCGACAGCGCCGATCTCGATGCGCGGCTGAATCAGTTCCGCCGCGACCGTTCGCAGCGCGCGCAAAGCGCGCGGCAGCTTGCGGAGCGCTGGGCGAAACAGGTCGCGCATCCTTCTCCCTCCCCCCTGGTGGAGGAGGGCCGGGGAGGGGGGTCTGTATCTTCGAATGCGCGAAAGAATACCCCCACCCCCAACCCCTCCCCGCAAGGGGGAGGGGAGTTAGGCACCGGCCTCATGCTGGCCCTGGCGTTTCCGGATCGCGTGGCGCGCAATCGTGGCAATGGATCGTTCGTACTGGCGAACGGGCGCGGCGCGAGCGTCGAGCAGACCTCCGCGCTGGCGAAGTCACCGTATATCGCGGTCGCCGAACTGACCGGGACGGCGGCGAACGGACGCATCCTGCTGGCGGCGCCGATCACGCAGACCGAGATCGAGGCGCAGTTCGCCGATCACATCCAGACCGATGACGAGATCACGTTCGACCGATCCGCCATGGCGCTGCGCGCACGGCGCAGGAAGAAGCTTCACGCGATCACACTGTCGGAGCAAACTTTACAGGTCTCGCCCTCGGCGGACACCGCACGTGTGCTGGCGGATGGCTTTGCCGCTGCGGGGCTGGACCGGTTGCCGTGGTCGAAGCCGCTGAAGCAATGGCGCGACCGCGTGATGTTCCTGCGCGCGGCATCGCCTGAAGGCTGGCCTGATCTTTCCCACACCGCACTGGCGGATACGCGTGGGGTTTGGCTCGTGCCCGCACTGTTCGACAAAACGTCGCTTGCAAATTTTTCCGCGGGCGATCTGTCCGACGCGCTGATGAATCTGCTGCCGTGGGACATGCGCGCGCGGCTCGATCGCGAAGCGCCGACGCATTTCGAGGCGCCGACGGGGACGTCGCTCCCGATCGACTATGAAGCCGAGCAGGGACCGACCATTGCTGTCAGATTGCAGGAACTGTTCGGGCTCAACGTGCATCCGTCGATCGCGAAGGGGAAGATTCCGCTGGTGCTCGAGTTGCTGTCGCCCGCGCATCGTCCGGTGCAGGTGACGCGCGATCTGCCGGGTTTCTGGCGCGGGTCCTATGCCGCGGTGCGCTCCGATCTGCGCGGGCGTTACCCGCGTCACCCGTGGCCGGAGGACCCCGCGTCCGCGCAGCCGACGCGGCGGGTCAAGCCGCGCGGAACGTAAAGTGGCCTTGGGCGGGATTCCAGAGACGCATTTTAACGCTTCCCTCACCCTTATTTAGGAAAAAGCCGCCTTTGCTGATGTCGGACCGTCAACTTTCGGCCCGCCGTGATGGGGTTCCCGTAAGCTTTTGCGCGGGACCGGTGAGTACAGGTGTATGCGTTATGCGTAGCATCATGATTCTGGCGGCCATTTTGATCGTGTTTGGCACGTCCATGGCGAAAGTCGCGGACCAGATGACGTCAGAGAAGGCGCAGGCCCACTCCGTCGACAAGGCGAAGGCCATGAATGCCTTCGCGTCGGTGCAGCCGAAAACCACCGGAAATGCCGGTCTTCGCAGCGTTACGGTTTCGCGCGACAGCCGCGGCCATTTCCAGACCGAGGGCCGCGTCGATGGCCGCCGGCTTGGTTTCATGGTCGATACCGGTGCATCAGTCATCGCGCTGAACGAAACGTCGGCGGCGCTGATCGGCGTCCGGCCACGGCCCAGCGAGTACACCGCGAATGTGTCCACGGCCAACGGATCGATCAAGGCGGCGCGCACGCGGCTTGCGATGGTCGATATCGGCGGGCTTGTGGTGCGCGACGTCGATGCCCTGGTGCTGCCCGACGAAGCACTGTCGGAAAACCTGCTCGGCCTGTCGTATCTGTCAAAGCTCAGGCGCTACGAGTTTGCCGGCGGCAAGCTGGTGATGGAGCAGTAATTCGCATTTCTGCGATTGAATCGCCGTCATTGCGAGGAGCGCTTGCGACGAAGCAATCCAGTTTCCATGCTCGCAGCTCTGGATTGCTTCGCTTGCGCTCGCAATGACAACTACATCCGCCGGAACACCACGCTCAGATTGTTCGCCGGCATTTCGGTGATCGCCGGTGCTGAGAATCCCTCGGTACGCGCCAATTCCGCGACAGCTTCCAGATCGCGCAAGCCCCACTCTTCGTTCCGCGCTTTGAGACTTGCGTCGAACGCCTCGTTGCTTGGCGCGGTGACCACATCCGCTCGCCGGTAAGGCCCGTACAGATACAGCGGCGCGCCATCGCGCAGCAGTTTCGCGCAGCCGCGTATCAAGCCCTCGGTCGCCTGCCACGGGGAAATATGGATCATGTTGATGCAGAGGATGGCGTCGGCTGCCGTCACCGGCCAGTGGTTTGACAATGCATCCAGCATCACAGGCGGGCGTACGTTGGAAAGGCCGCTGTCCAGCGTCCATGCCTCGATGCTTTGCAGCGCTGCGTCTTCGGGGTCGGACGGCTGAAACGTCAAACCCGGAAAGGCCCGTGCAAAATGCACGACATGCTCACCGGAGCCGCTGGCGATCTCAAGCACGAGCCCGGATAAGGGCAGCACGCCGCGCAGCACCTCGAGAATGGCGTCGCGGTTGCGCAAGGTGGCGGGATATTCAAGGCGGCGGTCGATCATGCGCGTCCGATCTGAATGAAAGCTGTACGGGTTGGTGGTCCGATTCCAACATTCGGCTCCCGTTTCGGCAGGCGCTTTGCGAATGTTGGAATCAAAGGACCACCAGTAATATAAGTTTCTGGTGGAGTTTGGATTTGACATTCGCGAAGCAAGCTGCGGCGGGTGGGGTCGCGAATGTCAAATCCACTCCACCAGGCGCTAATATGCCGTAATTCGTTCGTAAATGCTTGGCTCCCGCCTTTCCACGGTTCCAAGCATTCGCTAAAGCTGCTGGATATCGTCCGCCCGCATTGTCACGAGGCCATCTGAATGTTTCCGAAGCCGAAGCCCGAACTGATTCCGAACACCTATGCCTATGAATCCGAGCCGATGGTGAAGGCGACGGGTTTCCGCGAATACGACGCGCGCTGGCTGTTCGGAAAAGAAATCAACCTGATGGGGATTCAGGCGCTGGGCATGGGTCTCGGCACCCTGATCGCCGAGATGGGGCAGAAGCAGGAAATTGTCACCGCACACGATTTCCGCGGCTATTCCGCCTCGATCAAATACGCGCTGATCTCGGGCCTGCTGGCATCAGGTTGCAAGGTTCACGACATCGGCCTTGCGGTGACGCCGATGGCGTACTTCGCGCAATTCGAACTCGACGTGCCCTGCGTCGCGATGGTCACCGCCTCGCACAACGACAACGGCTGGACCGGCGTGAAAATGGGCGCGAACCGCCCGCTGACTTTCGGTCCGGACGAGATGACCCGGCTGAAGGAGATCGTCCTCAATGCCGATTTCAAGCTCAAGCCCGCGGGCTCGTATCACTTCGTCGAGAATTTTCCGGCGCGCTATATCGCCGATCTCACCAAGCGCCCCAAACTCAAGCGCAAGCTGAAGGTGGTGGTCGCCTGCGGCAACGGCACCGCAGGCGCGTTCGCGCCGAAGGTGATGGAAGCGATCGGCTGCGAGGTGATTCCGCTCGACGTGGAGCTTGATCATACTTTCCCGAAGTACAATCCGAATCCTGAAGATATGGAAATGCTGCACGCGATCCGCGATGCCGTGCTCGAACATAAGGCCGATGTCGGCCTCGGGTTCGACGGCGACGGCGACCGCTGCGGCGTGGTCGACAACACCGGCGAGGAAATCTTCGCCGACAAGGTCGGCGTGATGCTGGCGCGGGATATGTCCGCGATCCACAAGAACGCGCAGTTCGTGGTCGACGTGAAATCGACTGGCCTGTTCGTGACCGATCCGGTCCTGCAGAAGCAGGGCGCGCATACGACCTACTGGAAGACCGGCCATTCCTACATGAAGCGCCGCACCCACGAGTTGAAGGCGCTCGCCGGTTTCGAGAAGTCCGGGCACTTCTTCTTCAACGCGCCGGTCGGCCGCGGTTATGACGACGGTCTCGTTTCCGCGATTGCGGTGTGCGAGATGCTGGACCACGCGCCGGGCAAGACCATGGCGGACCTCAAGGACGCGCTGCCGAAGACCTGGTCGTCGCCCACCATGTCACCGCACTGCTCCGACGAGACCAAATATGGCATCGTCACGCAGGTGGTGAAGCACTTCGAGGATCTGGAGGCGAAGGGCGCCAAGGTCGCCGGTCAGCCGATCCGCGATCTGGTCACGGTCAACGGCGTGCGCGTCACCTGCGAGGATGGCAGCTGGGGTCTGGTGCGCGCTTCGAGCAACAAGCCGGAGCTTGTGGTTGTGGTCGAGAGCCCGGTCTCGGAGCAGCGCATGCGCGACATGTTCGAGGCGATGGATTCGGTGCTGCGCACCCATCCGGAAGTCGGCGAATACAATCAGAAGATCTGACGCGCAAAGCGCCGGTCGCGGTTGCTTCAGGGCTTTCTGCATTCCGAGTAGAAAATGCCGTTTGCGGCCCGAATCTGTTCGAGGCACTGGTTGGTACCGATGATCGGTCCAGCCACGCTGAAATCATAAGCGATGCCTTTGACGACAAGTGCGTAGCGCCCAGCTTCGAGAATGAAGTTTGGATCTTCGGGCCGGATTTCGTACATGTCCGGATTATCCCTGACGGGTGCAACCTTATAGGGGAACGCTACGTTGCGGATCACCCAGGCCTCTTCCGCGTTGCTGAGCTTCGGTTTCCCGTCTTCAAACGACATCGCTCGCACGATGCGTGCGACCACGCGAACTTCAGCGCTGTCCGGCGTGCTGCCCGCGGTCTCCCTGCGAAATACGATGAAGCTCGCGCGGCCGTTGGGAAGTATCGTGGACGGGGGCTTTCTGATTTCACCGGATATCGCAACCCTGCGGTCAGGAGCGCGTCCCGGCAATGCCTCAAGGCTGAACAATTTCTCCTCCGCCAAGGCATAAGTACCAAAGGATGCCGGCAGGAGCGGATTGATCGGTGTCGCTACAACGGCAGTCGGAGCTGCAGCCGGCTGCGCAGACTTGGCGATTGCATTTTTTGCGGGAGCCTGATCGGGAAGCTGACCGATCTGCCATTTAAGAGACGACAAATTCGCCAGATTGAACGTCGCATTTTTTGAGTAGAGGGCGGCGATCAGGACGGCAACCATCACGGTCAGCAAGATACCAGCCCGCAGCAGCATGCCCGTTGAGCGGGTTCTGCGTTCGATTATGCCGGGCGTGGATTCCGGTTCGTTCGACGATCCAAGAAGCGGGGTCGATGCTCGGGTCATGCCATGTTCTGCGCCGGCGTCCGCCAGTGAGAACAGTGCGGGAGATGGCAGTTGCCCGGCACCAATTGGGGCCTGTAGTTTCTGCGCGAGGATTGAATCCTTCCGTGCTGAAAACTCTTCGACACCCTGGATTGCTGTTTCGAGTGCGTGTCTCATTTGCCTGCGCTCACCGGGACTGGCGGCGGAGACCAGTTGTCCGGCGAGCTTGGCGCGTGCGAGTTCGTAGATAACGGCGCGCAACTGGACCGGATCGTCTTTGACCGAGTTCACCATGCGCGAGAGGACCAGCGCAAAATCCACCGCCATGGCGATCGGATCGTCGGCCGTCTCGGCGTCAGACCTTTTTGATATATCGTCCATCAGGTCGACCGGTCATTTGCGCGGCGCCCGTGATGGGCCACGATTTAATTCACGGCGAAGGAGAACGGCGCCCGCTTTGGCGCTTCCGGTCGCCTTGGGCAATACCGAATGCTATCCATCGCTTTGAGATACATCAAGTAATTGGTAGCCAATGGCTGGCGTAAGTTCATGAATCTGCAGCCGAAGGCAGGCAAGGTTAAGAAGCCGCGGCTTCCTTTCGCCAACAGAGTGCTGCGCCGCAGGGCGCGCAGGCACAGGTGCTCTAAGTAACAGGCCGGGTAAGCGGCCTGTTACAGATTGGTTTTTGCTAGGGTGTTTACGCCGCGCTGATTGCCGGCACCGGCAGCGCCGTCACCGACTTGATCTTTTCCATCGCAAAGCGTGAAGTGACGTTCTTCAGCGCGACCGCACTGATGAGTTTCTTGTAGAAGATGTCGTAGCTCTGCATGTCGGCAACGACCACGCGCAGCATGTAATCGACATCGCCCGCCATGCGATAGAACTCCATCACCTCGGGCATGGCGCTGACAGCGTCGGCGAATTTCTTCAGCCAGGCGTCGGAGTGATCGCCGCTTTCCACCGACACGAACACCGAGATCCCGAGGCCGATCTTGTTCTGATCGACCAGTGCCACGCGGCGCAGGATGATGCCCTCGGCTTCCATGCGCTGGATGCGCTTCCAGCACGGCGTCGAGGAGAGCCCGACCCGGTCGCCGATTTCGGCCACCGACAGCGAGGCGTCGTCCTGGAGCACAGTCAGAATTTTGCGATCGATCGCGTCAAGGCGGCGCGGAGCGTCAACAATTGCTACAGCAGCGTCAGACATTAGAAGAACTTTCTTCCACATATGAGGTCTACACACCTCATATATAGAAAATCTTTCTATGACAAGCTCGGATTTGCGGCTTTAGAGAGCCTCTATGCGGGGAGGGTGACCGTGCTGGCGGCCAAAAGGGCATCGACTTCAACGCGTTGTGGAGAGCCAAAGGCGCCGCCGAAGCGGGTGCATTTGAGGGCGGCTGTCGCCGAGGCGAATCGCATGGCTTGTTCCAGCGGCTGGCCTTCGGCGATCGCGAGGGCGAACGCGCCGTGGAATGCGTCGCCCGCGCCCAGCGTATCGACGGTGTGAACCGGAAACGCCGGCATCTGTCGGGGTTGGCCTTGCTGGTCGAGCCATATCACGCCCTTGGCGCCTGAGGTGACGCCGAGCAATGCCGGGGTCACCTGTGCGATCTTGCGCAGGGCCGTCACGTCGTCGCTTTCGCCGGCGGTAGCGTGCAACGCGTCCGCTGAAAAGACGATGTGCGAGGCGACCTGCAACAGCCCTTCGCGCATCGACATCATCCGGTCGCCGTCGATGACGACGGGAATGCCGCGGCGTTTCGCTTCTGCGCACACATCGGTCCCGAACTCCGCACAGCGGCTTTCGATCAGAATGGCGTGGCAGTCGGCGAGGAGAGTGTCCGAGGGTGGCAGCGCCACGGTCCACAGTTTCGGATCGCGGAAAGTGGCGATGGTGCGCTCGCCGCTCGGATCGATCAGGACGCTGGAGATCGGCGTCACCACATCATCGACGACCACAAGGCCGCTGGTGTCGATGCCTTCACTCCTGAATTGATCCTCGATGATGGCATTGCTCGCGGCCAACGCACCGCCGATCGGTCCTGTGAGCAGAACACGGCCGCCGAGACGCGAGATCGAAATCGCGGCGTTGGGTGAATTACCGCCCGCGACCTCAACGAACTCGCTGGCATATTCCTTCTGGCCGCGTGCGGGAACTTCCGGCACGCGAAAAATCAGATCGCGCACCGGCATGCCGATGCAGATGATGCGTGGTGATGTGTTGCGTGCTTGATTGTGGATATTCACTGACACTGCGCCTCGTCCGACATGGCCTGTAATCAAGACAATCGATGACACGCGATGCGGTTCCCGTTCAAGGGAACCGTCAGGACTCACGCTGTTTGTGCGATCCAGTTCGCCAGAAGGTGATGTGCGATTGCGACCGGATGAGGGCCTGTCATTCCCTCGGGATGGTTCCTTGCAAGCATCGCCACGGCTTCGTCACGGCTGAACCAGCGTGCATCTTCAAGCTCGGTCTTGTCGACAACGATGTCGGTCGTTGTGGCGCGCGCGGTGCAGCCGATCATCAGCGATGAGGGATAAGGCCATGGCTGCGTCATGTAATAGTGCACATCGGTGCAATGGATGCCGGCCTCTTCGAGGATTTCGCGCTGGACGGCCTGCTCGATGGTTTCCGCCGCTTCGACGAATCCGGCAAGGCATGACCACATGGTCGGTGGAAATTGCGACTGGCGTCCCATCAGGCACTTGTCGCCCGCCGTTACCAGCATGATCACGACGGGATCGGTGCGCGGAAAATGCTCGGTCTTGCAGGTGGGACACACGCGCTTCCAGCCGCCGTCCGCCATGGCCGAGCGCGCGCCGCAATTGGCGCAGAAGCCGTGGCGCTGATGCCAGCTCACCAGCGATTTTGCCATCGCGATGGTGGAGAGTTCGCGCGCCGGAATTGCGCCGCTCGCCGCGACTGCACGCAGATTTTCCACGCCAACGTCCTCACGGCCCATCAGGTCCTCGGCGGCGGCGGCGCTGATGCCCATGCCGAAAATCGCGGCGCCCTCGTGCAGGCCGAGAAAGATGGTGCCGGGATTGGCGCCGAACTTGTGTGCCTCTTCCAAAGTCAGCAGGGCGCGGGGACCATCGGCGCCCTGTGTCACCACCAGCGAATCGCGATGGACCACATAGGCCCGCGCGTTGCGGTGGGTTTCCAGCGCGAACAGTCTTTCGGCGTCGGTGCGGACATGCGCCGCGCGGTCGATCGGATGAGATACGAAGCCCGGCTGTCCGAGCGGAAAGGGATCATTTTTTGTTGTCATTGATTTCAGCTCAGCCAGATCTTGCGGCGAAGCGCCGCGATGAATGTCTCAACTTCCTGCGGATCGTGGGCCAGTGGTGGCGCCACGCCCCAGACCGGCCGCGGCCAGGCGGCGTCCGAGGTCCGGCGTGCAATGATATGAACGTGCAACTGCGGAACGACATTGCCCAGCGCCGCGATGTTCATCTTGTCGGGCTTGGTAACCTCTTTCAGCACGCGCGCGACGCGGTTGATCTCGGTCATCAGTTGGGCCTGTTCCACCTCATCCAGGTCGATGATCTCGATGGCGTTGGCGCGGCGCGGCACCAGCAGCAGCCATAGATAGTTCGCATCCTTGATGACGAGCACCCGCGACAGCGGCAGGTCGCCGATGTTGATGGTGTCTTTTTCGAGGGTTGAATGAAGCGACCAGGCAGAGGCGGACATGTGATTTCCCTAGTGATCCGGTTCTGACATTCGTATCGAATCCTTCGCGGGCCCTTGTACGAATGTCAGAACCAAAGGATCACTGGAATCATAACTTGCTAGTGTTCTTCGTATTCGACGTTCGCTCGGGAGGTGCCGGACAATAAAGCGAACGTCGGATACGGGACACTAGCGGTTCCGGCAATTTTGCAGAGAGCGGGGCCGTGAACAACACCTGTCATGCCCGGTTATGCGCGGGGCATCCATGCCCTTGCGGAATCGGGGCGGATGGATGCCTGCTGAGAACGATCCGTCCTGAAAACGGCCGATTTCGCAAGCCGAAACAACGTGGTGCGAAGTGCCGCCGCGCGCTTGCTTTCCGGCGCTTTTGGCCCCAAATAGGGACCGGGAGATTGGCGGTGGACGAGCCACTCGCCAACCGGGTCAGGTCCGGAAGGAAGCAGCCCTAACGAGGTCCGGATCGGGTCGCTCGTCAGTCTCCTACCTCTCTTTTTTCGTGCGTCCGCAGCGGCGCAACGCGCGCCCGGCGTGCTCAATCGCGGATCGATTGATGACCGATGCTGACATTGCCGGCGCGACTGCGGACGATCAGCCGGGTTTCGAACTCGGCGGAGCGCCAGCCTCCTCGACGGCTTCGGGGTCCGGCTATCGCGTCCTCGCGCGCAAATACCGTCCCGGCACATTCGAGGATCTGATCGGCCAGGAAGCCATGGTCCGCACCATCTCGAATTCGTTCGAGGCGGGACGCGTTCCGCAGGCCTGGATTCTCACCGGCGTGCGCGGCGTCGGCAAGACCACGACCGCGCGCATTCTCGCCCGCGCGCTGAATTACGAATTGCCGGATGGCTCGGTCAAAGGGCCGACCATCCACATGCCGAAGATGGGCGTGCATTGCCAGGCGATCATGGAAAGCCGGCACATCGACATTCTCGAAATGGACGCAGCGTCGCATACCGGCATCGACGACGTGCGGCAGATCACCGACGGCGTGCGCTATGCGCCCTCCAGCGCGCGCTACAAGGTCTACATCATCGACGAAGTCCACATGCTCTCGGAGAAGGCGTTCAACGCCTTCCTGAAGACTCTGGAAGAACCGCCCGAGCACGCCAAATTCGTGTTCGCCACCACCGAAATCCGCAAGGTGCCGGTCACGGTGCTGTCGCGCTGCCAGCGCTTCGATCTCAGACGCGTCGAATCCGATGTGCTGATGGCGCATCTGGCGAGCATCGCGGACAAGGAAGGCGTCAAGACCGAACCGGAGGCACTGGGATTGATCGCGCGGGCCGCGGAAGGCTCGGTGCGCGATTCGCTGTCGCTGTTCGATCAGGCGATCGCGCATGCGGCGGGCATGGTACGAGCCGAGGACGTGCGGCAGATGCTGGGCCTCGCGGATCGCACCCGCGTGATCGATCTGTTTCAGTCGCTGGCGAGCGGAGACATCGCCGCCGCGTTCAAGGAATTCCGTGATCAGTACGATACTGGCGCCGATCCGGTGGTGGTTCTCAGCGATCTCGCCGAGTTCGTGAACTTCGTCACGCGCGTGAAGGTCGTGCCGTCGACGGCGGACAATCTGGCGCTGGGCGAAACGGAACGCACACGCGGCCGTGATTTCGCGGCCAAGCTTTCGATGCGCGTGCTGTCGCGGATGTGGCAGATGCTGCTCAAGGGCATCGCCGAGGTGCAGGCGGCGACCCGGCCGCAGGCCGCTGCCGAAATGGTGCTGGTGCGCATCGCCTATGTGTCCGATCTGCCGACGCCGGACGAAGCGATCAAGATGATCGATGCCAGCGGTGGCGCGCCGCCCGCGCTCGGCGGTAATGGTGTCGGCAATGCCGCGCCACGAGGCCCGTCCGCGACGCTGTCGTCAGGTGGCGATGACGGTTCGCAGTTGCGCGCGGTAGCGTCCAGTCCGCGACCCGCGCTCGATATTTCGCCGCGTCCACAGATGAGCGCACCTGCGCCCGCGCCCGTTACGGTGGAAGCTGCGCCGGTGCTGCGGCTGACGACGTTCGCTGAGATCGTGGCGATCGCAGGCGAAAAACGTGATCTGCAGATCAAGTCCGCCCTGGAAGCCGATATGCGGCTGGTGCGCATCGAAGACGGCAGGCTCGAAGTCTCTTTGGAACGCAGCGCCGCGCGCTCCGTTGTTAATGAACTGTCGCGCAAGCTCGAACAGTGGACCGGACGGCGCTGGACCGTAATCGTGTCCAATGAACCCGGCCAGCCGACGTTGCGCGCGCAAGCACAGGCGGCGAAGGAGAAGCTCACCGACGGCGTTCATGCCGACCCGCGCGTGCAGGCGGTCATGGCGAAATTTCCGGGCACGCAGGTGATCGACGTACGGCGCATTGCGCCGGATGCCGGTACGGGCGCGGATGATTCCGGACCCGTCGCTGCGGCCGAAGAAGACGACGATCTCTAACTCAATTCGATAAAGGACCGTTCATGGCTGATTTTCTCGGCATGATGAAACAGGCGGCGCAGCTCCAGTCCAAGATGAAGGCGCTGCAGGACGAACTTGAAACCGTCGAGGTTGAAGGCACCTCCGGCGGCGGGCTCGTCAGCGTGCGTATGACAGCGAAGGGCGAAGTGAAGGCCGTGAAGATCGATCCGTCGCTGGTTAAAGCGGAGGAGCGTGAAATTCTCGAGGACCTGCTGGTGACGGCGCATAACGATGCGCGCCGCAAGGCCGAAGCCGCCATGCAGGAAAAGATGCAGACGCTGACCGGCGGCCTCGGCCTGCCGCCGGGACTGGGCCTCGGCTAGAGACGTGATGCGTCTTCTCAATGTGAAAATGCTCTGATGGTATCATCCGTCGCCGGTCCCGAAATCGAACGCCTGATCCAGCTGCTGGCGCGGCTGCCGGGACTTGGCCCGCGCTCGGCGCGGCGCGCGGCACTGCATCTGATCAAGAAACGCGAAGCGCTGATGACCCCGCTCTCGTCGGCTCTGCAAGTCGCGATTGAGAAGATTCAGGTCTGCAACACCTGCGGCAATATCGATACGCAGAATCCCTGCACGGTCTGCACCGACACCCGGCGCGATCCCTCGATCATCGTGGTGGTGGCGGATGTCGCTGATCTTTGGGCGCTCGAACGCGCTCATGCCACAAATGGTTTTTATCACGTGCTCGGCGCAACGCTGTCGCCGCTCGATGGCGTCGGTCCGCAGGATCTGACCATCGACGCGCTGGTCCAGCGCGCGCTCGACCCCCGGGTCACCGAAATCATCCTCGCGCTCAACGCAACAGTCGATGGCCAGACCACCGCGCACTACATCACCGACCTGTTGCAGGATGCCAACGTCAAGGTCACACGGCTGGCGCACGGCGTGCCGGTCGGTGGCGAGCTTGACTATCTCGACGAAGGGACCCTGTCGGCTGCGATGCGGCAGCGGACGCTGTTCTGATCCACTCTGAAACTGAATTCACAAAATGGAAGCCGCATGATTCTCCGCCTGTTCGCGAATGTGTCCGCAATGCTTGTCGCGGGTTGCCTTGCTGTCCTGATGTCCTCAAGTGCGTTCGCGCAGCAGAAGGCCAAGCCGATCAACACCGGCGAAGTGTTGTCGGGCGAACTGACCGCGATGCGCTCCGGGCCGAAGAAGAAGCGCGTCATTACGTATCAGTTGAAAAGCGAGCCGCGGCGGCTGCCGGGGCCGACCGGCCAGTGCAACCTGGAAACCGGTCCCGAGACGTTTCAGATCGTGACCAACAGCGACGCCGAGGCGGCGGCGCTAAAACCGTATATCGGCAAGAGCATTGCGCTGAAGGCCAACGAGATGGCCTGTGCGCAGGCCGCCGGGCAGTTGAGCGACGCCATCGTCACCAAGTGGAGCGTTGTGACCAAGCACTAGACGGCGGTGGGATCGGCGTTGCGCCGTCCCAATGTCTCGAAATGTCCGCGCCGTTGCAGCCACGCCAGCAGGATCAGGCTCGGCACCGCAACCAGCACGCTGAGCACAAAGAACGCCGGCCAGCCGGTGGCCTGCGCCACATAGCCGGCGCCTGCCGAGAGATAGGTCCGGCCGATCGCCGCGAACGCGGTGAGCAGCGCATACTGGGTCGCGGTGTGCAGCGGGCTCTGGCACAGCGACGACAGATAAGCGACGAAAATCACCGTACCGATCGCACCGGTGAAATTCTCCACCGTGATCGCCAGCGCCAGCGCCCACTGGTTCAGCCCGACAAAAGCCAGCCATGCAAAGGCAAGGTTCGAGACCGCCTGAAGCACGCCTCCGGTCCAGAGACATGCTTCCAGCGACCACGCGCGCGCGAGAAAGCCTCCGGCGAATCCGCCGATCAGTGTCGCGGCGAGCCCGACGCCTTTGACGATGGCGGCGTAATCGTTGCGGGTGAAGCCGAGATCGATCACGAACGGCGCCGTCATGGTGCCGGAAAATGAATCCGTGAACTTGTAGAGAATGACAAACGCGAGAACCGCCCAGACGTCTTTCCGGGTCAGGAATTCGGTGAAGGCGCCGACGGCCGCAGCGATAACGCGGGTGATCGCGCTCTCGCCGCTGGTGGCTTCCTCGGCGCGGCGCGACTGTTCGGGTTCGGTGGCGACGAGGGCTGCGATCATTCCGATCAGCACCATCGCGGCCATTGCGATGTAGCCCCACATCCAGGCGATGGATTTGGTCAGGCCGGTGGCCTCAAATCCGCTGACCAGAAACAGCGCGCCGGCGGTCGAGATCAGCATCCCGACGCGATAGGCCGCGACATAGGACGCCATGCCGGCAGCCTGCTCTCTCTCGGGCAGGCTCTCGACACGGAAAGCATCGACCACAATGTCTTGCGTCGCCGAGGCGGCGGCGACCAGCAATGCGCCGAGGGCGACATAGAACGGCGAGCGCGCCGGGTCGGTCAGCGCCAGCAGCAGGATCGCTCCGATCAGCAACAGTTGCGCGAACACCAGCCAGCCGCGTCGCCGTCCAAGGAGGCGCGTCAGCAGCGGCACATGCAGCGCGTCCACCAGCGGCGCCCAGAGAAATTTCAGTGTGTAGGGCGTGCCGACCAGGGCGAACAGGCCGATGGTGCCGAGATCGACACCGGATTCGCGCATCCATACCAGCAGCGTCGAGCCGGACAGCGCCAGCGGCAGCCCCGACGAGAAGCCGAGAAACAGCACGATGAGCACGCGCTTTTGCAGATAAACGGCCAGCGCCTCACGCCACGAGGCGCGGGGAGCAGGGGTCATTTGGGCGGCTTCAGGTGCTGTCATGCAGGGGTGTTAGCAGATTCGGGCCGCTTCTCCCTCTCCCCGTTCTTACGGGGAGAGGGTCGGGGTGAGGGGCGAGATCACGAAGAAGCCCCTCACCCGACGCTTTCGCTGCGCTCAGGCGTCGACCTCTTCCCGCACGCGGGGAGAGGTGAGGAAAGCGCGTGATGTATCCCGCCTTCAAGGGGACGACATCGCATATGTGGTGGGTGTCGCGGGCGATCGCAGACGAAATTATTCCCCCGCCTGCAGCTTGCGGAGCGGATGGGCCGGGAACAGATCGGTGCCGCCGGACGCAACGACACGCGGCGCGTCAGTCGGCTCGCTGCCCTTGCTGAAATCCAGTTCCTTGATGCGGCCGGCGCGCTTTTCGATCTTGTCCGCGGAAATCAGGATCTGCCGCACGTCCTCGTTCACATTGCCGAAATCTTTCTGCAGCTTGAGCACACGCTCACGCAGCCGTCCGAGATCGTCCGACATGTGCATGACTTCGGTGCGGATCAGGTCGGCGGCGTCGCGCATCCGCGCGTCCTTCAGGATCTGCTGCATCACCTGGATCGCCAGCATCAGCAGCGACGGCGACACCAGCACGATCCGTGCGCGATAGGCCTTCTGGATCACGTCGTCGAAGCCGTCGTGAATTTCCGCATAAACCGACTCCGACGGCACGAACATCAGGGCGGTGTCCTGCGTTTCGCCCGGAATGAGATATTTGTCGGCGATGTCGGTGACGTGCTTCATCACGTCCTGCCGCAGCCGCTGCGTGGCGTATTTCTTCTCGTCGTCGCTGCGCGCATCGCGCAGGGCGGTCACGGCTTCAAGCGGAAATTTCGCATCGACGCACAGCGGCCGCTGGTCGGGCAGGAATATCACGCAATCCGGCCGCTTGTTGTTGGACAGCGTGTGCTGGAATGCGAAGGAGCCCTTCGGCATGCCGTCCTGCACGATGGCTTCCATACGCGCCTGCCCGAATGCGCCGCGCGACTGCTTGTTGGCGAGCACGTCGCGCAGGGTCGTGACCTGCGAGGTGAGGTCGGTAAGATTCTTGTGGGCGTTGTCGATGATGCCGAGGCGTTCGTGCAGGACGCGGAGACTGTCCATCGTGCTGCGCGTGGTCTGTTCCATGGACTGGCCGACCTTGTGGGTCACCGAATCCAGCCGTTCGTTGACGGCGCGCGACATTTCCGCCTGACGTCCCACCAGCGCCTGACCCATTTCCGCGACACGGCCGGTGGATTCGTTCTGCATGCGCAGGACTTCGGCGAGCCTTTCCTCCAGTTCGTCGGCGCGTACCGCCTGCGCCATGGCGGCCTCCGCACCCTTGCGGCCAGAGCGGGCGATGACGATGGCGATAGCCAGCAGCAACAGCAGCGCCAGCGCGCCGAATGCGATCAGGGCGGCGCCCACGCGAACCGGCACATCGCCGGCCATGAAAAGGATCTCGTTCATGCCGCCTTTGTAGCGCGATTCGTGGCGAAATGCGAACGAATAGGGAACGTATTATGGTTAACAACTCCTTGATTTTCATGGTTAATCGTCGATTAACGGCATTCGCTTCGGGTCAAGCGTCTGACGCCACAACGGGTTTGACCGCGGCGAGCGCTCCCATTACATCGCGCCCATGGCCAATCGCGACATCATCATCCTTCCCGACAAGCAACTGCGGCTGATCTCAAAGCCCGTTGAAAAGATCACGCCGGAGATCCGGGCGCTCGCCGACGACATGTTCGAAACCATGTATGATGCGCCGGGCATCGGCCTGGCCGCGATCCAGGTCGCGGTGCCGCTGCGGCTGATCACCATGGACCTTTCCAAGAAGGAGGGGGAAAAGGAACCGCGCGTCTTCATCAATCCCGAAATCTTGTCGTCGTCCGAAGAGCTCTCGGTCTACGAAGAGGGCTGTCTCTCGATCCCGGAATACTACGAAGAGGTCGAGCGGCCGGCGCGGGTGCGCGTGCGCTTCATGGACATCGACGGCAAGATCCACGAAGAGGACGCCGAGGGGCTTTATGCTACCTGCATCCAGCACGAGATCGATCATCTCAACGGCGTGCTGTTCGTGGATTATCTCTCCAAGCTCAAGCGCGACCGTGTGATGAAGAAGTTCACCAAGGCCGCCAAGCTCGCGGCGAAATAGGCCGGAGCTTTTGATGCCGCTTCGTCTGATCTTCATGGGTACGCCGGACTTCGCGGTGCCGACGCTGCTGACGCTCGCGGACCACGGTCACGAGATCGCGGCGGTGTATACGCGTGCGCCGAAGCCGGCGGGGCGCGGCATGAAGCTGCAGGCGACACCGGTGGAGCAGGCCGCGCGCCAACTGGGCATTCCGGTGCTGACGCCGAAGACTCTGAGGACGCCCGAAGCCGAAGCGGAGTTTCGTTCTCACAATGCCGATGCGGCCGTTGTTGTGGCCTATGGCATGATCCTGCCGCAGAACATTCTCGAAGCCGTGCCACTCGGCTGTTTCAATCTGCATGCGTCGTTGTTGCCGCGCTGGCGCGGCGCCGCGCCGATCAACCGCGCCATCATGGCAGGCGATGACGAGTCCGGCGTCATGGTGATGAAGATGGATGTCGGACTCGATACCGGCGACGTCGCGATGGCGGAGCGCCTGCCGATCACCGACACGATGACGGCAAGCGATCTGCACGACGCGCTGGCGCCGCTGGGCGCAGACCTGATGGTGCGCGCAATGGGCGGGCTGTCGCGCGGCGGCCTGCAACTGACCAAGCAAAGTGAGCAGGGCGTCACTTACGCCGCAAAGATCGACAAGGCCGAGGCGCGGATCGACTGGGCCAAATCCGCGCGCGAGGTGCTGCGGCATATCCACGGCCTGTCGCCGTTTCCCGGTGCATGGTTCGAGATCGTCATCGACGGCGAGCCGGTGCGCATCAAGGTGCTGCGCTGTGAGTTGGCCAAGGGCTCGGGCGCGCCGGGCGATCTGCTGGACGACAAGCTCACCATTGCCTGCGGAGATGGTGCAATCCGGATTCTGGAATTGCAGCGCGCCGGAAAGCCGCTGATGAAGGCTGATGCCTTCCTGAACGGTACGCCGCTCAAGCCGCCGCTGCGTGTGAGCTGATGCCCCGCTACAAGCTCATCATCGAGTATGACGGCACGCCCTACTGCGGCTGGCAGTATCAGGACAATGGGCCATCGGTGCAGGGCGCACTGGAGGCTGCTGTTAAAGCGATGACCGGCGATGACGTGCGGGTCAACGGCGCGGGCCGCACGGACGCTGGCGTCCATGCGCTCGGACAGGTCGCGCATATCGATCTTGTGAAAGACTACAAGGCGGATCGCGTACGCGATGCGCTCAATGCGCATCTGCGGCCAAATCCGATCGGCGTACTGTCGGCGGAGATCGTGCCGGAGACGTTCGATGCGCGGTTCTCCGCGACCAAGCGTCACTATATCTACCGCATCGTCAACCACCGGGCCAATCTCGCGCTCAAGGTCGGGCATGCGTGGCGCGTGGCGCGGCCGCTGAATGTCGATGCCATGCAGGAAGCGGCCCAGGTGCTGGTCGGCAAACACGACTTCACGACGTTCCGCGATACCGAATGTCAGGCGAAGTCACCGGAGAAGACGCTCGATGCGCTCGACGTGACGCGCGACGGCAATGATGTGAACATCATCACGTCGGCGCGGTCATTCCTGCACAGCCAGGTGCGTTCGATGGTCGGTTCGCTGGTGTGGGTCGGTCACGGGCGCTGGACCGCCGAGGACATGCGGCGCGCGCTTGAGGCCCGCGATCGGGCTGCGTGTGGCCCCGTCGCGCCGCCAGACGGGCTTTATCTGGTGCGGGTCGAATACTGAGCGCTA
>Ga0233440_1001867_pt1 | contig 18467 bp, 17 predicted proteins | sample SI_123_September_5_FD_182791 | JGI IMG/M metagenome (GOLD analysis project Ga0233440, IMG submission 182791) | Seawater microbial communities from Saanich Inlet, British Columbia, Canada - SI_123_September2016_120_MG | ecosystem: Environmental > Aquatic > Marine > Inlet | place: Canada: British... | reverse complement strand
GGTGAGGCTGATATTTATCCAAGACTTGGGCCAACAATGGAATGGGATACAGGAGCTGCACATGCAATTGTTGACGAATCTGGAAAGAGTCTGGAGAGATACATGAATGGCAAGTATTCAGAGCACGAATACAATAAAGAGAATTTATTGAATCAGTGGTTTATTGTGAAGGGACGATCATAATAAATGTATTTAAAGAGCGCCTCGTGGCTTTTATTAGATAAGATGGTACGAATCTTTGGCGGACTGTTCATTGGAATTTGGATTGCCAGATATTTAGGACCAAGTGATTTTGGTATTTTGAATTATGCATTGGCATACGTCGCTTTTTTTCAAGTATTTGTTGGCCTAGGGTTAAATCAAATAGTAGTTCGTGAGATACCAAAAAAATTAGTAATTATATAGTATTATTTATTTAGGAAATTTTAATAATGTCCATCCCAGTTGTTAGTATTATAACCGTAGCATACAATCATGAAAAATATATTGCTAAGTGTATAGAATCCGTTTTATCACAAGACGTAGATTTTAAAATAGAAATGATCATTGGTGAAGATTGTTCGACGGATCAAACCCGCTCTATTATAAAAATGTATGAAGCTAAGTATCCGGAAATTATTAAGCCAATTTATAATGATAATAATTTAGGTGGTAGGGAAAATTACATAAATGTTGTCAAAAAAGCTCAAGGAAAATATACAGCACACTTAGATGGCGATGATTATATGTTGCCAAGAAAGTTATCTTTGCAAGTAGAGTACATGGAAAATAATGCTGATATTGCAATGTCTGGTCATGGTATTAGAATGGAGGATAGTGATGGGAATATTGTTAGTGAGCAAATAAACCATCTAAAATTAGAAAGTGGCAAGGCAAATGATTTTTTAAAGTATGGGGCGTATATTGCTAACGTATCAGTAATGTGTAGGCGAAATTTTTTAGATATTGAGCTTTTCGATCGACTCCATAAACTAAGACATGGTGATTTGTTGATCCATATGATTGTCTCCAGAAATGGGGGGGTTGGTTATATAGATCAAGTGTTGTCAGTTTATAGAAAGCATTCAATGGGCGTTAGTAGTATTGCCCTAGATAGCGTTGAAAACAGATTGAATACACTAACTGCCCAGATTAATATTCTAGACAAAGCGCATCTTCTAAATATAGATGCAAGAGCTATCTCCTTCGCAAGAACACAATTAAATTTAAACGTTGGATTTTTTATGCTTAAGAGAAATGAAAAACGATATGCCCTGATTTATTTTATTAAGGCATTAACGCTATATTTACCTGGCGTTTTATTCTATCGATTAATTATTGGAAATGGAAAGTTGACTATATTATTTACTAAGTTTTTAAATTGGCATCGTGGCCTGTAGGTACTTGGATTCAACCAATAAGTGCACAATTAAAAAACTTATGAAAAATTCAGTAGCAAATGCACCTATAATTATTGGCACTTCAGGACTGGAATGATATGAGGTTGATAAGGTATTGTATTTATCCAAAAAATTTAATAAGTAAAAAGGTGTATAAAAAATTATAATGAAAAACAAAAAAATAGCCCTAATTGGCCTAGGTTACGTAGGCCTTCCCCTTGCCGTTGAATTCGGTAAAAAACGTACAGTAATTGGTTTTGATATTAATAAAAGTAGAGTTAACGAGCTTAAAAAAGGCTTAGATGTAACCCTTGAAACAACTAAACAAGAGCTTAAAGATGCGATCCATCTAAGTTATACAACTAACTTAGATGATATTAAGGATTGCACCATTTTTATTGTTACTGTTCCAACCCCAATTGATAAGCATAAAAGACCAGACTTAACCCCTTTAGAAAAGTCTAGTGAGTCAGTTGGCAAGATTCTTAAAAAAGGAGATATTGTTATTTATGAATCTACTGTTTATCCAGGTGCAACAGAAGAAGTATGTGTGCCAATCCTTGAACAGCAATCAGGCTTAATATTTAATAAAGATTTCTATTGTGGCTACTCACCAGAACGTATCAATCCAGGAGATAAAGAGCATCGTGTAACTACCATTAAAAAGGTAACTGCAGGCTCAACACCTGAGATTGCTACAGAAGTTAATAATCTGTATCTAGAAATTATTATTGCAGGTACGCACAAGGCAAGTAGCATCAAAGTTGCAGAAGCTGCTAAAGTGATTGAGAATACTCAAAGAGATGTCAATATTGCTTTAATCAATGAACTTACTCTTATTTTTAATAAACTAGATATTGATACTGAATCGGTACTAGAAGCAGCAGGCACGAAATGGAATTTCCTCCCATTTCGTCCTGGCTTAGTAGGAGGGCACTGTATCGGTGTTGACCCATACTATCTAACTCATAAAGCAATTGAGGTTGGCTATAATCCAGAGATGATCTTAGCTGGCCGACGTCTTAATGACAGTATGGGTTCGTATGTGGCAGATCAAGTGTCAAAACTTATGACTAAAAAACGTATTCATGTGGTGGATGCAAACATCTTAATCATGGGCCTAACGTTTAAAGAAAACTGCCCTGATCTTCGTAACACCCGTGTGGTTGATCTAGTTAAAGAATTCAAAGGATTTAATTGTAATGTGGATGTATATGATCCATGGATTGATAAAGAAGAAGCAGTTAATGAATACAATATTAAGCCAATTGATAAGCCGATAAAAGGTAAATATGATGCAATTTTACTAGCAGTTGCACATGATGAATTTAAAACGTTAACTGTAGAGCAAATTAGAGCCTATGGTAAAGACAATCACGTATTGTATGATATTAAATACCTAATTAAAGCGAATGAATCAGATGGAAGACTATAAATGACTAAATACGAACAATTACAAGAACACTTAAAAGATAATCAAAACACTTGGTTAGTTACTGGTGTTGCTGGTTTTATTGGCTCTAATCTATTAGAGAAGTTACTTATTCTTAATCAAAAGGTGGTAGGATTAGATAACTTTGATACGGGTCATCAACATAATATCGATCAAGCAATCCAAGATGCTAATAACGCTACTGGTAATGACTTAAGTAGTAACTTTAAATTTATCAATGGCGATATAAGAGAACTGGGTGATTGTAAAGAGGCATGCAGTGGCGTTGATTATGTTTTACACCAAGCGGCACTAGGATCAGTCCCAAGATCAATTGAAGATCCAATAAGCACCAATAGAGCTAATATTGATGGATTTTTAAATATGCTAGTAGCTAGTAAAGATGCAAATGTTAAGCGTTTTGTTTATGCGGCATCAAGCTCCACTTATGGTGATCATCCAGACCTGCCAAAAGTAGAAGATAAGATTGGTAACCCTCTAAGCCCTTATGCGGTGACTAAAGTTGTAAATGAACTCTATGCTAATGTTTTTGCAAAGACCTATGGATTTAAAACTATAGGATTAAGATACTTCAACATCTTTGGTAAAAGACAAGATCCTAATGGTGCTTATGCAGCAGTCATACCAAAATGGGTATCAGCCATTCTAAATAAAGAAGATATATTTATCAATGGAGATGGAGAAACTAGTAGGGATTTTTGCTATATTGATAACACGGTGCAAATGAACTTGCTTGCAGCTACTACTGATAATGATAAGGCCACTGATCAAGTGTATAACGTAGCTCTTAATGACAGAACCAGCTTAAACAAGCTTTATCAAATGATTGAAGAAAGATTAATCCAAAGAACGCAAGGACTAGAAAAGAAAGGGCCAATTTATAGAGACTTTAGGGCGGGAGATGTTAGACATTCTCAGGCCAATATAAATAAGGCTCAAGCACTATTAAACTACCAGCCAAAGTATATGATATCTGAAGGTATGGATGAGGCAATGGACTGGTATGTGAATTCAATAGCTCAGGAGTAACTATGAATCCAATAATTGATAGAAAAATTAGAGTAGCAATTTTAGGCTGTGGGCGTATTTCCAAGAACCACTTTGGTTCATTGGAAAAGCATCAAAGTAATCTGGAATTGATTTCTATTTGCGATATTCAGCAAACTATTCTTTCTGAACATGAAGAAAAATACAACATTAAAGGCTATCTTGACTTAGGTGATATGTTGGAAAATGAAGATTTAGATTTGGTTGTAATCTGCACCCCAAGTGGCACACATGCGAATCAAACTGAACTGTGTGCTGAATACGGCGTAAATGTTATGACGGAAAAGCCTATGGCCACTCGTTGGAGTGACGGTGTTCGTATGGTGACAGCCTGTGATAAAGCGGGTGTACGACTATTCGTTGTTAAGCAAAATCGTAGAAACTCTACTCTTCAATTACTCAAGCGAGCCGTTAAAGAAAATAGATTTGGTAAAATTTACATGGTACATTTAAATGTATTCTGGACTCGACCTCAAGAATATTATGATCAAGCTTCCTGGAGAGGTACTTGGGAATTTGATGGCGGCGCCTTTATGAATCAAGCCTCTCACTATGTCGATCTATTAGATTGGCTAATTGGCCCTATTGACAAAATTCAAGCAATGATGAGCACCACACGTGAGATTGAAGTGGAAGACACAGGAGTGCTTAACGTTAAGTGGCGAAACGGCGCATTAGGTTCTATGAGTGTCACTATGTTGACTTATCCTAAAAACTTAGAGGGAAGCATTACTATTCTTGGCGAGAAAGGTACAGTGCGTATTGGCGGCGTTGCTGTGAATGATATTCAACATTGGGAGTTTGATGAGCCTAAGGATTATGATAATAAGGTTAAAGAAGCAAATTATCAGACTACCTCTGTTTATGGTTTTGGTCATCCACTCTATTACAACAATATTGTAGAGGTTTTGCGTGGTAATGCCGAACCAGAAACAGATGGTAGAGAGGGTTTGAAATCATTAGAAATTTTAATCGCTGCTTACCTTTCAGCTAGAGACGGTAAAACAATTTCACTTCCTTTAGAATATTAACATGAACTATCAAGTGCACGAAACAGCAATAGTAGATGACGGTGCTCAAATAGGCGCCAACTCTAGAGTATGGCACTGGGTACATGTGTGCGCAGGTGCGAAAATTGGTTCCAATGTATCCCTTGGCCAAAATGTATTTGTAGGTAATAAAGTTATTATTGGCGATAAGTGTAAGATTCAAAACAATGTTTCCGTCTATGATAATGTGCATTTAGAGGAGGGTGTGTTTTGTGGCCCTAGTATGGTGTTTACTAATGTTTACAACCCGCGCTCTTTGATTGATAGAAAAGGTGAATATCAAGATACTTTTGTAAAAAAAGGTGCAACATTAGGTGCTAATTGTACAATTGTATGTGGCACTACTATCGGTAAGTTTGCTTTTGTAGGTGCTGGTTCGGTTATTAATAAAGATGTGTCTGCATATGCCTTAATGGCAGGTGTTCCAGCCAAGCAAATTGGTTGGATGAGTGAGTATGGAGAAAAACTAGATTTATCAGTTTCAGGTAATGCGCAAACTACCTGTGAATATACAGGCCGACAATATCACTTGAAAGATGGTAAATTAACAGTTGGCAAACCTTAGTATGAGTATAAATTTTTCCAATCTACAATTTCAGTATCAAAAATACAAATCTGATATTGACGCCAACATTCAGGCGGTATTAGATAAATCTAACTACATTGCAGGTGAAGAAGTTAATAATCTTGAAAGAGAGTTGAAAGGGTTTACAGGGGTAAAGCATGCCATCACTTGCTCTTCAGGTACGGATGCATTATTACTAGCTATGATGGCACTTGACATTCAACCGGGCGATGAAATTATTACTACACCTTTTACCTTTATAGCCACTGCAGAAGCTATTGCTTTAATGAAGGCCAGGCCTGTTTTTGTAGATATTGAGTTAGATACTTTTAATATGGATGCCAATCTGATTGAAGCTGTAATAACCGATAAAACTAAAGCTATTATGCCGGTAAGTTTATATGGTCAACCTGCTGATATGAATTCTATTCAATCTATTGCTGACAAGCACAATCTAAAAGTTATTGTTGATGGTGCCCAAAGTTTTGGCTCTACATACAATGGAAAAACTGATAGCAATTTTGGTGATATTTCTACCACTAGTTTTTTTCCAACTAAGCCACTTGGCTGTTATGGAGATGGCGGTGCGGTATTTACCAATAATAATGAGTATGCTGAAAAAATTAAAATGATGCGTGTTCATGGGCAAAGTAAACAGTACCAGCATAAATATATTGGCTTGTGCGGCAGATTGGATACTATACAAGCCGCTGTCTTATTGGCTAAATTACCACATTATAAGCAAGAGTTAAAGAATCGTCAGAAGGTTGCAAATTTATATACAAGTTCAATGCCTGATGGAGTTATAACGCCAACTATTAAATTAGATAGGTCAAGCGCTTGGGCGCAATATACCATAAGACTGGACAACAGAAATAGTGCCCAAATAAAATTAAAAGATAATAATATTCCAACTGCAGTGTACTACCCAGTACCACTCCACTTGCAAAAATGTTTTCAATATTTAGGGTATAAACAAGGCTCTTTTTTAGTTGCAGAGCAAGCCTCAAAAAAAGTGATGAGTTTGCCGATGAATCCACTGTTAACTAAGGGGCAAATTAATTATATTGCCGCTCAAGTTAAGGAATGTTTTTTATAGATACAGGTCAATATAGATTTAATGAGAGTGTTTTGGTGTCAGTTGAATGATTTCCAAGTCTCTTTCAAAAAAAATAGTTATGTTATATAAGGCGAGGATTAAATAGAATGAGTGATATTTTTGTACACAGCTCCTCTCACGTTGAGAAGGGTGCGCAAATTGGAAAAGAAAGCAAGATTTGGATTAATGTACAGATCAGAAGTACTTCGGTAGTTGGTGAAAATTGCATTATTTCCAAAGATGTCTATATTGATGAAAATGTCAAAATTGGTAATCGTTGTAAAATTCAAAACGGCGTGTCTGTTTATCATGGGGTGACAATTGAAGATGATGTCTTTGTCGGTCCAAACGCTTGTTTTACAAACGACAAAATTCCTAGAGCGTTTAATCAAGATTGGAATATTACTAAAACCTTGATTAAAAAAGGCGCAAGTATCGGTGCAAATGCAACAATCGTATGTGGCATAACTGTAGGTGAATATTCAATGATTGCTGCAGGAAGTGTTGTTACGAAAGATGTAAAGGCATATAGTTTGGTAATGGGAAATCCTGCCAAACATTATAGTTATGTTGATAAATCAGGGAATAAAATAAATGAAAAAAACTAAGATATCATTAATTGGTTTTGGCTATTGGGGGCCAAATGTTGCCAAGAATATTTATAAAAACAATGATATGGAGCTGAGCTCGATTTGTGACCATCAAGAGAGTCGCCTAAAGGTAGCTAGATTAGTTTATATTGAGCAAACTTCTTATGAGCTAAACTATAAAAAAATTTTATTAGACCCAGAAATTGATGCTGTTGCAATAGCGGTTGAAACAAGTGGTCATTTTAAGTTAACAAAAGAGGCTCTTTTGTCTGGAAAACATGTTTACATCGAAAAGCCTTTTACTAATACAGTTACTGAGGCTGAAGAGTTAAAGGAATTGGCAGATTCTTTGAATTTAATAATTCATGTAGATCATATTATGATCTATCATCCAGTTATTAAAAGAATTAAAAATATTTTTGACAGCGGAGAGTTGGGGGATATTTTATACTTTGATTCGATGCGAATGAATTTAGGCCAGATCAAAAAAGATGTTAGCGCTATGTGGGATTTGTCAATTCATGATCTTTCAATAGTTGATTATATAACTAATGGAAAGCTCCCTACATACGTTAATGCTATTGGTGAAAAACACTACAACCCTAAAGAAAGCCTCTGTCACTTATCACTAAAGTATGGTAATTTTTTAGCTCATATGCAGTCTAGTTGGATTTCACCGTTAAAAGAAAGGAGAATTGTACTTGCTGGCACTCTTAAGATGGTTGTGTATGATGATATGAAGAGTGTTCAAAAGTTAATGATCTACGATAAAGGTGTGGATGTGATTAACGGTGATGATATGAGTTACTCAGAGTATGCAGTTAAAACAAGAGAGGGGGATGTGCATGCTCCTTATATAGAGCAAGAAGATGCTTTGTTCAATAGCCTAGAGCATTTTAGAAGTTGCCTTATATCGGGGTTGCCATCTATATCAGGTACCAATCAAGCAATTAGATTGCAAAAAATATTAGAAGCTGCTGATAAAAAAATGAATGAAGTGTGTGATTATGAAATCTAGGATTGAAATTGAAGGGAGTGTTATATTGGTTACTGGAGGGGCTGGCTTTATAGGTAGCCATCTAGTTGATCGCTTACTAAATGAAAAAGCAAAGCAAGTGGTGGTTATTGACAATATGTTTCTCGGTAGTGAAGAAAATCTAAAAGATGCCATATCTAAGGGTGCAATACTTTACAAGGATGATTTAGAGATAACCTCGTCACTTGATTATATATTTGAAAAGTATGATATAGATACAGTTTTTAACTGCGCCACAAAAGCACTAAACTACTCTTTTGTAAATCCTAAAAATGCCTTTGATACAAATGTAAATGGAATTTTAAATATCTTAGAGCATCAAAGAAAAGGCAACTTCAAAACATTGGTTCATTTCTCAACTTCAGAAGTATACGGGACAGCTGAATATGAGCCAATGGATGAAGATCACCCGATAAAACCAACTACTACTTACGCTGCAGGAAAGGCCGCTGCTGATATTGCAGTTCATAGTTGGGTCAATATGTTTGATTTAGATGCTTTTATCGTCAGACCTTTTAATAATTATGGGCCAAGACAAAACCATAAGGGTTACATGGCAGGTATTATACCCATCACAGCTTTTAGGATACTCAATGATGTTAGCCCAGAAATTCATGGAAGCGGCCTTCAAAGTAGGGATTTTATATATGTATTAGATACTGTTGATGCTGTAATCAATCTTTATCCAAAAATGAAAAAAGCAGAGAGTGTAAACATCTCGACAGATACTCAAATGTCAATGAAAAATGTTATAAATAGTATAGTTAGTATTATGGATTACAATGGTGAAATTTTGAAAAAAGAGTCGCGTGGTGCAGATGTAGAGTGCCATAATGCTAGTAATAAAAAAATAAAATCAATGATTGATTATCAATTAACACCTTTTGACAAGGGACTAAAAAAAACAATTCAATGGTATAAAGAGCATATTTAATGATTAAACTTATAAAACCTTATATTTCTTTTAATGAAGTTAAGAGTGAATTTGAAGATATCTTTGCAAGTGGCTGGTTTACCAAAGGTAGATTTGTAGAAGAGTTTAGAAATGAGATAAAAAATTATACAGGTGCAAAATATGCGTACCTCACTACTTCCGCTACTACAGCCCTTACTATGGCCCTAAAGGTGCTCGATATAAAGGCTGGCGATGAAGTAATAGTTTCTGACTTTTCTTTTCCAGCAACCTCTAATGTAGTAGAAGACATAGGGGCAGTACCAATCTTTGCCGATGTATCTCTTGAAACATATAATATGTTACCATCAGAATTAGAAAATAAAATTACAGATAAAACAAAGGCAGTAGTTTTTGTAGATGCCTTGGGCAATCCTTCAGGAATACATGAAATTCAAGAAATTTGTAAAAAATATAATTTACCTCTGATTGAAGATGGAGCTTGTGCCATTGGAAGTGGTGAAAAGAGTGTAAAAACTGGGAATATTGCCGATATAACTTGTTTTAGTTTTCATCCAAGAAAGCTTCTCACTACAGGCGAAGGTGGTGCTATTACATTTAATAGCAATAAGTTTGAAGAGTTTTTTGATGTAAAGTTAAACCATGGCGCAAAAGTCATAGATGGTAAGTTTGATTTCATAGATTTTGGATATAACTATAGACTTCCAGAGTTGCAATGCGTAATGGGAATTAAACAGTTTCAAAAGCTAGATGCAATAGTAGAGTCAAGAAATTTTATCAGAAATAAATACATAAAAGAGCTGGAGTCATTAGGTTTTGAAGTTCAAAAAATAATAAATAATGTAGTTTATAATGTTCAATCATTAGTATTTAAAGTGCCTCTAAATATAAAAAGAGATGACTTGGTAAAATTTCTAAAAGAAAATGAGGTTGAAACCACTATAGGAACATACTGCTTAAGTGGTACAACATACTATAAAAATAAATACAATGATGTTCGACCAAACGCTATGTTTTTGGAAGAAAACACCATTACTTTCCCTTGTTACGATGGTGTTGATGTTAGCTATATAGTAGGGAAAATAAAAGAATATAAATTATAATGCTAAAATCTTTAATATTATCAATTTTTACTAAACGAGAAGAAATGAAGAAAGATTTTCATCGTATATTACCAATTGGAGATTATATTAGTGACAGATGGGAAAAGGCCAAATACTGTGGCTTTGGAGAGGGGACTTCTATATATGATAGTAGTATAGTTCTAGGCAACGTAGTCATAGGTAAAAGCACTTGGATCGGTCCCAACACTATACTTGATGGCTCAGGTGGAGTCTTGCAAATAGGAGATAATTGTGATATTTCAGCCGGTGTACAAATCTATACACATGATACCGTAGACAGAGTTATAAATAATAAAGAAATTCAAAAAGCAGATACAAAAATAGGTAACAATGTTTATATAGGGCCAAATACTATAATATCTAAAGGTATTATTATAGGAAATTTTGTAGTTATTGGTGCAAATAGTTTTGTAAATAAAAATATTTCCAATAATACTAAGGTGTTTGGGTGTCCTGCAAGGGTGAGAAAAGAAAATTAATTGTCAAATCTTAGTAATCTATAAAATATATGTATGATTAACAGGTTTAGGTCGATTATATTGCTTTTATTGAAAAAGTTGTACGTAAAATTGGCCTGCATTTATATGGAAAAAAGAATGGCTTATAGTTATCACTCCTATATCTTCATTTTTAATTGAATATGCGAATACTAGTTTTAGATGCAAATGTCACTTATTTAAGTCCGACGAGAAATAATATGCCAATTTTTTTGTCATTATTAGGTGATATTGTATTTTTTGGACCTGGATACGTTTCCAGAGAAGCTCTTAAGAGTGGCCTTGATTTATTTATTGAACGTCATAAATCTTTTGATGTAGTTATATGTACAGAATGGTTTAGTACTTCTTTGGTAAAAAATGATCTAGAATATAAGAAATCCTTAAAATTCATTAAAAAATCATTTTATTTTGATTTTGATTTGGAAGATCTTATTTTATTTTGGAATCAAACAGATGCTTTTTTAAAAATAGAAGCGTATAAGGTATTAATGATGATTAATTATGATTATCAAATTTTGCCAGAGTCAAGAGCGCAAGATATCGTAAAGCAATTCGATATGATATGCGGACTTAATAAACAGTTATGGAAACCAACTAACGAATTAAAAGATCTTTACTTAGAGGGTTTTAATGTGAATGATAATTGGTCAAGCCTTATTTCCAGTCATCCACAAAAGATTTTCCCTTTGGTAAATTTTGTCGCTACTAGTGAATTTTATTTTGGAGTATATGATAAAAAATCTGTAAATTGGAGCGTATTGGGGGCGAGATATTATGATAGAATTTTAGCCCGAGATGGGCTTTTGAAGTCAAATATTAAAGTACAGACGGGATGGGGGTTGTTAGTATTAGTGGTAAAGGTTCTGAGTAAATTTGGATTTAAGCCGTACACAAGAAGTTTTATTTTAAGTTTACTTAATTATAGATTTTTCCGCATCATGAGGCGTTCAAAATTTAACTTTACCTGTGGCTCTAAGCTTAAATTACCAATACGGAAATACTTCGAAATACCTGCATCTGGATCATTATTGGTGTGTAGTCCATGTAATGGATTTAATGAATTAGGATTTGTTGATGGAGTAAATTGTATAATTTCTAATCCGGAAGACCTGACTGAATTAAATCAAAAGCTCATGAAGAGCCCGGAAAAAACCAAAACAATGGCGAGATTAGGTCAAAAGATGGTGTTGACAAATCATACCATTGAGGTGCGTGCCTCTCAAACGCGTAACGCTATAAATCTTGGGATTAAAGGTAAATTCTATGGGGCAAAATGGTCTAAAGGAAGTATTATTTTCAATAGTGCTCCAATCGAATAGATATGCAAGACTTGGAGTGAAAAGGATTAATAAAATACGACATATTTGTGTGTACATCGTCAATTATACTTAAGAGACCTAGTTGTGGTCATATTATATTTAATTCAAGGTTTACAATATCATTAGATAGTCTTTCCTTGTTATTTGCCTTGCCTTGCCAGGTTTAATGGTAAATTGGGCTGTTTTTCAAGTATAGATAAAAGATATAGTTATCGCGATAATAATATAATTATTGCCCTTATGTAAAATGGAGAATAATATAAATATTTGTGACTCATAAAATAGTAGCTGCCACTATTGTTAGAATGAATGTTTTCTAAAAAAAACTAGTTACTGATCAAATTTAAATTGATACTATGAAATATTTTTCTTTTTCTTTTTCTTTATTTATTATTTGTGTATCTCTTTTTATTCTTCACCCATATACTATTTATGGTAAACCTGGTATGCTCATCGCTGGTATCCTGGTAGCTTATGGGCTGTATCATGGAGTAAATAGAGAGTTTGCAAGGCTGTTTCTGTTGCCAACTGCTGTTTTATTCATGATTGGTGTTATTGGCATGGTTAGCTCTTTCTTTAATGATATTTTTCAGTTCAATCATCTATTGGCTATTGTTTCATTTATTGTTATAATTTCTGCTGCATACGGTCTCTGGATCTATTGTCAAAGGAATGGGATCTCAGTAAACGAGATGCTTGTTGTCGTTTTACTCGTGATAGTTTTTAACTCGGTAATCATAATTCTTGAGCTTAATTTTGACTCATTCCGTCAATTTATCGAAAGTTTTCTTGATCCATTTAAGGGTGGAGGTATCAATTACGCTTCTGGATATAGATTAAGGGGTGTAAGCTCAGCTGGAGGGGCTGGTCTATCTATCTCAATACCTGTTGCTTTAACTATTGCACTTCATCTTTTCGACCGAAAAATATTGCCATTTTATCTCTTTATTCCCATTGCTGCTATTTTGTTATTTTCTATTCTAGTTATCGGTCGTACTGGCTTGGTTTTATCAGTATTGCCATTTACAATTTACATGATATTACTCCTTAAGCGAGGGAGGGTGATTTTCTTACTTACTATTTGGCTTACGCTCCCTCTATTGTTAAGACTCCTGTATCAATTTACTACCGGGTATTTTACTGATATGTTCGGTGAAAATTTCATCATGTATGCAATTGGTTTCCTTTTGGAAGGCTCAGAGGGTATTGAAAAGGAGCGTACGATTGGATATATTATTGATTTTTTGAAAGTTCTCCCATTGGAATTTCCTCAGGCATTTGTTGGTTATGGGTTTTATGGTGGTAGCGCTTTCGTTCCTTGGACGGATTCTGGCTTTGCTAGAATGTTTATGTCTGTGGGTTTTGTTTTTGGCTTGATATTTTACATGCTCATCTATAGAGTTTACTTTCTTGCATTTAAGAGTAATGAGTTTCTTATCGGAGTCATGATCTTATTACTTACAGTGGCGGAGATTAAGGAGCCATTATTGTTTAGTGGTGTAGCATCTCGAATATTTATTACTGTCCTTGTTTTTTTCTGGCTTGAAAAATATTCGTTACTTAAGCGGAATGGGAAGGGGTGCGGATTGTTGCTTAATTCTGATGGCCGGTCACGCACACCTTCATCTTCATCATGAATGTCCTTCATGTTATTATTGGCCTTAATGTCGGTGGCGCGGAGCTGATGCTAAAGCGTTTGATTGGAGAACATCAAGGCAACCCTAACTATCATCATTCTGTTATCTCGCTTACAACCGTCGGCAAGGTTGGGGCTCAGTTGCAAGAAATGGGTGTCGAGGTAAGAGCATTAGAAATGCGTTCGGCATTGGATATTCCTCGTGTACTTTGGCAATTGGTACGATTGATTCGAGCCGCTCGACCTTCCATTGTGCAAACGTGGATGTATCACGCCGACCTATTGGGTGGGGTGGCTACACGTTTGGCAGGCAATTCTAAAGTGATTTGGGGGGTGCGAGGTTCCGCTATACCTCAAAGCGGATTATCTATGACTAAAATGGTTGTAACTCTTTGTTCTTGGACATCTCATTTTCTACCTAACGCGATAGTTTGTTGTGCGGAATCTGTGCGAATCGCTCATGCTAAGAAAGGTTATGACCAGAGTAAAATGATCGTCATAACTAATGGATATATACTAGCCCACTTCAATAGAAATCCAATACATCGGCAGCAAATTCGTGATGACTTTGGGTTTAGTGATGACGATGTGGTTATCGGAATTGTCGGTCGGTTTGATCCATTAAAAGACTATAGGAACTTTGTGCATGCCGCGACTCTGGTTGCTTCCAACATTAACTATGTAAAATTTTTGATGATTGGGCGAGGTATTAATGCAGAAAACAATGAGTTAAAGGCTTGGCTTGATGAGAGAGATCTCGCACATAAAATTGTGCTTTTAGGTGAGCGTAGTGATGTGCCAGATTGCTTGTCCGCCATGGATATATTTTGTTTATCTTCATCCAACGAAGGATTTCCTAATGTTGTTTGCGAGGCAATGGCGATGAACATCCCTTGTGTTGTAACAGATGCTGGGGATGCGGCTGAAATTGTGTCTGATACAGGTATAATTGTTGCGACCCGCGACCCAATAGCACTCTCTGGAGCACTTCAATCAATGATTAATATTGGTGTGGCTGAGAGGTCGAATTTGGGGATGTTGGCCCGTCTTCGTATTGAAAACAATTATTCTATTGAGATTGTATCCGCTCGATTTGAAGCACTCTACGAGCAGTTATCTAATGGATTTCCTTTAACTTCCTTTCACTTTTTGGATAAATAAATGAGTAATGAAATAAATGTCGATAGTAAAACTGTAGAAGGCTTTGGTGACGAGTGGGAGCGCTTTGACCAGTCTAGTCTTGCTGAGAAAGAGCAAAAAGAAATTTTTGAGAGCTATTTCTCGATTTTCCCATGGCATGTTTTGCCTGAAAATGCTGAAGGATTTGATCTTGGGTGTGGAAGTGGTCGATGGGCAAAGATGGTTGCGCCGAAAGTGGGTCGACTACATTGCATAGATCCGAGCGCTGCCCTGGATATTGCACGTAAGAATCTAGCTGAATACGAAAATTGTGAATTTCACCATGCAACAGTAGATGCGATCCCAATTGAAGATTCAACCATGGACTTTGGTTATTCATTAGGCGTATTACATCATGTTCCTGATACTCAGGCTGGGATTAAAGATTGTGTTAAAAAACTCAAGCCAGGCGCTCCATTTCTTATTTACCTCTATTATGCTTTTGATGATAGGCCATTGTGGTTTCGAGCTGTGTGGCGATTAAGTGATATTTTACGCAGAATTGTTTCACGTTTTCCGCATGGACCAAGGTATTGGTCAAGTCAAGTTCTTGCACTTTTGGTTTATCTGCCTCTTGCACGATTCTCTCGATTAATGGGAAAAATCGGTTTTAATGTTGATAATTTTCCGTTGAGTGCGTACAGAAATCTAAGTTTCTACACAATGCGAACAGATGCATTGGATCGTTTTGGTACCAGACTGGAGCAACGTTTTACACGTGAACAAATTAAGTCCATGATGGAAGGAGCTTATCTTGAACGAGTAGAAGTTTCAACTAGCGAACCATTTTGGTGTGCTGTTGGTTATCGCCGACCTATAGATGAAGACTAGCTAATGTGTGGATTTGTTGGTTTTTTTTGCGGGGATAGTCATCTTAATAAAGGCAATAGCGAAGCTGTGCTTAAGTGTATGGCAGATAAAATTATCAACCGGGGCCCAGATGATGATGGTTATTGGTTTAATTCTGAGAATAATATAGGTTTAGGGCATAGACGGCTGTCTATTGTTGACCTCTCGTCTGCAGGCCATCAACCAATGCACTCGGCAAGCGACCGATATGTTATCGCATTCAATGGTGAAATTTATAACCATACTCAGATCCGTAAGGAATTGATGGCAAGTTCGGTGACGCCAGTGTGGCGCGGGCATTCCGATACAGAAACTCTTTTGGCTGGTTTTGATGCTTGGGGCATCGAGGCAACGGTTAAGCGTGCGAGTGGCATGTTTGCATTTGCGGTGTGGGATAATAATGAAAATACCTTGATTCTTGGGCGTGATCGCATAGGTGAAAAACCGCTTTATTATGGTTGGCAGGGCGATACGTTTTTATTTGGTTCTGAGTTGAAGTCGCTTAAGCAGCATCCTGATTTTAGAGCCGAAATAAATAGAGATTCCATTACTATTTTGCTTCGTCATAATTACATACCCGCACCTTATTCTATTTATCAGGGGATTTCTAAATTGGAACCAGGTTGTTTATTATCGGTTTCTTCTACGACCAAAGAGCCCAAAGTATGGTCTTATTGGTCGTCTAGTGATGCCATAGTGGCAGGTGTGCAGGTGCCTTTTACAGGTACACCTGATGATGCAGTAGATGAACTTGAACGCTTAGCCAAGCTTGCCATTAAGCAACAGATGATGGGGGATGTTCCCTTGGGGGCCTTCTTATCCGGTGGCATTGATTCATCAGCTGTGGTTGCACTTATGCAGACTCAGTCAACTCGGCCTGTTAAAACATTTACTATCGGTCTTCATGAAGAGGGTTACAATGAAGCTGTGCATGCTAAGGCGGTGGCAAAACATTTAGGCACTGACCACACTGAGTTATATGTTACGTCAGAGGAAGCAATGTCTGTCATTCCCGATTTACCAACACTTTATAGTGAGCCTTTTTCTGATTCGTCCCAGATCCCCACTTTCTTGGTATCGAAGCTTGCAAAGCAACACGTTACCGTTTCATTATCTGGAGATGCTGGCGATGAACTATTTTGTGGTTACAACCGTTATCAGATGACTAATAATCTTTGGAATAAACTTAGTATGTTGCCAGTTCCATTGAGGACAGTGTTGGCCAATGGTATTAATTCCATTTCTCCACAAGCATGGAATAATCTGGCCACCTATATGCCGGGCGCGAAGCGTTTTAATAATATTGGTGACAAGCTTCATAAAGGTGCTGGGGTGTTAGCTAGTCGATCGGTTGACGAACTTTATCTAGGCTTAGTGTCGGCTCATCGTGATCCGGCAGTACTCGTTGTTGGCGCTAAGGAGCCTTCTACTTTACTGTCAGGTAATGCACCTGATTTGATCGGGTTAAGTGATATACAGAGAATGATGGCATTGGATTTAATGACTTATCTGCCAGATGATATTCTGGTGAAGGTCGATCGCGCTGCTATGGGTGTATCGCTTGAAACTCGTGTACCATTTCTAGATCATCATATCGTTGAATTTGCATGGTCATTACCGCAGTCGATTAAATTAAAAGAAGGTCAAACTAAGTGGCCACTACGTCAGGTGTTGTATCGCCATGTTCCTAGGAAGTTGATAGAGAGACCCAAGATGGGTTTTGGTATTCCGATAGATAAATGGCTACGCGGTCCACTTAGAGGTTGGGCTGAATCTTTGCTGGATGAAGGCCGTCTGAGAAGGGAAGGTTTTTTTCATCCAGGACCTATTCGTTCGCTTTGGTCTGAGCATTTGTCGGGTAAGAGGAACTTTGCAGGCTTGCTTTGGAGTATTCTTATGTTTCAAGCATGGCTGGAAGAAAATGAATAAAAATCGAATTAAGAAAATTATAATTATAGCTTCTGAATCGACATCATTTTTTAATTTCCGAAGTGAGCTAATAAGGGCTATATCGGAACTTAAATATTCTGTAACAACAATATCTAATCCTATGAGTGTGCAGCAAAGTAATGAAATAGCATCTTGGGAATGCGCGGCGATGACAGTTGTTTTTTCCAGAAATGGATTAAATCTGATTACTGATTTTAAAACTTTATTTAATTTATTTTTACAATTTAGATCTATACAACCGGACATTATTTTGGCATACACAATAAAGCCTGTTATATGGGGTGGGTTATCAGCTAGATTTTGTAAAGCTGATTTTTATGCGCTTATTACTGGTCTTGGTTTTGCTTTCCATGGAAAATCGCTTCAAAGAAAATTTCTAACAAAATTGGTTACTTTCCTTTATAAAATCGCATTAAAGAATTCGAAAGCTGTTATTTTTCAGAATACTGATAATCGCGATGTTTTTGTAAGTAAGGGGATTGTTGAGTTATCAAAGACCCATGTTGTGAACGGGTCAGGTGTAGACTTGGAAAAGTATAATGTTGAAAGTTTACCTAGAGGTGGCATTAAATTTTTGTGCCTTTCTCGCTTACTTGGTGAAAAAGGATTGAGGGAGTATGCGGAAGCTGCAAAAATTGTAAAAAATAAATTTCCTGATGCTGAGTTTAATTTAATTGGACCTGAAGACTCATCTCCAGATGCAATACTTTTAAATGAGGTTGATACCTGGTCAGACTACATTAACTATAAAGGCTCAACTGATGATATAAGGCCGTACA
>Ga0233440_1001862_pt1 | contig 18514 bp, 12 predicted proteins | sample SI_123_September_5_FD_182791 | JGI IMG/M metagenome (GOLD analysis project Ga0233440, IMG submission 182791) | Seawater microbial communities from Saanich Inlet, British Columbia, Canada - SI_123_September2016_120_MG | ecosystem: Environmental > Aquatic > Marine > Inlet | place: Canada: British... | reverse complement strand
TCTTCAGTCGGAACAGGGGTGGTTGTTGGAGTTCCGGGTCATGATTTAAGGGATTTTGAATTTGCACAAGCAATGGACTTAGAAATTATAAGAGTGGTTGTTGGACTAGATGGAGATGATTCTTTAATAACAAAACCAGAGCAAGTGCAAGAGAAATCAGGGAAAATGGTTAATAGCGATTTTTTAGATGGGTTAGATATTCATGAAGCTACAGGCAAGATAATGGATTATATAGAAGAAAAAGGTTTTGGAGAAAAAACTATAAATTACAAACTTAAAGATTGGGTTTTTAGTAGGCAGAGATATTGGGGTGAACCTATCCCTGTTATTCATTGCGATAAATGTGGGGTAGTACCGGTTCCGGAAAAAGACTTACCAGTAATGTTGCCGGATGTAGAAAAATATGAACCAACTGGAACGGGGGAATCGCCATTATCTGCAATTGATGATTGGGTTAATGTGGATTGTCCAAAATGTGGAATTAAGGCTAAAAGAGAGACTAACACTATGCCTCAGTGGGCAGGGTCAAGTTGGTATTATTTACGATATATTGATCCAAAGAATAAAGAAGCCTTGGTTGATAAGAAAAAAGAAAAATATTGGTCGCCAGTGGACTTTTATGTTGGCGGGGCAGAACATGCGACTAGGCATTTGATCTATGCCAGATTTTGGCATAAATTTTTATTTGATATCGGAGTTGTTAATTACGATGAACCTTTTAAAAAGTTACAACATGTTGGATTAATTATGGCCGAAGATGGACGTAAGATGAGTAAGCGTTGGGGTAATGTAATTAATCCTGATGAAGTAATTGAAAAATATGGAGCTGACACTTTACGGCTGTATGAAATGTTTATGGGTCCATTTGCTCAGGCTATAGCTTGGGACACGAAAAGCATGGAAGGATCACATAGATTTTTGTTAAAGGTTTGGAAAATTATTAAAGAAAAGAAAATGACAGAGTGTGGTGGAGATAAGGGGTGTGGTGGTACGTCAAAAGAATTAATTAATTTGTTTCATAAAACAATTAAAAAAGTTACCGAAGACATTGAAGGTTTTAGATTTAATACCGCAATATCTCAGATGATGATACTTATTAATTATATTAGTAAGCTTGATTCTGTTCCAAGGGGAGCAATGAAAAAGTTTTTACAACTATTGGCTCCTTTTGCTCCACATTTTTCAGAAGAACTTTGGGCTAGTTTGGGAGAGAAAAAGTCTATCTTTTTAGAGGAGTGGCCAAAGTATAATCCAGAATTAATTAAAGACGAAGAAATAAATTTAGTAGTTCAGGTAAATGGAAAAGTAAGAGAAAATATTTTAGTTTCCGCTGATATTGAAGAAGACGAAGCTAAAGAGTTGACTTTGTCTCAAGAATCAGTAAAAAAATGGATAGAGGGAAAAGATATTGTTAAAATAATTTTTGTAAAAGGTAGGTTAATTAATATAGTGGCCAAATAAATGAAGATTGTTTATTTTTCAAAAGACAACAAAGATAAATGGAATAATTTTGTAATAAAGAATGCAAGTGACGGTGGTTTGTTGCAATCTTTTCAATGGGGAGATCTTCAAGAGGGTTTAGGTAAAAAAATTTGGCGATTAGGCATAGTTAATGAGGGGAATGATTTACTGGCAACTTGTCTTGCTTTTAAGGATGACTTGGCTTTAGGTCAAAAAACAATAGAAGTTTATAGAGGGCCAGTTATAAATAACGATAAAAAATCAGAAGTTAAGAATATTTTAAAATTGTTAATCCAGGAGTTAAAAATAATTGCTAAAAAAGAAAAAGCAATTGTTATTAGGATGGATTTTGGTCTTCTAGAAAAACATTTTATAGAATTTAAAAATGATGGTTTGTCGCAGTTAAATTTTGTTCGAGCAAATAGAGACATTCAACCTCGTTCTACTTTTTTTATAGATTTAGAAAAGGCCGAAGAAGATATTTTACAAAAGATGAAGTCTAAACATAGATATAATATCAGGTTAGCAGGTAAGAAGGGGGTGGAAGTTTATTTAGCACAAAAAGAGGGAGAGAGTAGTCTGAGCCAAAATTTAGAAAAAGATTTTGAAAAGTTTTGGGAGCTAATGCAAGCTACCTCCAAAAGAGATGACTTTGCAATTCATCACAAGGATTATTACTTTAAACTATTAAATAACTCCGGGGGCAAAATAAAACTTTATTTAGCAGCTTTTGAAGGGAAAGTTATTGCTGCTTCTTTGGTTGGCTGTTTTGGTGGAGTATGTACCTATATGCACGGAGCATCAGACAATGAATACAAAAAGGTAATGGCTCCGTATATGTTGCAGTGGCAAGCTATGCTAGACGCTAAAAAAGATGGAAAGAAGTATTATGATTTAGGCGGAGTAAAGTCAGCAGAAGAAAAAAGTAGCAGTCAAAAAAGTTGGGATGGAATAACGAGGTTTAAGGTTGGTTTTTGTCCAAATAATGAGGTAGTAGAATTTTTAGGTCTTTGGAATTTACCAGTTCAAAAAGTTAAATATAGTTTATATAATTTGATTCGTTTGACAGTTAAATTAATAAAAAGATGAGTAATGAACTTAAAATAGGTAGAGATTATGTTGGCGTTGGTCAAGGTATTTTGATTTTTAATGATAATAATAGGGTTCTTTTAATGAAGAGGGGTAAGAAAGCAAAAAATGAAGTTGGTTGGTGGACAAAGCCAGGTGGCGAGATTGAATATGGTGAAACAGCTATGGAATCAGTTAAGAGGGAGATAAAAGAAGAGCTGGATGTAGAGGTTGAAATTTGGGGGTATTGCATGCATACTGATCATATTATTAAAGATGATAATCAACATTGGTTAGCAATTAATTTTTTGGGTCGAATTAAATCTGGCGAACTAAAAAACATGGAACCGCATAAGTGTGATGAGTTGAAATGGTTTAATCTAAATAATTTGCCAGAAAAATTAGTTCAAACAACCAGGGAAGCAATAGAGAATTATTTAAATAAAAAATATATTAGACTATAAGTCTGTTAAAATATGAAAAATATAGTTGTTATTGGAGGAGGTACGGGAACTTTTACTGTGCTTTCGGCCTTAAAGCAGTATAAAGAGTTAAATTTAAGTGCTATTGTTTCGATGGCTGATGACGGAGGATCAACCGGCAGGCTTCGTGATGAACTTGGAGTTTTGCCGCCTGGCGATGTTAGGCAGTGTTTAGTGGCGCTTAGTGAATCTGATGTTTTAATGAGAGATCTTTTTAATTATAGATTTTCTAGCGGTGCATTAAAAGGGCATAACTTTGGAAATCTTTTTATTTCAGCTTTAGAAAAAATTACCGGCGGGTTTGATAGCGCAGTTGAATCTTTGGAAGATATTTTAAAAATTAGGGGAAAGGTAGTTCCGGTAACTTTGGATAAAATAAAACTTTTTGCTGAATTTGAAAATGGAGAGATGATGGTGGGTGAAGGACAAATTGACACTTCAGAAAATTTATTAAGTAGAAAAGTAAAAAGGTTTTTTTTAAGTCCACAGGGAGAGGTTAACCCAAAAGCTAAAGAGGTAATTAATGAGGCGGATCTTATTATAATTGGACCAGGGGATGTTTATACGAGTATTATTCCCAATTTTTTAGTTAATGATTTAGCAGATTTTATTTGTTCTTCAAAGGCTAAGAAGGTTTACCTTTGTAATTTAATGACTAAGTTTGGTCATAGTGATAATTTTTCAGTTGCGGATTTTGCTGTAGAGGTAGAAAAATATTTAGGAAAAAATTGTCTTGACTATGTTGTTTATAACGATAAAAAACCTAACGAAGAATTAATAAAAAAATATGCTCGGAAAAAAGAATATTTTGTTAATTTTGATAAAGTTGACTTTAAAGATAAAAAATATAAATCTATTGGAAAAGATTTAATAGGAGAAGCCAGTCACGATCAAGACAAAAATGATGAAGTAAAAAGAACATTGGTTAGGCATAATTTAGAAAAACTAGGGAAGGTGATTTTGTCTATAATAAAGGATAAGTAACTATGAATAAATGTGAACAAAAATTATTTTTTATAGATTTTGATGATACCTTATTTTATACAAAAGAATTTAAGGATGATTTAATTAAAGTTTTTTTTAATAATGGAATTAGTGAAAAACAGTTTAAAGATTCTTATTATTGCGTTGATACAGAAACTAGGCCTAAATATAGCCCTTATACCCAAATTAAAAAACTAGAAGATGAATTTGGAGTAGATGGTAAAAAACTAAAGTACGAGTTTGATGATTTTATAAAAAATGCAAAAAATTATTTATTTGATGACTCGGTAGGTTTTTTAAAGGAAATCAGGAAGAGTAGTAATTATTTAGTTTTACTTTCTTATGGTGAGTGCTTGTTTCAAAAAATGAAAATAGATAATACTGACATAGGAAAATCTTTTGATCAAATTATAGTTACTGATGAAAAAAAGCTTAATGTAATTTTGGGGCATAAAAAGATTAATAGCTTTGAAAATGTTTTTTTTATTGAAGATCATCCAGAACAATTAGATGGAGCAATGAAAAAATTGAAAGATCAAGAAAGTAAGCTTTTAGAAAAAATAAAAATTATTAAAATCAGTCGGAGAGAGGGGAGATATAGTAAAATTAAAACAAAATTTAATTTTGAAAAGTTTAATAACTTACGTGAAGTATTGAAAAAAGTGTGTTAAAATAAAGTTGTATTTAATCATTAAATTAAAATCAATGAAAAAAATATTTTTACTTTTTATTTTTATTTTTTTGTTTGCCGCTGGAGGTGCTTTGGCTGAGGGGCTTATTATTTATGACGACGTTCAGGAGGTAGATTTAGTGCCAGGCGGAGCAGACCATTTTTCCATTAAAGTTAAGAATGAAACTAGTAATAAGCTAGAAGTTCAAGCAGTGATTAAAAGTTTTAAATTTACCAGTGATGGGAAGAAAATCGAATTATTTGAAGATGAAGATAATCCGCTGATTAATTCATGGCTAAAGCCTTTAAACTCATCTGATTTTAGATTAGAATCAGGAGAAGAGAATAAGACAACTTTTTTAGTTACAGTTCCTCAGATAGTTGAAAATAAAGGTTATTACGCAGCTATATATTTTGTTGGTAAAAATAGCAATGGCGAAACATTTAGAAGTGATGACGGATTAATTTTATTGGGGGTTGAAGAACGGGATAATAATATCCCACTGCGAGGTGGTGAAATTAGAAGTTTGGTAGTCCCTGAAAAGGTTTATTATGGGCCGATTGAATTTGGAATAGAATTTGAAAATTTGGGAAAAATTCACTATAAAACAACTGGAGAAGTGGAGATTTTTAATATTTTAAATAAAAAAGTAATAACAATTCCGATTGAAGAAAAAAATATATTGCCTGGGTCAAAAATTTCTTTAAAACCGAAGTGGAATAGAAAGTATCTTATTGGAAAATACTTAGTCGTTGCTAAGACTGTAAATGGTGATGGAGAAGAGAGTGTTTTAACTGGTCAATTTTGGGCCTTTCCATGGAGGGAAGTAGTCGCAATTTGTGTGATCACTTTTTTATCTTTAGTAGCTGCAAAAGTAAAAAATAAAAAACCATCTTTTGAATAATAAAATAATTTATGTATAAAAAAATAACTTTAAAAAATAATTTAAGATTAGTTTTGGCGCCAATGAAAAGTACCAACACAGTAACTGTTTTAGTTGTGGTTGGAACTGGATCAAGACATGAAAGTGTTAAATTAAATGGTATGTCTCATTTTTTAGAGCATATGTTTTTTAAGGGGACAAAAAAAAGGAAAGATACTCTTTCTATTTCGACTGAGCTTGATAAAATAGGTGCTAATTATAATGCTTTTACGGGTAAAGAGGTAACTGGGTTTTATGTTAAAACAGATGCTAAGCATTTAGATTTATCTTTAGATGTTCTAAGCGATATTTTATTAAATTCTAAGTTTGACTTAAAAGAAATAAATAGAGAACGAGGAGTTATTTTAGAGGAGATGAAAATGGTTCAAGATATGCCTATGCATTATGTGGGGGATTTATTTGAATCATTATTATATGGAAAAAGTTCATTAGGTCAACTTATAGTTGGAACTAAAAAAAATATTTTAAACTTTAAACAAAAAGATTTTTTGGATTATTTGAACGACAGGTATAGATCTAAAAATATCGTTGTATGTGTGGCTGGTAAAGAAGGGCAGATAAATAAATCTAGGGCTAAGATAGAAAAGTTTTTTAATAAAACTAAAAAAGGCAAAGCTAAGGATCAAGATATTGTAGAGTTTAAAAATAAGCAAACAAAACCCCAAATTTTAGTTCATAACAAAGAAACAGATCAGGCTCATATTTGCCTAGGTGTTAGGTCTTATGGATTAAAAGATAAAAGAAAAACTGCTTTAAAGTTACTTAGCATAGTTTTGGGCGGTAATATGAGCTCTAGACTTTTTACAGAGATAAGAGAAAAAAGAGGCCTTGCTTATTATGTCAGGTCAACGCAGGATTCTTATGTTGATGAAGGTTATTTAGTAACACAGGCTGGAGTTGATAAGAATAAAATAGAGGAAAGTATTAAAATAATATTAAAAGAGTATAAAAAAATAGCTCAGCAAGGAATTAAGAATGAAGAATTACAAAAAGCTAAAGAATATATTAAAGGGATTAGTTCTATTGGATTGGAAACCTCTGATCAGGTGGCAAGTTTTTTAACCAATCAAGAAATTTTACTTGGAGAAATACTTACGCTAAAGGAAAATTTTAGAAAGATTGATAAGGTTACCGTTAAAGATATTCAGTCCATTGCTAAAGATATTTTTGTAGATAGTAAATTGAATTTAGCGATAATAGGAAATTATAAAAGCGATAAAAAGTTTAAGAAGATTTTAAAATTTTGATCTAATATAGTATAGGATATTTAAATATAAAAACCGAGTATATAATACTCGGTTTTTATATTCTATTTTATTGTGGCTAGGGAGACCTGCCTGCCGGTAGATAGGGATATTTTTAGTTCAAGTCTCTTTTATAAAAACAAAAATCGGACAAAAGTCCGATTTTTATTGGTGGCTGAGGAGAGACTTGAACTCTCGACCTCGGCGTTATGAGTGCCGCGCTCTAACCAGCTGAGCTACCCAGCCAAATATCATATAATGTGTAAGTAGCGTAGTACTTTATTATATGATTTTTGTGTGCCTGGGGCGAGACTCGAACTCGCACAGGATTGCTCCCAAGGGATTTTAAGTCCCTCGTGTCTACCAGTTCCACCACCCAGGCATATTTTCACATAATCTAATAATAGCAAAATTTTTGTAAATTTCAAGTATTTTGGTGGGCGAGAGAGGACTTGAACCTCCACGCCTTGCGGCACTGGTTCCTAAGACCAGCGTGTCTACCAATTTCACCACTCGCCCCTAAAAATACAATGATTAAACCTACTACAAAATTACCAAGTAGTAGGTCTTTAAATAGTTTAGTAGATTTTTTTATTTTAGTCAATATTCACTTAGATTTTTGGTAAAAATATGGTATAATAAAGACAATAAGATTAATTTTTTTAAAATTTATGCTTAAAAAGGTAATTAAAAAGTTATCATCTTTTTTGGTAATTTTGGTTCCGCTTGGGGTTATCGCTGTTTTTGCTAGTTTATTTATGGCTCAATCTGGAATTAGTCATTATTTAAATGCTCAAACAACTGAATCAATATTCATAACTAGCCCATATGATGGTAAAACGATATTTTCCGATTCATTTGAATTTGAAATGAGATCTTTTGATGGCTCGTTACCTGCTATGGCTACATATCAATTTATATTACAGGAAATGGATTCAACAGATGAGTGGGTGATTGGTCCAGAATATCCTTTTAAAGGAATCCAAACTGGAGGTTCAGTAATTAAAACTATCGATCTTAGTAATTTTAAAAATGTAAGATATAGAGTTATAGGGAGAATGACTTATAATAATCAAGTTATTGAGACCCCACAAATTTTATTTGACCTAGGAGGTGGAATATCGGCAACTTTAGTGGTAACAGCACCTACGGCCAATCAGATAATACCATCTAGTCCTTTTGGATTGCATATGACAATAAATGAATATTTCGGTTTTCCTGTTGCGCCTTACTTTATATTAGAAACAGCAAGCGGAGAATTTGTGGATACTATAGGCGCAATAAGAAGTGGGGAAAATATAACTCAAACTATAGATTTAAGTAATTATGATAATGGAGATTATAGGGTTAAGGGAAAAGTAATATATTCAGGTCAAACTTATTATTCTCCACTAGTTTATTTTACTTTAACGAGCGGAATATCACCATCCCCAGATCCAGTTAATATATCAATAATTAGTCCGGATGTGACCGAGTTCAGTTCTGATGGCATTGTTAATTTCGTTGCCCAAGTTGATAAACCATCGGGTGATGTTACTTCTTTTAAGTTTATAATTAGTGATGGAACCACGGACATAGTAACATCACCATCTTTAAGCGCTTTTATTAATAATACAGATTCTAGTCAATGGTCTTATTCTCAGGATTTAAGTAATTTAGGCGGCGATTATTTTGCCATAGCCCAAGCTGAGATCAGTGGCAAAATTTATGAAAGTTCGCCTTTTAGTTTTACGGTTACTGCAGTGTCGGACATAGATCCGTTACCTACAATAACACCAGTTTCAAGTATTTTAACTCCAACAGCTGGTACAACTATTTCTGGTCAAACAACATTTTCAGCAAATACTAATTTAAATGCAAGTGATATAGCTAGCTTGGTTTTTGTCTTAAGGGATATGGTCACTGGTAGTTTAGTTAATCTTGATGGCGTATCTTCTGTGGATAGTTCTGGTAATCAGGTTTGGACAACTTCTTTTAATTCTTCTACTTACGCTAACGGGGCTTATGCGATAAAAACCTCTTTTGATTACGAAGGAGCTGTTTACACTAGCGGCGAAGTTGCTTTTAGTATAAATAATCCAGTAATAATAAACAAACCAATAGTCAGTTTAACCGGTCCAACAAGTGGATTGGTTGTTAATTCTGGAAATAGCTTTACTGTGTCTGGCAGGGTTAACAAGTCTAGCTCAGAAATAGACTATTTTAAATTTGATATTTATAAAAACGGAATGCCTTATAAAACCTTAGTCGGATCTTTCGAACAAAGTTCAACTAATGAAAGTTTTTGGAATAAGATAATCGATACCACGGGATATGGCGGTGACTATCAATTGCGGGCTAAGGTTGGCTTTAATAATGAAGTTTATACCAGTAATTTTATTGACATAACAGTTAATCCACCTAGTAATGATCCAACTGATGACACAGATTTAATTATTAATTCTAGTAATTTATCGGCCACAGTAAAAGATAATATTTTAACTATAAAAGTTAATTCTACAGCAGGGGGGGGTCTTGAGGGAATTTTTAGGTTTTCAATTTTAAATAGAGATTTAGGAAGACTGATTGATACGCCTATTGCTTATCTAACTAGAACTCTTTCGTCAACCAATTATGAGTGGGTGAGAAACATTGATGTTTCGAATGATAAATATATAACTGGTAATTATACAGCCAGGGTTGAATTTGGTTATAATAATACTATTTATATAAGTGATTCAGTTTCTTTTTATATAGATAAAAAGACAGATAATACTATTCCAGACGATGAGGTAAAACCAGAGCCAGTACCAGATAATACTGTCCCAGACGATGAGGTAAAACCAGAGCCAGTACCAGATAATACTGTCCCAGACGATGAGGTAAAACCAGAGCCAATACCAGATAATACTGTCCCAGACGATGAGGTAAAACCAGAGCCAATACCAGAGCCGGTTCCAACTGATGATTATACTCAACCTACAGAATATGAGCCATATATAGATCCAACACCAGTACCAGATCCTACGACTATAGTTGATATAACAGGAGAGATAGATTTAGTTACAAGTAATTTATCAGGCGAAAAGATGGTTAGCTTTTTAGTTGGAGCTAATTCAACTGATAATTTTATTAGAGTAAGTTTTGTTTTGGTAGGTAATGGTAATGTTTATAATTTTATTGGTAATAAAGATGATTTAGTGGGGAATAAATGGTCAGTTCATATTCCAATTATTGAAAAGGGAATAGGTCCAGGTGATTACGAAATTTTTGCTAAAGGTACTTTAATTAATAAGAAGGTCGTTGAAAGTTCTAGATACCCAATAACAATTATTAAAAAAGAAGAACTAAATCCAGGCATTACTATAGCCAGCGAATGTTTAGATAGAGGGTATAATAATATCGATGATTGTAGATCTTATTTATCATTGAGCCCTCTTTGTAGAGAGCAGGGGATGGGAATTGAAGATCTAGAAAAATGCAAAAGATTTTTATTTGTAGAAAGCTTACCGTCAGTTTGTTATGATATGGGAATTTTATCGGAAAGAGATTGTATAGATAGATTGATAAATGATTTAGGTTTTCCGATGAAGTGTATTGAAGAGGGGGTATTTGATAAGGATAGTTGTAATATTTATATAAATGATGGCAGGGTTGTAATTGATGATGACACAGGACAAAAAATAATTGAAGACACAACAGGGGATGGCACTTTTGATAAGATAGACGAAAATTGCATGTTCTATGGGGTCAGGAATGTAGAGGAGTGTAGTGAGTTTTTAAAGGTAAAAAGCATGTCTTATGAGTGTTTCTCTAATAAAATTTTTAAAGCAGATGAATGCAGGGAATATCTTGAAGATAAATACATTACATTAGAGTGTCGAGATGCGGGGATAACAAATAAGGATGAGTGTAGGGAGTATATGTTTAAAAAATATTCTCCAGAAATTAAATGTGAAGGATTAGATAGTTGGCATTGTAAGAATGTTATAAAAGAAGACTACATGGAAAACATTGTAGCTAAAGAAAAAATAGCAGAAAAGATTAAAAATCAGGATTTAGATAAATTGGCTGGGATAAATAAGATTGATAAATTAAAAGAACAATTAGGCTTAGGTGATGGTCAGAAAATTATCCCTTTGATTGATGGCGGTACTTCTATTAAAATTGCTATAGCTAAAGAGGAAACTCTTTTAACTAAGGAAAAAGATTTAATTCAAGTTTATCCTGTATTTATTATGGTCGATAGCGATGAAGATGGCTTATCTGATGATTTAGAAAAGGAAATTGGAACAGATCCTTTTAATAAGGATACCGATAACGATGGTTATAATGATGGGGAAGAAATTAAAAATGGTTATAATCCAATTATTAGCGCTTATAATACAGAGGTTGATGAGGTTAAATCACTGGATACTATCTTAAAGAAGATTTCTCCAATAGGTCGTGCGGTTCTAGCCAATAAAACTATAGAACATCCAAAGACTAGCGGTAGCAAAACAGACGATCTAATGGTGGATGGAATTGAAAATATTATTAATGAAGATGAGACCGTGGAGGGTTATAGCGTTAAGGGTAAAGGAATTGCCGGAGAGTTTGTGACTTTATATATTTATTCTGATATGCCAGTTGTGGTAACTACTAAAGTTGATGAATATGGAAACTGGAACTATGAATTTAAAAAATCTTTAACCGATGGAGAGCACGAGATTTATGTGGTGGTTAACGATGATACCGGTAGAGTTGTCTCTAAGAGTAATCCGCTTAGATTCTTTATTAACGAAGCTAGGGCGGAGTCTGTAGACGAAGTTATTAGGGGTTTTTATCAAGAAGGCGAAAGAAAGACAGAAGAATCTAAAATGATGTCTTATTACTTTTTCTTCGTTGGTGGTTTAGCCATATTTGGAATTTTAGCCTTTATTGTGTTTATCGCTCAAAAAAGGCGAGAAAATATAGAATAAAAAAATGAAATTTAAGGAGGTCGTTGTAAAAAATAAAGAAATATTTCAGTTAATTTATGGTGTAATTTTAATTATTCTTATACCGTTTTTGATTGCTGTAAATACAACTTTTGTTGTTAGTAAATATAGGGAGCTTATTAATGTTTCTCTTCAACGTAGGGCTGCTACAATAGGAAACTCAATGTCAGTTGCTTTTGCTGATGATATAGGTAATAGAGAGCGATTGCAAAAGAAAATGGAAAGCCTTAGTGTTAATAATCTCGATGTTATCGATTTACAGGTTTTAGTTCCAGATGGTGGAGGGTTTAGGGTGGAGGCGGCAAAAAAGGATGAAGATGTAGGTAAGGTTTATTTTTCCCCTTATTACCAAATTGCTTGGTCTCTTTTAAAAGGAGATGGAGTAGCTACTAACTCTGTTCAATTATCAGAAAAAGACTCAGAATTAATGGAGGGTTTTTCTGTTAGTGATCGACTTTGGTTGGTTAGTATGCCTATATACACAGATGGGGAAAAATCAGCTCTTCTTAGTTTAAAATTATCATCAGAGGTTATTGATGATATATTAAAAAGCAATGAAACTTTTTCTTTTATTTTAGTAACAATTACTATTTTATCAGTAATTTTATTTTTATCTATTTCAGTTAGGATTTGGGACTATGCTCTTTTATATAGGAAGATAAAAGAAGTTGACGAAATGAAGGACGATTTCATTTCTATTGCTTCTCATGAGCTACGAACGCCGCTTACGGCCATTAAGGGCTATATTTCGATGATAGGAGAAGGTGATTATGGTAAGGTGAGTAAAAAGGTTAAGAATGGACTGTCTAGTATGATGTTGTCTGTTAATAGGCTGAATAATTTAGTTGAAGATCTTTTAAATGTTTCTAGAATTGAACAAGGAAGTCTTAAGGTTGAGACTAAGCCAACAAGATTAAAGCCAATAATAAAAGAAATTATTGGTCAGTTGAAGCCAGCTGCCAAAGAAAAGAAATTAAAGTTAATTTGTAAAAATCCAACTCAAGCATTGCCAATGGTTAAAGCTGACCCCGATAGATTAAGACAAGTTTTAATTAATTTGATTGGTAATGCGATTAAATATACTGGAAAGGGCAGGGTTGAGGTTAGCGCGGAGGTCTTTAAAAATAATAAAATTAAAATTGTTGTAGCCGATACCGGCTTTGGGATGAGCAAGGAGGAACAATCTCGTTTATTTGAAAAGTTTTACAGAGTTAAAAACGATCGAACAAATAAAATTGTAGGAACTGGATTAGGTCTTTGGATAACAAAGCAATTAGTTGAATTAATGGGGGGCAGTATTGATGTTGAAAGTATGAGTGGAGTTGGAACGCGCGTTATCTTTTACTTAGACATAGAAAAGAAATAAAATTTTATAAGCGACGTAGGGCGAGTGAAATGCCAAGCTGAAAAGTTTGAGTATTTCCGAGCCGAGGAGTTTATATTATTCTGAGATATAAGCGACGTAGGGCGAGTGAAATGCCAAGCTGAAAAGTTTGAGTATTTCCGAGCTTCGGAGTTTATATAGGTTAACACCATGCGTCCTTATCGTATTTTAAGGTATATATTTAAAATCACCCCGTACTCTTGGCACAGGGGTATATATGTTAAAAAAACCGTTAAATAAGTTTAACGGTTTTTTTTATTTGTGGACCCTAGGGGATTCGAACTCCTGACCTCCTGCGTGCAAAGCAGGCGCTCTAGCCAACTGAGCTAAGGGCCCATAAGTTCTCCTATTCATACGGTTTCCTATATATTTGTGGATGTTGCTGGGGTAGGAGAAGCTTAGAGCGGGTAACGGGAGTCGAACCCGTGTCTCTGCCTTGGCAAGGCAATATAATAGCCATTATACGATACCCGCGTTAACTGAAGTGTAAAAATAAAAATTGACCTCAGTTAATATTTTATAATATTTTTTTAAATTACGCAACCCTTTATTTGTCTTCTTTTTTATCTTCTTTATCTTTCTTATCCTCTTTTTTTTCCTCTTTTGCCTCTTTCTTGTCTTGGTCCAGGTTATTCTTTTTAACTTCGTCATTCACCTTGTCTTTTTTAACTTCTTCTTTCTTTACCTCGTCTTTCTTTGGAGCTTTCTTTTCTTTTAGGGCTTTAATGGATAGTCCTAAACGATGATCAGTTGGCTCAATTGAAAGAATTCTAAATTCTAGGTCATCACCAATATTAGCAAACTTTTTAAGATCAGTGATATTTTCATCTGATAGTTCAGAAATATGTGCTAAACCATGGATGTCTCTATCTAATTCAACGAATAATCCAAATGGGTTAATCTTTAAAACTTTTCCTTTTACTTTATCGCCAACCTTATATTTTTCATTAATATTTGCCCAAGGATCGTTAGTAACCTTTTTAATGGATAAAAAGATTTTTGTTCCATTAATTTCAATTATCTCTGCTTTTACTTTGTCTCCAACTTTTACAATGTCTTCTGGATTATCGATTCTTTGCCAAGCAAGCTCAGAAATGTGAATAAGACCTTCCAAGTTATCAAACTTGATAAAAGCTCCAAAGTCAGTAATCGCTGAAATGATTCCTTCAACCTTGCCACCAACTTTGTATTTTGATATTTCTACTTGTTGTTCTTCTTGAAGTGCTTGTTTTTCAGAAACAATTAATTTTTCTTCCGCTTCTTCAATTCCAATTATTTCTACTTCAAAAGATTGTCCGATGTATGATTTTAATTTTTCTAATATTTTAGTTTTATCTCCGCCAGAAACACGAGGATAATTTTTTGTAGAAAGTTGAGAAACTGGTAAAAAACCTCTTGTTCTTCCAACTACTACCATTAAGCCACCTTTATTAGCGTCAACAATTTTTGCGGCAACTTTTTCTTTATCTTCATATAGTTTATGAAGATTTTCCCAGGCTTTTTGGTGTCCAGCTTTTCGTAGGGATAATTCAATTTCACCTTTTTCGTTTTCAAGGTCAAGTACATAAGCCTCTACCTTGTCACCAGTCTTTAAATTAGAGTATTCTCCTGATTCATCGATTATTTCTCTACCACGAACTAAGCCGGTAGTTACGCCGTCGATGTCGATATGAATCTCCTTTTTACTGGCGCTAACGACAGTTCCTTCAATGGTGTCACCAACCTTAGGAAGTTTAAATAAATTTTTTTCTAATAGTTTTTGAAATTCACTATTTTTTTCCTCTGTATTTGTATTTTTTGTATCTTTAGTCATAATAATTTGTCTCAAATAAAAAAAGGCCAAAAGGCCAACTTTGAGGGTTAATAATTAGATAGCCTTGAAATATTTTATTTTATTCTATCGTCTAGGACAAAATCCTTTAGATAGATATTATTTCTTAATATTAGTTTATATTTTAATTTTTGTCAAGAATGTTTGACTTTTATGGCATTTAATTGTATTTTGTCTATAGTTTATATTAAAGACAGCACCTTATAACAATTTAAAGATAAAAACATAAACCAAGCAAGGAGAGTTGATTATGAAAAGAAGAGTCGTAGTAACCGGAATGGGTTTAATTTCTAGTATTGGTAACTCGGTAGAAGAGGTTAACCAGTCACTTTTTGAAGGTAAATCAGGAATTGGCCATTGTTTAGAGTATGAAGGAATGGGGCTGAAGTCGCAAGTTGCTGGCATATTGCCCGATCCATTAAAAATGATTAGCAAGAATAAAATAAAGCGTTTTATGAGTAAGGGGTCAGCTTTTGCCTATTTGTCTATGAAACAGGCCATAGATAGCTCTGGCTTGATAGGGGGAGAAATTAGTAATCCTATGACGGGATTAATAATTGGAACCGGTGGTGGTTCGCCAGCTAGTTCTGATGCGGTCGCTGAGACTGTTAGAAATGATGGTTTTAATAAGCTGCGTTCTGTTAATGTTCCAAAATGCATGGCCAGCTCACCATCGGCCAATCCAGTAACTTTATTTGGGATAAAGGGTATTTCATTTTCTCTTGGATCTGCTTGTGCTACGGGAGCGCATTGTGTTGGTGAGGCTTTTGATAAAATAGCCTATGGTAAGCAGGATATTATATTTGCTGGCGGAGCCGATGAACAAGACTGGATTATTGCTTCAGCCTTTGATGCTGCCAGAGCATTATCAAGGCGCAACGATGAACCTCAAAAAGCATCAAGGCCTTATGACAAGGATCGTGACGGATTCGTTATATCTAGCGGGGGAGGCGTCTTGGTTTTAGAAGAACTTGAGCATGCTAAGGCTTGGGGTGCTAAAATTTATGCCGAGATTATTGGCTATGCTGCGACGAGTGATGGGTTTAGTATGGTTGAGCCATCCGGTGAAGGGGCTGCAAGATGTATGGAAGAAGCTATTCGTTTGGCACGAATTAGTCGTTATGATATTGATTATATTAACCCTCATGGAACAAGCACTCCAAAAGGAGATATTAAGGAGCTAAAGGCTATTAAGGAGATTTTTGGTGGTAATATACCACCCATTAGCTCAACAAAGTCATTAACTGGCCATGGCCTTGGTGCAACTGGAGTTCAAGAGCTTATTTATTCAATTATAATGATGGAAAATTCTTTTGTTTCAGCGTCGGCCAATATTGAAAACCTTGACCCGGAGGCCGAAGGCTTTCCAATTGTAACAAAGCGTCTTGATAAATACTCTCTTAACTCTGTAATGTCTAATAGTTTTGGTTTTGGGGGAACTAACGCTGTTATTATAATGGAAAAATTTGAAGAATAATCAGAAATAAGTTTTTATCAATAAATCTCAGGAAGCTTTTAAGTAAGCTTCCTTTTTTATTGACTTTCAAAATTATTATTGTTAAAATGATATTAAATAGATAAGATATTTTATGGTAAAAAAAGGAGAAAATTCAATGGATAAAATAGTCTCTCTTTCTAAAAGGAGAGGTTTTATTTTTCCCTCATCAGAGATTTATGGAGGATTTGCCAATAGTTACGGTTATGGTCCTTATGGGACAGAGCTAAAAAATAACATTAAAAAGCTTTGGTGGAAAAAGTTCGTTCAAGACAGGCCAGATATGGTTGGTATCGATGGGCCAATTTTGTTAAACCCAAAACTATGGGAAGCAAGTGGTCATATTGAAGGTTTTAATGATGCATTTACTGATTGTAAGAAATGTAAAAAGAGGTTTAGAGCTGACCATGTGGTTGTAGAGGCAACTGGTAAAGATATGGAGGGGCAATTAGAGGAAATGACAAAGGTTTTACAAGAAGAAAAAATAAAATGTCCAGAGTGTGGTAAATCTGATTGGACCGAGGTTAAGGATATGAGCGGCATGTTTAAAACTCAAATGAATAGTTTTGATGGGGACGTATATTTAAGGCCAGAAACAGCTGGAGCAATTTTTATTGAATTTAAAAATATAATTGATTCAATGAGAGTAAAAATTCCTTTTGGAATAGCTCAAATCGGTAAGGCTTTTAGAAATGAAATAGTAGCTAGAAATTTTATTTTTAGAATCCGTGAATTTGAACAAATGGAGATAGAATATTTTATAGATCCAAGAGAAAAATGGGAATCAATTTTTGATGGTTGGTTAGATCAGCAAGAAGGCTTCATTAAAGGGCTTGGAGTTAATAAAAAAGATATAAGAAGATATGAGCATCCAAAAGAAAAATTATCTCATTATTCGAGAAAGACAATAGATATTGAATATAAATTTCCTTTTGGTTGGGGTGAAGTATTTGGACTTGCTCATAGAGGGGACTTTGATTTAACACAACATAATAAATTTGGAAATATAAAACAAGATTATTTAGATCCTCAAACTAATGCTAGATATATTCCTCATGTTATTGAGCCGACTGTTGGGCTTGATAGGTTAATTTTAGCTTCGCTTTGTGCAGGTTATACAGAGGAAAAACTAGAGAAGGGGAATAGAGTTGTAATGAAGCTTCCAAGAACAATTGCACCAGTTAAAATTGCTGTATTTCCTTTGCTTAAAAATAAGCCAGAATTAGTTAATAAGGCAAAAGAAGTATTTGATAAGCTTAAAAAAGATTATGTTTGTGAATTTGATGATAATGGCAATATTGGAAAAAGATATAGAAGGCAAGATGAAATTGGAACTCCATATTGTTTAACAATTGATTTTGATACTTTAGAAAAGGGCATTGTTACTGTTCGTGATAGAGATACTATGGAACAGGAACATATAAAATTAGACGAAATAGATTCCTTTTTTAAAGATAAATTCTAAATAAAAAATATGAATCAAGAGAAAAAAATTATCTTAAGTAAGATAATTGAACAAAAAGAGGAGGGGTTCTCTAAAGGTTCTTTGGGGCAAAAAAAGAGGGAATCAGATTTTTTTAAAAAAGACGAAGAGGGTGAGGGGCAATTGTTGGTTGATGTTTATAGAAGGGGTGATAATGTTATAGTTAAAACCATAGTTGCTGGAGTAAAGCCCGAAGATATTGACATTTCTTTAAAGAATGATATAATAACGCTTCGAGGAAAACGCTTTTTAGGAGAAGAAGTGTTAGAAGAAGATTATTATTGTAGTGAATGTTATTGGGGAAGATTTTCTAGGTCTATTGTTTTACCTTTTAAAATTGATGAAAAAAAACTTGAAGCTACCCTAAAGAACGGCATATTGACTATCATTCTTCCAAAAGCTAAAATTTCTCGAACGCAAAATATTAAGATAAAGGAGGTAGATTAAGTAGATTTGTTGGATAATAAGTTGCTTAGCGAAAGTTTTAAATTTTGAGGAAATTTCTGTAAA
>Ga0233440_1001860_pt1 | contig 18521 bp, 16 predicted proteins | sample SI_123_September_5_FD_182791 | JGI IMG/M metagenome (GOLD analysis project Ga0233440, IMG submission 182791) | Seawater microbial communities from Saanich Inlet, British Columbia, Canada - SI_123_September2016_120_MG | ecosystem: Environmental > Aquatic > Marine > Inlet | place: Canada: British... | reverse complement strand
CTTTCTACTATGGCAGAGAAATATTGATTATGGATGAAGCTACTAGTTCATTAGATAAAGAGACCGAGAAAGAGATTGTTTCTGAAATTAAAGATTTGCATGGCATTAAGACAATGATTGTAATAGCTCATAGGATGTCTACAGTTGCATATTGTGATAGAATTTACAAGTTGGACGATGGGAAAGTAATAAATTCTGGCACATTTAAAGAGGTGGTTGGGTAATCTTAAAGTAATACACTTTGTTTTAAATATATATTTAAGGGCATTGACGACAACGATAACTTTAGTATAAAAATAAAGTTTATTATTCACAGGAGTAATCTTTAATAATGAAAAATTTATGGAATGATATAGATGTGAAAAAATTTAAAGATGATTTAGCTTTACGTGTTTATACTTCGCGTTTACTTGGTCAAGACCCGTCTTTAGTTCTGCATGGTGGTGGCAATACTTCGGTAAAAATTACTGAAAAAAATATCGTTGGCGAGGATGAACAGATTCTTTATGTAAAAGGCAGTGGCTGGGATTTAGTCTCAATTGAAAAAGCTGGTTTTTCACCTGTGCGTATGGCACACATGATTAAACTTGCTGAGCTAGATTCACTTTCTGACCCACAAATGGTTAATGAGTTAAAAACCCAACTTACTAATTCATCAGCACCTGGACCTTCAGTTGAAACGATTTTGCATGCAATTTTGCCATTTAAATATGTTGATCATACCCACGCCGATGCTGTAGTTACTATTTCTAACACACTCAATGGTGAAGATAGAATACGAGAAGTTTATGGAGATCGGGTAATTGTTGTTCCTTATGTTATGCCTGGTTTCGATTTGTCAAAAGATGTCGGTCGGTTGTTCTCAGAACAAGCTACAGATAAAACCGAGGGCATGGTGTTATTAAGCCATGGCATCTTTTCTTTTGGTGCGACAGCAAAAGAAGCCTATGATCGAATGATTGATTTAGTAGATCTTGCGGAACAATATCTAATTAATCAAAATGCTTGGGAGTTGGAAAAGCCATTAGGCGATCTCACTACTAAATCAATACGTAATGAAGTTGCAAAACTACGGCAAGGTATTTCAGCAATAATCGGTTCCCCAGTGCTACTTAACTTAACTAATAGTGAGCGTGGTATTGATTTTTCTAATCTAAATAATGTTGAGAATATTGCAACTAGAGGTCCGGTTACACCAGACCATGTAATCCGCACTAAACGTATACCAATGATTGGTCGTGATGTTGGTCAATATGTTGAAGATTATGCATTATATTTTGACACTCATGAACCGAATGCAAAAGAGCGAAAAATTATTCTTGACGAAGCGCCACGTGTAATTCTAGACCAAGAGTTTGGTTTATGTACAGTAGGTAAAAGCATGAGTGAAATTGGCATTATCTCTGATTTATATGAACACACAATGCAGTGTATACTTCGAGCTGAGAAGCTAGGTGGTTGGCAAGCATTGCCCGAAGCTGATATTTTTGATCTTGAATATTGGGATCTAGAGCAAGCAAAATTACAAAAAGGCGGTATCGCACCTAAGCTCCAAGGGGAGGTTGTACTAATTACTGGTGCTGCGTCCGGTATCGGTAAAGCATGTGTAGAATCTTTTCTTGATCGTGGCTGTGCTGTTGTGGGGATTGATTTAGATACTGACATTGAAAATACTTCAAGTAATAATAATTACCTAGGATTGGTTTGCGATGTAACCAATGAAGAATCACTTAAAGATATGCTCGAGACAAGTATACGCCATTTTGGCGGTATTGATATGGTGGTGCTCAATGCTGGCATATTCCCTGGAGGGAGGTCAGTTGCCGAGCTTGATACCGATGAGTGGCGTAAAGTATTTTCAGTCAATCTAGATGCAAACTTAATACTACTTCGCGAAGTTTATCCTTTATTAAAACTTGCGCCAAATAAAGGTAGAGTTGTAATTATTGGTTCTAAAAATGTACCAGCACCGGGTCCAGGTGCAGCGTCTTATTCAGCCTCTAAGGCTGCCCTTAATCAATTGATGCGCGTATTGGCGATGGAGTGGGGAAGTGATGGTATTAGACTTAATACCTTGCATCCAAATGCAGTGTTCGACACAGGCATCTGGACTGACAAGATTTTAAAATCAAGAGCAAAACATTATGGACTTAGTGTTGATGAGTACAAAACTAATAATGTAATGAAAGTTGAAGTTACTAGTAAAGATGTGGCTGAGCTAGCTGCTGAGATGTGCGGGGTTTTGTTTGCAAAAACCACGGCCGCACAAGTGCCAGTTGATGGCGGTAATGATCGAGTAATTTAAATCAATAAGAGAGTATAATGAATAAAAAGACAATACTTGGGATTTTAGGCGGTAGCGGTGTTTATGATATTGACGGACTAACCAATACTCGTTGGGAGAAGATAGAATCATCTTTTGGCGAACCTTCTGATGAATTGTTATTTGGTGAACTAGATGGACAACAAATGGTGTTTTTACCAAGACATGGTCGCGGACATCGTATCCCTCCATCCGAAATTAACTTTAGAGCTAATATCGATGCTTTAAAAAGAGTAGGCGTTACTGATGTTATTTCAGTTAGTGCGGTTGGTTCATTAAAAGAAGAATTGAAGCCAGGTATGTTCGTCATTGTTGATCAGTTTATTGATCGAACTTTTGCTAGAAATAAAAGCTTCTTCTCTAGTGGTTTAGTGGCGCACGTTTCTATGGCGCATCCGGTTTGTAATCGACTAGGTGAACATCTAGAATTAGCTGCTAAAAATAGCGGTATTGAAGTTGTACGTAGTGGTACATATTTAGTGATGGAAGGTCCACAGTTTTCATCAGTGGCTGAGTCTGAGCTTTATCGTTCTTGGAATTGTGATGTGATTGGTATGACCAATATGCCTGAGGCAAAACTCGCCAGAGAGGCAGAGATGTGTTATGCAACCGTAGCCATGGTAACCGATTATGATTGCTGGCATCCAAATCATGACAATGTAACTGTAGGTGCAATTATTAAAGTTCTGTCAGCTAATGCTGATAATGCACGTTCTTTAATTAAAAATGTTGCACCTGGCGTTGATTCTGATATACATGGCATGACTTGCACTTGTAAAACTGCACTTGATAATGCCATTATTACTGCACCAGATGCCAGAGATAAAAATACAATTAATAAATTATCAGCCATCGCAGGGCGGGTACTGAATCAATAGTAAATATAGGAGATAGTTATGCCAATTAAATCACGAATTAGAACCATAGAACATTATCCAAAGGAAGGTATTATGTTCAGGGATTTCACTACTCTTTTACAAGACCCTGTCGGATTTCGTATTTCTATCGATGAGTTGCATTCCCGTTATAAAGATATGAAGATTGACAAAGTAGTTGGAATTGAATCTCGTGGATTCATTATGGGTGCGCCATTGGCTTATTTGTTAGGTGTTGGTTTTGTGCCAATTCGTAAACAAGGTAAACTTCCTGCTGAAACTATTGGGCAAGATTATGAATTAGAGTATGGCGTTGACAAAATTGAGATTCATACGGACGCAATTAATCCTGGTGAAAAGGTGTTAATTGTTGATGATTTGATTGCTACTGGTGGCACAGCCGAAGCAGCGGTAAAACTGGTGCAAGAAATGAATGGTGAAGTGGTAGAATGTTGTTTTGTGATTGATTTACCAGATATTGGTGGCAGAGCTCGTCTAGAGGCTATGGGTCAAAAAGTATTTGCACAATGTGAATTTGAAGGTGATTAAATGAGTGAAAATATAGAGACTTTAAGATGGAATAACGATCATTTTGAAATGATTGATCAGCGCATATTGCCTTCTGATTTTAAATATATTTCGTACACATCAGCATCAGCAGTTGCAGATGGTATTCGTTTAATGGTGGTACGCGGTGCTCCAGCCATAGGTTGTGCAGCGGCTTATGGCGTAGCGCTTGCAGCGCTAAATCTACAAGATGCAAACGATGATGAATTTGCCAAAGGCATGGAGGATGCATTTGATATATTAGTACAGAGTCGTCCAACCGCCATTAATTTATTTTGGGCAATTGATAGAATGCGTAATAAGATGAATGAGTCTCAAGGATCATCCAAAGAAACTGCTAATATTTTATTAAATGAAGCGCATAAAATTAAAAGAGAAGATATTGAAATTAACCGTGCAATGGGTAGAAATGGTGCTGCATTATTAGACGATGGTGCACGCGTATTAACGCATTGTAATGCAGGTGCATTAGCAACTGCAGGACATGGTACGGCTTTAGGTGTATTTCGATCGGCCGTTGAGATAGGTAAAAATATTTCAGTTATTGCCAATGAAACGCGCCCGTTTTTACAGGGTGCACGCCTTACTGCTTGGGAGATGGTACAAGAAAATATCCCCGTTACTTTAATTTCAGACAGCATGTCAGGGCATCTCATGAGTCATGGTGAGATAGATTCCGTTGTTGTGGGCACTGATCGTGTTGCTGGCAATGGTGATGTAGCAAATAAAATTGGCACTTATATGGTGGCAGTTTTGGCTAAAAGACACAATATTCCATTTTATGTAGCTTGCCCTTTATCAAGCATTGATCGTTCTATTACAAGTGGTAAAGAGATTCCCATTGAAGAGCGTCCAATTGAAGAAGTTACAGGTTATCGAGATTGTCAATGGGCAGCAGAAGGAATCAAGGTGCGTAATCCTGCATTTGATGTTACACCAGCAGAATTGGTTACAGGCTTAATTACTGAACGAGGTATTGTTCTTAACCCTACTACTGAAAAAATTAATCAATTATTTTCAGAGTAGAAAACTTAATTGCATGTTCTGTCAATCTAAAATAAAAAAATACTTGATATGGTTTACAACCAAATCTACAGCTATAATTTTAGATAGTTTTTTATATTTAATTGAAAATGCAACAGGAATATTTATATCTATAATTGATTTTAGAAGAGTAAAGCAAAATAGTAATAAAATAGTTTTATGCAGGAATAAATATTACAGCATTAATTTATTTGAAAAGTCTATGGAACAATACCATATAGACGAAACTCTTGCATACATGAATTATCAAGTAGAGTTATTTTTTTGGGATGCTGACTGCACTCTATTTGTGAATCAAGTAAAACTTTGGTTTAGAGTTAGAAGAGTAAATCCTGCAGCTATTTTTTTTAGTTCGTATACCCCTAGGCAGAAACGCGGATCAGTTCAGCCGAGTATAATGTTTTTAAGAAAACTTAAATTGAAAGTAAACTCCAGCTTTGTTTTTTTATGGTGGGATACATGTTCTGATGATTTTTATACTCAAAATATTACTCGTTTACGTAATTTAAAGGCAATTCATTTAATTATGGACAACCCTGAATTAAATTTTGGAGAAGGTAATGCTAAGCATGATGGGCAAATATTGATCCCATTGTACACAAATTACGTTAAGAATTCATTTATAGCACCTCTTGATAAAGACCTGGATGTAGTATTTCTTGGTCAAGTTTCTTCTTATAGGCACGGAAGAAGGGAATACGTTGAATATTTAATGGAAAGCAATGTTGCTGGGTATGTTTCAACGTTAGATAGGCAACATCAGCCGGATCATGGTAAGTATGCTGAAATCATGGGTAGAGCAAAAATTATTATTAATTTTTCAAAGAGTGTGAATAAGCACCAGTTAAAAGGTAGGGTTTTTGAAGCTATGCATGCAGGAGCGATGTTGTTAGAGACAGATAATACTCAGATAAAAACAATGTTTCAGGATAAAGTAGACTATGTTAGCTTTTCCACCAAAGAAGACATGGTGAAAAAAATTAAATATTATCTTGATAATGACGAACTAAGAGAATCAATTGCAAGTTCAGGAAGAAAAAAAGTAACAGAATTTTATGATTCAAGTTATTTTTGTAAAGCTATTTTTGATAATATAAATATCAAGTAATGAATAAAGTTGCAATTTTAATACCTACTAAAGAAAGAAAAGAGTTTTTACTTAGAACAGTAAGATATTACATATCTGTAAAATCTAAGCACCCAATATTTATTGGTGATGCTAGCTCTAACTCATTAGAGGAATATATTTTAGATCTTGCTAAAAATAAAATAGAAATTTATTATTTTCACTGGAAAGAATTAAATGATAGAGAAGCTATAGTTGAGCTAGCAATTGAAGCAAATAAAAGAAAAATAAGTTATTGTGCATACCATGGAGATGATGATTATTTTTTTCCAAATTCTTTGGTAAAATGTGCCAACTTTTTAGAAGAAAATTCCTCATATGCCACCGCACAGGGCAGGTCTTTTTCTTTTCAATTAGATCAAAGTGGACCATATGGAAAAATAAAAGATATAGGTATTTACTGGAATCAAAAGGAGTTAAAGGGTGAAAGCTCCACAGAAAGAATTATTGAGATTTCTAATAATTACTGGGTCCCAATATTTTCTGTAAATCGTATTAGTAACTATATTGAAGATATTGGAAATGGTATTGATGAAGTTATAGATAGAAATTTTGGAGAATATATTAACTCCACAAGCATTGCGTTAAGAGGCAAATCAAAATTTATTGATTGTTTGTATCTTGCTAGAAATCTTCATAGTGGTATAAATCATGGTACAAAATTTGAATGGGTGACTGGTGAAAATTGGCATGTATCTTATATTGAATCCATAAAAGCATTATCTCAAAAGTTAGCTGATTACGATAATATTGAACTTGAACAATCAAAAGAAATAATTACCCAAGCTATGAGAAAAATGATTTCATTAGAATGCAAGAAAAAACCAGAGTTAGCTGTTTTTATTAGAAATATGTTAATTTTTTGGTCAAATAACAGTAAGTTTGGCCATAGTCTAAGGATTTTTTTTAAAAAAATTAGCAAGATATCTATATTCCCATGTAGTAAATTTACCAAGGGCTGTTTGATCAATAAAAAATCTAAATATTTCGAATATTATTTGTCTGTTCAAAATTCATGTAAAAAAAAATAAAATAGGAGGAAAAATGGATTTATTACTTATCAATCCTGATTCATCGGCGAAGGCTTACCAGGGTTTATCTGAAGTTTACTCTGCGATTGAGCCACCGACATGGTCGTTGTTGCTTGCAGAATCATGCCGTTCAAAGGGTTTTAGTGTCGAAATTTTAGACTGTGATGCTGAAAGGCTATCTTTAAAAGAAGCTACAGACAGAGTGAACAAGTCAAGCGCACGATTAGTAGTTTTTGTCGTGTATGGACAAAACCCCAATTCAGGCACTACGAGTATGATCGGTGCATTTGAATTGGCCAAATCATTAAAAAAATCTAACTTAGAAGCGCCAATATGTTTTGTTGGATCTCATACTAGTGCCTTGCCTTTAGAAGTCTTGTCTGAAGACTGTGTTGATTTGGTGTTACTTAACGAGGGTGTTTATGCATTGCATAACCTACTTAAAAGCGACTTTGGTGACGATCTTTCGTCGATCAAGGGAATTGGGTACAAAAAGCAAGACTTAATTAATGGTATAAAACCAGTGTTAAATCCTCCAGAAGTGGTTGTGCCACAAGAGAAAATGGATGAAGATTTACCTGGTTATGCATGGGATTTATTACCGTTTAACGAGCAGCCATTAGACCTTTACCGTGCACATTTTTGGCATGCAGAATTTGACCATGACCAACGAACCCCTTTTGCGGCGATATATACCTCTTTAGGTTGTAATTTTGGTTGTAATTTTTGTATGATAAATATTATTAATAGAGAAGATAATGCTGATCATATTAATTCTTCACATTCTAGAGGAATGCGCTTTTGGAGTGCTGATTGGGTTATTTCAGAGATGAGAAAGTTGTCAGAAATGGGTGTAAAAACTCTCAGAATAAGTGATGAGATGTTTTTCTTAAATCGTAAATATTACAAACCTATCCTGGAAAGAATAATAGAAGAGGGTTTTGATTTCAATATGTGGGCCTATTCAAGAGTAGATACAGTGCGGAAAGATGCTCTCGATTTATTTAAAAAAGCAGGGGTCAATTGGCTAGCTTTAGGGATTGAGGCGGGTAATCAAAAAGTTCGTCAAGAAGTGTCTAAAGGTTCCTTTAAAGAGGTAAATATAAGAGAGGTTTGTAAAACCATTCAGGATGCGGATATAAATATCATAAGTAATTATATTTTTGGATTTCCTGAGGATGATATAGGAACAATGAAACAAACACTTGATTTAGCTATAGAGCTTAACACTGAAATGGCAAATATGTACCCTTGTATGGCTCTTCCAGGTAGCCCTATGTATCATAAGGCTCTAGAAAATAATTGGAAATTACCAGACTCTTATGAAGGCTACGGATTTCTTTCGTACGATAGTCAACCACTTCCAACAAAATATTTATCTTCAAAGGAAGTTTTAAAGTTTCGAGATGAAGCTTGGCAAGAATATTTTGAAAATCCAAAATACTTAGACTTGGTTGAAAGGAGGTTCGGACTCCAGCAACGAAAGAATGTTGAAGATATGGCATCTATAAGTCTAAAGAGAAGAATACTGGAAAATTCGGAATGATAATCACTAAAACTCCGTATAGAATTTCTTTTTTTGGTGGGGGCACAGATCATCCGGCGTGGTTTAAAGAAAACGGAGGAAAGGTTCTAGCGACTACGTTTGACAAGTACTGTTATATCAGTGTTAGATGTCTCCCGCAATTTTTTGATCATAAATTTAGGGTTGTTTATTCAGCTATAGAGAGTGTTAAAACAATTGATCAAATTAAACATCCATCTGTAAGAGAAACGTTAAATTATTTCAAGATAAAAAAAGGTTTAGAAATTCATCATGATGGAGACCTTCCTGCAAGGTCTGGTCTTGGTTCAAGCTCATCTTTTACAGTAGGATTAATCAATGCATTAAATGCTCTGAAAGGCGTTCAAAATTCGAAGCTAGATTTGGCGAATTCCGCTATACACATTGAACAAAATCTAATTAATGAATGTGTTGGTTCACAGGATCAGATCTCCGCCGCATATGGGGGCATGAATGAGATAATTTTTAACCAGGATGAGTCATTTTCAGTTAATTCAATGATTTTAAACCAAGATAGAAAAAATGAATTAAATGACCATCTAATGTTATTTTACACAGGCATTTCTAGATTTTCATCTGACATTTCTAAGGGTCAAGTTTCCAATATGAAAAACTGCACATCACAAATGTATGACTTATATAGCATGGTTGACGAAGGTATTTCAATTTTAGAAAATTCTAATACCTCTTTAGATGAATTTGGCAAACTTTTGCATGAGTCATGGGAAATCAAAAAAAGCTTGTCAGATAAAGTTACTAATTTGTTGATTAATGAAGCATATGAGGCGGCCAGAAGTGCTGGCGCTTTAGGCGGCAAGGTTTTAGGTGCTGGTGGAGGGGGGTTTGTAATATTTTTCGTGAAGCCTAAGGATCAGAAGGCAGTAAAAGCGAAACTAAAAAATCTAGTGCATGTTCCTTTTAAATTTGAAAATACAGGGTCTAAAGTGGTTTTATATCAGCCAAATGGATTGTAGTTGTGAGTTTTAAATTACAAAAAGATACCAAAATATATGTTGCGGGACATCAGGGTCTTATAGGCTCCTCCTTTGTGCGATACTTCAATGCAAATAATTATTCAAATATTTTATGGAAAACTAGATCTGAGCTTGAGCTTACCTCTGTGAATGATGTGAATATGTTTTTCAAGAGTAGTCAGCCTGAAGTAGTAATATTGGCAGCAGGTAGGGTTGGAGGTATTATCCAGAATAGAGATTTCCCAGCAGATTTTATTAGGGAAAACCTTGCAATACAACAAAATGTATTTAATGCTTCACAAAAATATAATGTGAAGAAAGTAATATTTTTTGGATCTTCTTGCATGTATCCGCGTGATACGGTACAGCCAATGAGTGAAAATCAGTTATGCACTGGCCATCCTGAACCTACAAGTATTGCATACGCTAGTGCGAAATATGTAGGAGTACAAATGTGTCAAGCCATAAATAGGCAAAATGATTCAGTTTCCTTTATTCCAGTTATTCCAAATAGCGCCTATGGGCCAAATGATAATTTTGATTTAGACTCGTCACACGTTTTATCAGCATTGATTAGACGTTTTCATGAGGCAAAAAACGCCAATGCAGATAAAGTAGTATTATGGGGCACTGGATCACCAAAAAGAGAGTTTGTATTTTCTGATGATATAACAAAAGCATGTATAAAGCTGTTAAATTCTAAACTTTTTGATACAGATTTACCTATTAATATAGGTGTTGGACATGATATATCTATAAAAGAATTATCAGTAAAAATTGCAAACTTGGTAGGTTATAAAGGGGAGATTACGTGGGATGTATCAAAACCAGATGGAGCCCCAAGGAAGTTGCTCGACAATAGAAAAATTACATCTTTAGGTTGGGAACATGAGGTACAACTTGACCAAGGGTTGGAGGATACATATCGATGGTATTTAAACAATCTTGACAACATTAATAATTAATAATTATTTTATGGATATATTAATATGCAAGAAATAACAACAAAAGAGCTTAATTACTTAAGAAGGAAAGCTCTATGGGTCTGGAAAGAGACATTAGCAATACATCGCCGCGCCCCAGAAACGAGATTAGCATCATCATTATCAGTCATTGAAATTTTTGTAGCTCTTTATTATGGAGGTGGGTTGAAGTTTAATGCATTAGACCCTTTAGATGAGGATAGAGATAGGTGCATCATTAGCAAGGGGCATGGCTCAATTTGTATGTATCCAATCCTTGCAGATCTTGGTTTTTTTCCTCTAGAAGAGCTTAATAACGTATGTAAGACAGGAAGTTTTTTAGGAGGCATTCCTGATCCTGTCATCCCGGGGTACGAAACAGTAAATGGTTCACTAGGCCATGGGCTTGGTGTTGCTACAGGTATTGCTCTTGCACTAAAAACTAAGAAAAGTGATAATGATGTTTTTGTTGTTACAGGCGATGGTGAACTTCATGAGGGTGCAAATTGGGAGGCAATAATGTTTGCATCTCATCATAAGCTTGATAATTTGAATTTAATTATTGATAACAATGGTATTAGTATGCTTGATCATACAGATAATATTATTTCACATTCAAATTTACTAGATCGCTTAACTTCGTTTGGTTGGAGTTGTGTCGAAGTAGATGGTCATGATATTGCAGCAGTTCAAAAAGAAATACTAAAGCAAAAAAACACTGCTAATAAAAAGCCAAAAGCCATAATTGCTAAAACGTTAAAAGGTCGTGGCGTTCCAGGATTAGAGAACGCTTCTCTTTCTCACATTATGAATCCTAAGCCAGAATTAATTGACGAATTACTAGAAAATTTAACCGATAGCCCGCTGGAGGATAAATGAGTATGAAGCCACTCCCTATGCGTGATGTATTTTTAGAAAAAATTTGGCTTGAAATGTCAGTTAATTCTTCTATATTTTTTATAAGTGCTGACTTTGGATCACCTGTACTAGATAAAATTCGTGAGGATTTTCCCGATCGATTTATTAATGTAGGTATTGCAGAGCAAAATTTAATTAATATTACAGCAGGATTGGCCATTGAAGGATATACAGTTTTTGCTTATGCAATTGCTCCATTTATCACGATGCGATGTTTTGAGCAAATCAGGGTTAGTCTAGCTCTTTTGTCGGAGGTTAGGCCGATGAATGTAAATTTAATCGGCGTGGGTGCTGGATACAGTTATGTGGTTTCTGGCCCTACGCATCAGTGTTATGAGGATATTACCATTATGAGAGCTTTGCCTAATTTTCAAGTACTTTCTCCAGCTGATCATATAACCACATCTGCCTTATTTGATAGTTGTGTTGCAACCAATGGTTTAAGATATTTGCGTCTTGATGCGCAAGTGCAGCCAGTACTTTATCCACTAGAATTGCCCGTGCCTTCTGATGGTTTTCATCTTCATAAAAAAGGTAGTAAGGTGTGTTTTATAGCTACTGGATTTATGGTTCATACTGCTTTTAAGGCTGCAGAAGAAATAAATAAAAATGGATTTAAAGTTGGAATTATTGATATATTTAACCTTACCAACTTTTCAAAGGAGGGGTTGAAAAAAGTATTGGAATCATATGTAGCAATAGTAAGTTTCGAAGAAGGGTTTAGTGGGCGTGGTGGGCTCGATTCGATGTTATTTGAATTTATTGCTGAAAGCAAGTTAGATTTAAAAACTTTGAGTATTGGTGTTGATCCTGGTTACAGTTTCGAGCTTGGCTCTCGTGAAGAGCTTCATGAAAAAGTAGGTATAGGCATCCAGTCTTCTTTAAAAAAAATCCAACCTTTTGTACAATCTGTTACGCATAAATTTAAGGAACAATAATGCAATACCCATTAATGAGAAATAATATTTTACGTAGTGATTTAGATGCAGTTATTGAACATTTAAAGCAAGATGACCCGATTTTAACCAATGGCGCCAATGTACGTGAATTTGAAAAACAGTGGTCTGAATGGCTAGGGGTTAAATATAGTGTTTTTGTAAATTCAGGAGCTTCGGCGAATTTACTAACCATGGCAATACTTAAAATTCGATATCCAGAAGGTGGCGAGATAATTGTTCCAACACTAACATGGATATCAGATATTTCATCTGTTTTACAAAATGGCTTCACCCCTGTTTTTGTTGATATTGACCCTCAATCACTAGCAATGGACACTGAACAGGTTTTATCTAATATTACTAGTAAAACCCGAGCTGTTTTCTTGACACACGCACAGGGATTCGATGGACTGACAGACAAACTGATCAGTGAACTTAATATTAGAGATATTCCTTTAATTGAAGATGTGTGTGAATCACATGGCGCGACACACAATGGCCAGAAGGTAGGCGGGTTTGGTTTAATTTCAAATTTTTCATTTTTTTATGCTCATCATATGAGCACAATTGAAGGCGGAATGATTTGCACTAATGACAATGAAATATATCAACAAGCGCGTATGTTAAGATCTCATGGTATGGTTCGAGAAGCAAATGATGAATCATTAAAAGAAACTTATTATAAAGATAATCCAGATTTACACCCAGAGTTTATTTTTTCATTTCCTGCTTACAACGTAAGAAATACGGAAATTGGAGGAATTATGGGGTTGAACCAACTTAAGCGCTTAGATGAAAATATTGAGCGTCGTACAGTAAATCTACATAGGTTTTTAGATCGGCTCAATTCTGAAATTTATCGTACAGATTTTAAATTAGAAGGATCTAGTAATTATGCATTTAACCTTATTTTAAAAGAGCCTGATGATGTACTCGTTAAAAAGTTAATGGAAAAAATGAAGGAATCGGGTTTGGAATTTAGGCGTGGCAGTGCGGGCGGAGGGAATCAAACTCGTCAACCGTACCTTAAAGATATAGTGCCTGATAATCATTATAAGAATTTCACAGAAACTGAGCATATACATTTCTACGGGTTTTATATTGGAAATTTTCCTGATTTAAAGGATGAAGAGATTGACGATATATGTCGCATACTTAATTCAGTTAAGTAATTAAAAGTGTCTGTAACCACGGTAATTATTCTTGCAGGGGGGCTAGGGACTAGGTTAAGGGAGGCTGTGCCTGACTTGCCTAAACCCATGGCTCCGATTAATAATCGTCCATTTTTGGAGTATCAAATGGATTATTGGATTGACCAGGGTATTAATCATTTTATCTTGTCTGTGGGATATCTAAAACATGTCATTATTAATCATTTTGGAAAAAAATATAAAAGTGCCTCCATTGAATATGCTGAAGAGTATGAACCTTTGGGTACGGGTGGAGGGTTATTAATGGCATCAAAAAATTTAACCAAACCATTTCTAGCCATTAATGGCGATACTTTTATAGAGGTAGATCTCGCCGCTTTATATGATTTTCATGTGCATAAAAACTCAAGCTGGACATTTGCTCTTTTTAGGACTAATAAATTTGATCGTTATATGGGTATGGATATTGGTTTGAATGGTGAAATATTGTCATTAAAGTCTAAGGAAAAACAGTTAAGCGGGCTAGCAAATGGAGGGGTTTATTTAATTGATCCAAATACACTACACTCCCTGAAATATAAAACTGGAGTCAAGATCTCCTTAGAAGATGAGTTATTACCAAACTATATCTCCCGGCATGGTGACCTATACGGGAAAGAGTTTAAAGGAAGGTTTATTGACATAGGCATTCCATCAGACTACCATCAGGCAGAAAAGATAGTTACCCAATGGAAAAATCAGAAGCTGATTGATGCTTGAATCGTTTAATTTTTATTCAGAATTTCCGAGTTTAATTTCACTCGTTTGAAATAAGAAGCCTTAGCTTATTGTCTTAAGTTATTGGAGTTTTATAATATAGTAAATTTTCAGAAGTTTTAGATAGTACAATATTTTTAATTTTATACAAGGAGAAAAATAAATGATATACAATATTTTAGTAACAGGCGGTGCAGGATACCTAGGGTCAACAATGGTTCCTGACTTATTAGCGGCAGGACATAAGGTGACTGTTTTGGATAATTTTATGTTTAAGCAGGCAAGTCTTAATCATTGTTGCTATCATCCTAATTTTTCTATAGTTAAAGGCGACATACGCCAGAAAGATACAATGTCAAAATTAATGAAAGAAGCTGATGTAATTATTCCTTTGGCAGCTCTAGTTGGTGCTCCATTATGTAGTTTAGATCCAATTGGTGCAACAACAATTAATCATGATGCAATTGAATTAATGCTTAAGCTTCTGTCTAAAGACCAGATAGTACTAATGCCTACAACGAATAGTGCCTATGGAACAGGTGATAAGGATAATTACTGTAATGAAGAGTCCCCGTTGAGACCTATTTCACAGTATGCAATTGAAAAGGTTGGAATCGAGCAGGAGCTAATGCAGCATGAAAATGCTATTAGTTTTCGTTTAGCAACAGTTTTCGGTATGTCGCCACGTATGCGTATTGATTTATTAGTAAATGATTTTACCTATAGAGCGGTTAATGATCGTTTCGTGGTGTTATTTGAAAGTCATTTCAAAAGAAACTACATTCATGTGCGTGATGTATCTCGTGTTTTTCAGCATGCATTAACCAAGCATGATTCCATGAAGGGTGAGATTTACAATGTAGGCCTATCTGATGCTAATGTTTCTAAGAAGGAGCTTTGTGAGCATATACAGAAGCAAATTCCAGAGTTTATTTTTATTGACGAGCAGATTGGAAAGGATCCAGACCAAAGAGATTATATTGTTTCTAATGAAAAGATTGAGTCTACAGGTTTTAAGACTGAGTTTTCTCTAGATAGAGGAATTGGAGAACTGATTAAAGGGTATTCTATGATTAAAAATGCTAGATATGGAAATGTGTAGCTAGTTGTAATATGATACAGAATGCTGACTTTGTAATAATTGGTGCTGGAATTGTTGGTCTTACCGTAGCTTTAGAGTTAAGAAAGCGACATAAAACAGACAGTATCGTAATTATAGAAAAAGAATCGTCAGTAGGCTTACACGCTAGTGGTCGAAATAGTGGCGTTCTTCACTCTGGCGTTTATTATGGAAATGACACAATTAAAGCAAAAGTATGCTCTTCAGGTTCAAAGAAAATGCAAGAGTTTGCAGATGAGCATAGTATCAATTATAGGAAATCAGGAAAAGTTATTATTGCCACTTCAGAGGCTGACTTATTAATAATAGACAAGCTGTTAGTAAATGCAAGAAATAATAATATAAATGTTGAGCGATTAGATGAATATGATATAAGAAAAATTGAGCCTTATTCAAACCCATATCAGTATGGACTATACAGTCCTGATACCGCAGTCATTGATAGCTACTCTGTGGTTGAAAAATTGTTTTCAATCTTACAAGATAAGAAAGTTGAGTTTAAATTAAATTCTTCTTTGTTAAAAGTAAATGATCAAAAAAATACAATTTTAACTTCAAAAGAAGAGATTTCTTACGGATACTTATATAATTGCGCAGGGGCAAATGCTGACCGTGTTGCAAAATTATTTAAAAGAGGTCTTGATTATACTATGATTCCATTTAAGGGTATTTATTACAAACTAGATCCAAGAAAAAATCATCTTGTAAATAGTAATATTTATCCTACTCCTGATGTGAATTTACCATTCTTGGGGGTGCATTTAACGAAAGTTATTAATGGTGATATTTACGTTGGGCCAACTGCTATCCCTGCATTTGGAAGGGAGAATTATGGAATTCTTAAAGGGTTAAAATTAAGTGAGGCAGCTGGAATCAGTTTTGAGCTGCTAAATATGTATTTAAAAAATGTAGAAAATTTTAGATCACTTGTGCATTCAGAGACTAGAAAGTATATAAAACCCTGGTTTTTAGAGTCGGCACAGAGGCTAGTTCCCAGTCTTCAGTCTGAAGATTTAGTTTCAAGCAATAAGGTCGGTATTAGGCCGCAATTAGTCAATATAAAAACAAAATCAATTGAAATGGATTATATTATTGAAAAGACAGAAAATAGTACACATGTTCTAAATTCAATATCACCAGCATTCACTAGTTCATTTTCTTTTGCGGAATTTATTATTAATTGTAGTGAAGAATAAAATGGAAAAAACTAGAGTTTGCCTTATTGTTGACAACCCATTAAGAGATCTAGACGGTTTGATACTTGTTTCATGGCATTTATCACAAATGGATGTTGATGTATATCTTGTACCTATGTATGTGCAGGCAACAGATGTTATAGCCATTAAACCTGACCTTGTTTTATTAAACTATTTACGACCAAATAATTTAAATTTAGCTCGAAAATATAAATCTAATGGCATAAATATTGGAGTATTGGATACTGAAGGAACTGCTGGAAAAGATTCTGATGAATTTGCACAATTAACCTCAAGTGTTGGAAATTTAGATTTGATTGATTTATATTGTTTTTGGGGTGGGGATCAATACAAGTCATTTGTTAAGTTAAATAAATCTATAGAGAGTGCATTAAAAGTAACAGGATGCCCAAGATATGATTTTTGTAATGAAAAGCTACAGCCAATACTCTCAAAAATTTCCAATATGGGCGAATTTGTATTAATTAATACAAATTTTCCAGTTGTTAATCCTCGTTTTTCAAGGGGATCTGACAATGAAAAAGAGGCAATGTTAAAGGTTGGATTTGAGTCCGATTTTGCAGATCAATATATCAAGGACGCGAGAATTGCGTTTACATCTATTATTGAGGTAGTCGAAAATATATCTAACAAATTTCAAAATTTAAACTTTGTATTACGCCCTCACCCTTTTGAAAATATAGAGGCTTATGCTCAATTGGCACATATTAGCAATGTTTTTCTTAAGCAAGAAAAAACCTCAATAGAGTGGATTAATTCAGCGAAATGCTTAATTCATTTGAATTGCTCTACAGCAGTTGAGGCTTCCATGCTGGGTAAGCACTCCATTTCACCTGAATGGTTAAATACACCGGCATTAAATGTCCCAAATCCGAATCTTGTTAGCTTTCATGCAAAAAACGAAGAAAATTTAGTTGAAATGCTTGATTTGTTGATAAAAGGAGTTAGATTAAAGGGTCATCAAAAAATTAAAGAATCACAAGATGAAATTGTTAAATCTTTTTATGCTAACAACGATGGCCATTCTGCAAAGCGTGTCGCAGAAGAGGTTATTAAATCAATTAACAATAAAAAGACAATTACTTACAAAGCGTCTAATATTTTTTATATTAATAGAGCTGAGGTTGTTTTTTATTTACGACAATTGCTAGGGTATAAAATATTTTCTTTTATTAGAAATATATTAAAAGGCAAGGAGGAGATTGCTAAGCAAGAGGGTAAGTATTTTTCTACTAATTATGTTAAAAATAAACTTAGTAAAATTCAGCTATGTTTAGCTAATAAGGATAATAGAAGTGTCAAAGTTGAATACGCTTCTCAGTTGAATTTTGATAAAAATAGGTCGCTCAGCAATAAGAGTATTAAAATTATTTATAACAAGGAGTAATTATGCTTAAAAATTCATCAATACTAATAACTGGCGGCACAGGTTCATTTGGCCACACCTTTATTCCCATGACATTAGAAAAATACAATCCAAAAAGATTGGTTGTATATTCTCGTGATGAAATGAAGCAGTGGGAAATGGCAAAGCTATTTGAGGGTGATGATCGAGTTAGATTTTTTATTGGAGATGTCCGAGATAAAGATCGACTAAGTCGCGCGCTTGATGGTATTGATTATGTTGTGCATGCAGCAGCAACCAAAATTGTACCTACTGCTGAATACAATCCATTTGAATGTGTAAAAACTAATATTAATGGCGCTATGAACTTGATCGATGCTTGTATCGATAGGGGTGTTAAAAGAATAGTGGCATTATCTACTGATAAGGCAAGTAGTCCGGCAAATTTATATGGCGCTACAAAACTGGCATCTGATAAATTATTTGTTGCTGGTAATTCTTATGCTGGAGGTCATCAGACTCGATTTTCTGTTGTTAGATATGGAAATGTAATGGGTTCTCGTGGCTCTGTCATTCCATTTTTCATGTCAATTGCAAAAAATGGTGTCCT
>Ga0233440_1001859_pt1 | contig 18529 bp, 9 predicted proteins | sample SI_123_September_5_FD_182791 | JGI IMG/M metagenome (GOLD analysis project Ga0233440, IMG submission 182791) | Seawater microbial communities from Saanich Inlet, British Columbia, Canada - SI_123_September2016_120_MG | ecosystem: Environmental > Aquatic > Marine > Inlet | place: Canada: British... | reverse complement strand
CCTTACCGTGGTAAATCAGAAGAAAGGCCTTCTTATTTTGTTGATACTATTACTGATGAAGACTATTGTAAAGATATGCGTATTCCTATGACCGTAAAAACTTATGAATATGTAGAAAATAATGATGGTGTTAGTTATCATGATGATTTGGGCGGTGTTAATATTTCTTTCAGTTGTTTAAGATACAAGTGCGAGATGGGAGAAACCGAATATGATTTTGCAGGATTAGGATTTTCCGGGTTAAACACTAATTTCCCTTATTGTGCTGGCGGAATACTAAGAGTAGAAAAAGATGGTTACAAAGAAGCATGGCAAAGAGTAGTAACTTCTGTTGATGAAATTGTTGAAATGGATTTAATCCCATTATACAAGTTCCCGCTGAAAAATATTAAAGTTGTAAAGCATGAAATTAACGGTAAAGATGAAAATGGCAATTATTTATTGGGTCCAGCCTTACCTTTGACTGATGGAGAACAAGCTTTAATTAAATTTAAACACAATCCTAACAATTTGTCAATTGCAGAAAACGCGCATGAAGAAACTTTTGTTGTAAACAAAGGCCTTTATGATCGCGTATATGAACAAGAACAAAAAGGTATTGAACCAGAATCTGCAGAATTTTTAGCTAAAGCTGATTTTGAATATCAGTTGGAAATAAATTTATTAGATGATGAAAAATTTATTGGTGGTTACAAAGGTAATTGGACTGTTGATTGGTCATCATTACAAAACTCTCCTGAAATTATTTTCCATTTAATAACTATAAATAATCCCACACAGGATGAAATGTTTGAATTAATATTAGGGTTGAGCGAGTTAAGTACATCTGTACCGGAACCAGAAATTAAATGATAAATTTGAATAAAGAAAATATTGGTAAAAAGTTTATAGTTTTATTAGTTTTAACACTTTTCATTAATTTACCTTTTATTAGTGCATTAGAATTATCTAACATTCGTGCTGAAAGCATTACAGAAAATAGTGCGGTGGTCAAATGGGAAACTGATCAACCAGCTGACACTTTTGTTAATTATGGTTTAAATGAAAACAGTTTAACTCCAATTGGTGATGCCAGTAAAATTAAAAATCATGAAGTTTTGATTGATGGTTTATCTGCTGATAAGGAATATAAATTTTCTGTTGAGAGTGATAATGTTAAAGATGATGATTCTGGTAATTTATATTCATTCACTACTTTATCTCCTGATATAACACCACCAGAATTAGAAGTTAAATTTCCTGAGATGGTTGCTGGCACAAGAATTGATATTGTTGGTTATACTGAAATCGGTGCTCAAGTCAGTTTGTATGTTGATGGTGCTTTAGCAGGAAAAACTACTGCCATAACTTTTGATAAAGAAAATTTTACAGAAGAATCTTCTGGACAGTCTTTTGAAGAACAATCAGAAGTTGAGGAAGAAATAAGTTCAGAAAATAATAATGTTGAAACTGAAGAAAATAATGTCATTAATGAAACTAATAACTTTAATAATACTAACAGCGTTAATGAAACTGACAATGTTAATGAAACTAACGAAACTAATAACGCGGGTGGTGATACAGAAGTAATTGAAACTTATTCTGAAACTCCTCCTGGAAATAATCTTGTTGGTTCTGCAATTACTCCTCCTACAAACAGTCAATTAGAAGGGAAGTTTGAATTTAATGCTGTTAAGTTGGTTGCTGGAGAAAATCAAATCACTGTTGAGGTAATTGATGGTTCTGGAAACAAAGCGGCATTATCTGGAAAAGTTTTAACTGACTCTACTAAACCAGTCCTATCTGAAATTAATCTCCCTGAATATGTTGATGATAATAATGTTGACTTTATAGTAAATGTTTCTGAAAAAGTTACTTATGAAATTACGGTAAATAATAAATCAGTCTCTTCAGGAGAAGGTTCTTCAATCAGTGAAAATATTGCTTTAGAGGAAGGAGATAATACTATTGTTTTAAAAGTTGTAGACACGGCGGGATGGGAAGTTATTAGAACATTCACAATAAAATCAGATACTGAAGCTCCAGCAGTTAGTTTTAAAATTGAAAAAGGTGGAGAATATTATCAGGGAAAAGCAGTTTCTAATATTAACGGAGAAACAGAACCTGATGCTGCAGTTTATCTTTATATTTACAAACCTATTGGTAGTGGAAACAATCCTGATTTTAGTAAAGCTGTTAAAAAAGTTACTGCTGACCAAAATGGTAGTTTTACATTTAAAGATGTAGATTTTGAACATAGACCATTTAATTTAAAGAGTCTTGCTCCTAAAGAAGTTCCTTCAGGATTACAAGAATATTCAATATTTCCAATAAGTCAAGTTGCTGAACAACAAAAAGATACTATCCATATTTTTGTGATTTCTGAAGACAAAAGTGGAAAAAGTGATTATGCTCAAGAATCAATTACCATTAACAGTTGTTATAGTGCGAATATGGATTTTGAAGTTCTTGCTTTATCAAGGTTTCAATCACCATTAAGGTTAGTTCCTAGTTTAGTTGACCAAGGCAGACAAATTGCTTCAGCAGTATTTAATTTTAGTTATCGTGGTGATGGAATCACTCAAAACGATATTGCAACAGGTCAAGAAATCGGTTCTTCTTATGAAATAATAAACGTTAATTTTGATAAAGCGTGTACTGCATCAATGATGGACGATGACCAATTCCGGTTGGGTTGTACCATTTTCCCACAACGGCCAAGTAAACCTTTGCCAAGTAATGATCTTTCAATGTGGTACTTAACTTATAATTTACACAGTTCAGAAAAACTTAGTGATAAAGAAGGTAATTATTGGGATGAGTTCAAGAAAAGGCAAGTAATTTTCCCCATGAAAATTAAAATTGATTACCATGAAAGATTACCTGACGGAAACTGGGGTCCAACAAAAACTCAAACCAGTTGTTACGATTTAAGTTATTTTGTAGATATTCCAATTGATAGTAAAGAGATGATTCCTGACTTTTTAGCAAATGAAGGTATTGATGCTATTAGTTGGACAGTTGATCAAATTGATGTTGTAATGGAATATTTAGAAAAAGCAATCATGGTCGCTGGTGTTGCTTGTATCTCTTCATTCTTAAGTAAGATGGTAGTAAAATGGATCAGGGTAGCAACTTCAAAAATGGAACCTTATTTTACTAGGACTAAAAGTGAAGATGAACGATGCCCTTATGATCAACGTAACTTATTAATGAAAAGTACTGTTGAACATTGGACAGAATTAGAAAATGATGGCCTGTTTAAAACTAATGATGAAAAGCCAGTAAACAAGTTTGGTAAAGATTGGATAAATCCTGAAAATTCTTTAGATGAAAAATGTCCAATGACTACTAATATGTGGAAAACAGAAGCATTTTTGGATCAAGCTTATCGATGGAGTTGTGATCGTGTACTTTGTAGAGCAGTACCTGCAGCATGGACTTCTGATAAAGATAAATCTCAAGTTGATACAGTTATTTTGTCACAACAACAATGTGCAGCTACTAGTAAAGGTATTGCTTTAAGACAAATTGAAAATTGTCAAGATCAAATTAAGACCGATGCTATTTATGGTGGTGGAAATGATAGGGCTAGGCAATTAAAGAAAGATGGTGCGTTTCCCTGTTATTTAAATCCTGTAAATAATCAACTTTACTATATTAGCGAACCAGCAAAAGGTTCATTAAATGAACCTAAGATTGTTAAACTTGATTGGTTAAGCCCTTATGGTGGAATGAATTTTGACCAAGCTTTTTTAGCAGAGGGAAGTCAATTACTTGCTTACAAGCCAAGAGATTCAAAAGATATTATTGTTGGAACAGATCGTGCTTGTAAAAATGTTTGTAAAAGCACACGTAGTCCTGGATATAAAGCTGATTCTGATAACGGGATTGAAAATTATTATAATGGTATCAGTGGGAGTTATGGTTGTTATAAAGAAGTTCAACAGGGAAGTTCTATAGCTTGGGTTGATGCAAAAGGTGATGAACTGAAAGGTGATGCTTACGCGGCAGGTTATACCAGTGATTGTTTTGTTAATGTTGATGCTAGTGGCGAAGAACTAGCTCATGTTGGTGATGAAAATGGTTTGTTACAATGTGTTTGTACTAATGATGAGAATGAAGAAGATGTGCAAACTAACGGTGCAAGATTAGCTGCAAAAGAAAGCGAGGGTACTGCAGAGGATTGGGTTTATCGACAAGCAAAAATGAATGATGTCTCTAGAGGTTCTGGAACTTATTATCCTCCTTGGAGATATTATAAAGGTAGAGATTTATCTGGAGCGTTTGGTGCAAATTATTTATTAGATTATGCTCGACCTCAACCAAAAGAACACCAAGTTAATCCTAGCACTCAGCACATTGGAGCGTTTCAAAGTGTTTGTTTAAGTGGTATTCGTGCAAGATTGATGACATTGAAAAGTATTTTAGAAGCATTGAAAGGATGTATCCAAGAAGCAAAAGTTACAGGTTTAAGAGATGCAGGTGTTTGTAAAACTATATTTTCACAACAAGTTTGTGGTTTAGTTTACAAAGCTTTGGCTTACTTTTTTACCAGTTGTAGTCCCTATTCATTTGCAGATCAATCAAAGAGTGGGGCCATAGGTGCGATTAGTACTATTTCTGATGCTACTTTAGGAAGTATTAGTGAAGTCATGGACGAATCAATTAGTGAAATTCAAGGAGATTATAAAAATGCTAATTTGAACCAGTTCTTTGAAGGTGGGGCTAAAGGGTTTACTGAATCAATTTGTATGGCAGCATTTGGTTATGATTGGCCAATGGGGATGGACTTTATTTTAGATACAGCTTATGCATTCCCAATGAAATCTACTGTGCACGTAATTCCAGCTGAAAGAGAATTAGTTACTGTTAACCCTGCTACTGGTGCTGCAATATTTAATTACAATCTTGGGGCAATGATTCTTCCTGGTTGTAGAATTAGAAGTGCAGACATTTATTTGAAATGTGTTGGTAAAGAAGATCTTATTAGAAAGGATGTTTATTGTGGTGATCAAGGTTGTGATTGTATGGCATCTGATTCAATCTCTTCGTTGGAAGGAGAAAAAGTAAAAAGTTTAGACAAAGGCCGTTTACTTAATTTGAAACAAGGTTCATTTGTTGATATGGAAATACCTTCACCACAAGTTGTAGAATCTCATTACCGTTATGATCATGTTGTTGTTAGTTTAAGTTTAGATCCAAATGAAGACCCAGAAAATTGTTATGATGAAGGTTATAAAGATGGAAAGTTTTATTTCCCTATTAAAGATATCTCCCCGAAAGGATTCTTAAGTTGTCAAGCAGATCCTCTTACTGGAAAATATTATTGTCCTGAAGTTGTTGGTATGTTTGGCGGTGGAAGTGGTGCGTACTTTGAAGACCCTTACATTAGTTGTTATGATAAAAATACTCAAGCATGGGCGAATTGTGATACTCCTGGTTTGTTTAGTAAAGGCGACCAGATTAAAATTAAAGCCCATACAATGACTAACGGTGGAAAGTATTGTTTTAAATCAAGTTATACTGGATTGGGACAAGGTGTTCAATCAGAATTACCTCAGCTTATGCCGGAACTAGCTGCACCGTGGAGTCCAGTGATTAACTTAGGTACAGTTAATGAGAACATGTTTTCAGGTACTGCTGGAATAACTTTAAGCACGGCAACAAGTGATACTGGTTGTACTCAACCACATATTGTTGGCGGTTCAAGTAATGCTGGAAATACGCCTGTTACGTTCACTTATCAACTAGTTGGTATTGATCAATATACCGTATTTGTTCCTCAGGGGATAACTGTTAATGCCCCATATACAATCAGAATAGCTGATAGGGCATTAATGAAGAATAATATTGCGACATTAACACCTAATGATATTACTGCTGCAATTTTCAATATTCAAGGTTTCCAAGTTAAAAATTTAATTGGTCGTCCTCAAGGGCCAAAAAATGTTTGTATTTATCAACTAACTGCAGCAGTAGGTTCAAATTATGCTCCACAATTTAATCAGAAATCCTTACAATTAACTTTTGAAATTTTATTGCCTGATGCCAGCGATACTTGTCACAACCCTAATATCCCCGTTAAAGCACCTGGGTTTGGAAAAAATAGAGTCCAAAAGAACGTTATTATTCAATTAGAACCAGTTGTATCACAAGTTGCAAGTAAGATGCATCAAGAGTTTATGAATAGCAACCATAATTATGTTCAAAAAACTGCTCGTTCTATCATTAGTAGAAAACAAAACGATTTAGAAGATGCTTTAGCAGTATATTATTTAATTGCTGATTATGTGTCTCAATCTGAAACCAATTGGAAAGTGCAATTTGGTAAAGAAGTTTGTAATTTGATGAACGTTTTTGAAAAAAGGGATTACATGGACAACGAAGGTATTAAAGATGATTATCCAGAGGATATAAAGAAGTCTGCTGAATTTATAAAAATAGGAAAGTATTTGGGAGAAATAAAAACTAGTGTTGGAACTTGTTCTGCGGGGAATTCAACAAATGAAAACTAAGTCTGGAAAATTTGCTATTGAAATATTAATATTGATGATTGTTGTAGTTTTAACAAGTTCAATAATTTTCCTTTTAATTCAAGCTGACGTTATCGCTGTGAAAGAATCTAATAGTGATGTTTCATTACTTAATATGGAATTTATTCCCATTGCTCGAGAAGGTTATTTATCAATAAATGAACTAATCTTTTGCGATTATATTGATGAAAATTATGGGTGTATCGGGAAAAGTGACGATTTTGCATTAGGAAATAAAGTTAATTTTAGGTTTGTAGTTGAAAGTAGTGCTTATAATGGTGAAATTAAAATTATTAAAAATTATAGGATTAAAGGTCCTTCAGGTAATGTATTTTTAGATGTCGATGAAAGTAATAATTTCCATTTTGATTTAGATAGTGATAAAAAAACAGAATTTGTTACGTTCAAAGATTATTTTTTTATTGGTAAAGACTTACCTGAAGGAGAATACACTTTAGAATTAATTGTTGAGAACCCTTTAATTATGAAAAAAACAACATTATCTAAAAAGTTTCAAATGTATTTTTTTGATGATGACGGTTTTTTAGAACCATTGGAAGAAGATGATTATTACGATTAATTATGAATAATAATGAAATGGCATGTAAGAAAAGTATTTTATTTTTTGTAGTTAGTGTTGTTTTGTTACTTTTGTTTTCTTTCAGTGTTAATGCTAATCCCTGTGGTAATAATAAAATTGCTTTGTTAGGAGATTCAATTACTAATTATCAAGGAACTGGAGGTTGGGGTAATGAATTCAAAAAACTTTGTGATAATATTCCTGTTAATTTTGCTCACAGTGGGAAAAAAACAGATTGGATGCTTCAACGACTTAAAGGAGAAGTTGATGATTCTTCTCCTTACACTTCTGGAAAAATATTGGATTCTGGATATGACCATTTAATTGTTTTGGGTGGAACTAATGATGTTACTGTTGGTTGGTCCACTAGTAAAACTAAATCAAATTTGGAACAAATTTATTTTACTGCTAAGCAGAAAGGAATGACTGTTATTGCGGGGACAATTACTCCTTACAATGTTGCTAACTCTCCGGAAAGAAATGAGAAAGTAAAAGACATCAATGAATGGATTAGATCACAATATCAATTAGGGAACATTGATGGGGTTATTGATTTTTATCAATTTCTTGTTGATCAAGAACCTTGTATAAATTCAAATTATGTTTCGTCTTGTAATAATGTTCATCTCAATACTGCTGGATATAAAGCGATGGCAAATAAAGCTATTACTGATCTTTTTGGTGGTCAAGCAGTTACAGGACAAGCTACAAGTGTTTCACTTTCTAGTTCTGCATCAATTCCAGAATTTAAAACCATGTTAATTCTAGGTTCAGTTAATTCCGGAGAAAGAATCAATCGTGTAAATGAAGCGTATAAAATAATTGAGCAAGGTAACTTTGAAAATATTATTGTTTCTGGTGGGTGTGGTGCACATAATTCTGCTGCAGACAATTGTGAAGCAGAACATATGGCACAGTTATTGATGCAAAAAGGAATCTCTTTGAACAAAATATTAATTGAGGACAAATCCAAATCTACTGGTGACAATTATAAATATAGTAAAAAATTAATGGTTCCTGGATATTCTGGACTGAAAGCAATTAATCCTGGTGATAAATTATTGGTTGTTTCTAGTAGTGAAAATGCTAAAGCGGTTTCTTATTGTTTTAGGTATAAAGATAATGTTGATGCTTACCATATAATTGTTCCAAAATCTTATACTCCAGAATCACCAAATGTTAATTATGATGGTGGCAGTTACAGTAGTATAGTTAATGGTTGTCGTCCAAGTGGACAAAGTTCTCAACCAACTTTTCAACAACCGGCACAAGCAACACAACCAGGTTATACACAAAGTTCTTCTGGTGTTGCAGTTCAATATCCTCAACGACAGAAAGAAATTGATGAGTCTTGGACTAAAATAAGTTCTTTTGTTGGTGGTATTGGGAATAATCAAGTTTGGGATACTAATAGTAATAGTTGGAAACCTTTTAGTGTTGTTTATCCTGTTCAAACAGTTTCAAGTTCTCCTGCAACTGGGATTAGTGCTGGACAAACAAGTGCAGGAACTATTACTCCTTCTGGTACTAGCAGTGAACAATATGATCAATATATTTTAGAAGCAGAACAGAAAACCGGAGTGGAAGCAGAATTTATCAAAGCTTTTATTGGTCCAGAATCTGGTTTTAATCCAAATAGTATCACTTCAGATGCTGCAGGATTGATGCAGGTGGTGCCCAATTCAGTGCATAAAGATATTATTTCTGTTTTTTGTAAGCAGGAAAGTAGTAAAGGACCACAAAAATGTAACTTGGATCAACCTTTATCAGGGGGAGAGTATCCTTATGCTACTTGTACTGGTTCTGTTGGGAACTGTGTCATGGATGAACGTTTTGACCCCCGTAAGAATATCATTAATGGGGCGGAAGTGATTAAAGGAAAAATTGATTCTGTTGGGCACTGTAGTAATAATGACGAAGGCAGAATAAAAACTTGGGCTTTAGCATATAATATTGGTCAAAAGTGGGTTAAAAAAGCACGAGATAATGTGGGTCATTGTAATACCTATGAAGCTATCTGGCAAGATATGTGGAATAATTTGGATATTGAGAAACAAACCATTTATGGGGTTCATAAAAACTATAAAGGTGGTGTTGAAGGGAAAGTAGGCAGGAAAAAAGGTGAACCAAAAGATTATATTTGGAAAATTTATAATTCTTATTCATATTACAAAACTAATGGTTTGTCTGTAACTAGTGCTTCTGGTGAAAAAGTTTCTAGCTCTGGATCAAGTTTCAATTCTCCTTCAACAGCACCTTATCAAGGAACTTACACTGGTGGTCAGGCACAAGTAAAAGATCCAAATTGTTTAATATTTTATGGTGATACTCGTAACCCTGGGCCTAAACAAAAAATAGCAATTGAAAGTATAAAGAGAGAATGTGATGATCCTTCATTGTTTCATGTTGGAGATTTTGTGGATCAAGGTTATTTAACAAAACATTGGAAAGAATTTTTAGATTACGAACGTGATTTAATTAATCAAGGGACCCTTTATGCTATTGTGGGAAATCATGAAAACAGAGGTGCTTATAAAGGGAAAGGTCATCAAGCAATTGCTGATAATTTAGGTGATGAATTTCCTTACATTCGTAATCAAATGTCTAATGGTGGTCATTATACAGCGCCTATAACTTCTAATTTAATAGCAATAATTCTAAATACAGAAACTAATTGTAATTCCGAAATTCAATTTTTAAAACAACAGTTGAATGCGAACCCTAACATGGGCGTTATGTTAGGATTTCATAAACCTGCTTATCCACATATTGCTAAAGTTCATGGTACCGGTTGCTCAGTAGAGTTCCATAAATTATTGGTGGAACATAAAAATAGAGGGAATAAAGTATTAGCTTTCGCAGGGGACACTCATGGATTAGCTAGAGTAATTAGAGATGGAGTAACACATCTTGAAGTAGGTTCTATGGTAAAACCAAGATCATGTATATCTACTACTCCAGGGGGCGAATTTTGTAAAAAAACAAGGGGGTATTATCGTTGCGATGCAAATTTACATTGCGTGGCTAAAGATGAAAATGGAAATACTTTGGACGAATTTAATGTTAACTAATAATTGGAAATTAATTCGCTAATTAATCAGAAAATAAAAAAAATGAAAACAAAACAAAACATGATCATATTTGTACTTTTACTTTTTTCGATTTATTTAGTAATAGCAGAACACGGGTTAGAAATTAATGAAGATACACTTACTCTGACACTATGTTACGAATTGCAAGACATAGATGTTGGATTTGAAGAATATCTTCTCGCTAATAATTTAGATGCTTGTAATCTTTTTTTATCACAATGGGATACTGATGGTGATTGGTTTGGTAACGAAGAAGAGCTGAAATCTGGTACTGATCCCGAAGACCCAACCCAAAACCCTGATTCTATTGGATTTTATGGTGAAATAGATGAGGAAAAATGGTGTGTACAAAATGACAATATTTGCCTAAAATTGTATGAAGAAGCATGTTCTGATTATTTGGGTGATTACGATATTGATTGTTTAGATGATGATGAAGATGGTTTTTATAATTATGAAGAACATAACTTTAACACTGACAAAGAAGATCCTAATTCCGCACCTTGGTGGATAGATTTAGATGGTGACAGTTACCGTAATTTAGAAGAGTTGAGAGGCAATTCAAACAGTCTAAATAAGGATATCATGCCTGGTTGGACAGATACTGATCATGACCAATACAGTGATACATATGAAATGCAAGTTGGCACTGATCCTTTTAATGGACAAGATGTTCCGGAAGAAACACCTTTTGTGGGGACATATCAATTATCGGAAATACAAGAAACAAAGCAAACAAAAACAGGTTGGCAAATCTATCTTGCAATTACATTAGGATTAATTTTAATTGCAGTTATTGTGATTTACTTTGCCTATTATGACTCCAAAGATTAAAGTTTGAAAGAATGAAAAAAATATATTTGGTTGGGATTGTAACTTTATTTTTGTTAACTAGTTTTATTTCTGCGAATGTTCTTTATGGTGCAAAAAGCTCCTGCGATAATGTTAATGTTGGGACAATTAAAGGGGATGATGCAAGCTCCACTAATGACGCTGTTCAAAAGTGGGAATCCGCGTTAAACAAACATGGTCTGTTAGGTAAAACTTGGATTGGGAAATTACAATCTAATGGTCCCAACGATAATAATTATCGTGTAGATACTGGAAGGAACACAATTGTTTTTGTACCTTGTACTACTGATCTAACAAAACCAGTTGAATTAATGTACTTCTTTCATGGAGTTAATGGTTTTGATGTGGACATGGAACAAAGATTAGCTCCACAAAGTAAACAGATGTCTGGTTTGGGTAGAAACTTTATTTTAGTTTTTCCAGAACTACCTTGGTCAAGAGGAACAAAAGAAGACGGACGTAAAAATCAAATGGTAATTTGGGATGGAAAAGATTCAGATGCCAAACAATTTCATAATGATGTTTTAAATTTAATTAAAACTAATTTTGCAAATAATCTTAATGTTGGTTTTATTTCTATGACTGGTCATAGTGCTGGTGGTTCGCCATTGAAACATATGGCTATGCGTCCAACTCCTACAGATAGTGGCATGAACTACATTAAACCAAAAAAAATCACTTTATCTGATGCGGATTATGGTTGGACCTTAGGTCAACCAGATTATGGAAAAAATTCTGTTACACAAACAATTTATGATTATTATGTGAAAAATAATCCTTCAGTTGAGCTTAATATGTTGGTACAAGATGTTAAAAATTCTGGTGCTCATGCACCTACAGAAAACTCTATCAATTTTGTTAAGTCTATTGGAGGTCAAACAGTTTCAGATTGGTCTTGGGAGAATAAAATCACTTCTGGAGCATCTGTAGGACAAACATTTAAAGTTCCGGGAAATTTTAATATTAATTATGTCCCTTTTCAAGATGGCCACGTTACTATTGGTACAAAATCTTTAGCTTGGGTTTCTTCAGGGACAACTGTAAATCCATTAGCTCAACAACAACCTATACAAGCAACTCAACCTAATTATCCCGCAACTTATCAACAAAGTTCTGCTGTTGCGGGCCAATATCCTCAACGTCAGAAAGAAATAGATGAATCTTGGTTAAAAATAAGTTCTTTTGTGGGTGGGTTACTTGCAAATTTAGTTTGGGATATTAATAGTAATTCTCCGAAACCTTTCAGTGTTGTTTATCCTCCAATTCAAGCAGTTCAACCAACTCAACAATCTTCTTCTCCTAATTATCCAATTACCTCTGGTAAAACACAAGCTATGACTGGTGCTGTTCCTTATACTTATAACGCTCAATCTTTAACTATTCCACCAGGACTAGAAGCGTGCGTTGCAGAAGTTGAAAAGTTAGCTAAAGCTGCATATGAAATGACTTCTTGGAATAGTTGTACTCAAGGGACCGTTCCTGACGTTTGTAATCCGTCTTCTCCTAATACTTGTTGTTACATGAAACAGAGTGGTTGTTGTTATGGGATTCCAACAGATAAAGTTAACAATATCCGGGGCAGTTGTACTGATAATTGTTGTGGTAGTTATGTTTGGCAAGTTTTCAATGTTGCCATAAACAAATATGGATTAAAAGTAGATTGGCCGTTAAAAATAGCACCTACTACTAAAAAAGGTTATACTCAAGCTTTTGAACGTGATCCCGGAGACATTTTATCAGAATATTATTTACTTAGTTTAAACCAATGGAAAACGCCGATGATGCCTTTTGATGGTGGGAATTTTCATCCGGGGCAAGTTATCCCTGGAGATATAATTTATTTTAAATTTCCTCAAAACCATAAAGGTAAGTGTCCTACAGAAGGGTCATCGCACATTAACATTGTTGGTCCTCCTACAGAAGATGGTAAAAGCTATTATATCATTGATATCGCTTGTAAAAATTCTGGTTTTTGTAAAACTAGTACTTGGCGTTATCCTGGATTTTTTTATAAGAAAACTTATTGTGGAGACCAAGGTGGAGAACCTTTACTTGCTGGAGAAGCTTGGCAATATGTTTACAGAGTAATCCCTGAATGTATTCAAGCAACACAAAATCAAATGAAAGGTTTTGCAACATATAATAAAGGTAATGTTATTACTTAAAAAGATAAAGAGGATAAAAATGTCAAACATAACAAAAATAAAAGCGAGAGAAATTCTTGACAGTAGAGGGAATCCTACTGTTGAGGCTGATATTTATACTGAAAATAATTATGCTAGTGCTGCAGTCCCTAGTGGGGCATCAACAGGAGTACATGAAGCTTTAGAGTTAAGGGACGGGAAAAAAAGATATCTTGGAAAAGGTGTACTTAATGCTGTACGTAATGTTGAAAAAAAGGTCTCACCATTACTTGTTAATGTTGATTGTACTAGACAAAGAGAAATTGATGAATTGATGTTAGAAAAAGATGGTACTGAAAATAAATCTAAATTGGGTGCTAATGCCATTTTGGGAGTTTCATTAGCTTGTTGTAAGGTTGCCGCTATGGAAAAAAACATGAAATTATTTCAATATATTCATGAACTATCCGCGGTAAGTAAAGATGTTAAACTTCCACGTGTATTCTTTAATATTATTAATGGCGGAAAACATGCAGATAACCGTTTAAGTTTTCAAGAATTTATGATTGTTCCAAACTTTAATTCTTTTAAAAAGAATTTACAAGTTGCTAGTGAAGTCTACCATATGTTAAAAAAAGATTTACATAAAGTTTATGGAAAAGGCACAACCAATGTTGGTGATGAGGGGGGGTTTGCTCCTGAAAAGTTGCATAATTCAATTGATGCCCTAAACATATTATCCAAAGCAATTAAAGATGCAGGTTACAAAAATAAAGTAGATATTGCGATTGATTGTGCTGCATCAGAATTCTTTGTAAAAAAGAAATACCTCATAGACGGAAAAAAGATGACTAAAGATGATTTAATGAAATTTTATTTAAAATTAGTTTCTAAATATCCTATCATCTCTTTAGAAGATCCATTTGATCAAGAAGATTTTCTTGCTTTTGCTGAATTAAAAGAAAAACTTAAATTAAAGAAATTTAAAGTACAAGTTGTTGGAGACGATCTTACGGTAACAAATATTGAAAGGATTGAAGAAGCAATTAAAGAGAACAGTTGTGATTGTTTATTATTAAAAGTAAACCAAATTGGTTCTTTAACCGAAGCTCTTGATGCAGTTCGACTTGCTTATGAAAATAATTGGAAAGTAATGGTAAGTCATCGAAGTGGTGAGACGGAGGATACATTTATCGCTGATTTAGCAGTGGGTATTGGCTGTGGTCAAATGAAAGCAGGTGCCCCTGCAAGGGGTGAGAGAACCGCTAAATATAATCGTTTGTTAAGAATAGAAGAATCATTTAAAGAACTTTAAAACAAACTATTTAAATATCATTTGTATTTTTTAATTTTTATGGACAAAAAGGAGTTTTTAACATTATGTGAAAATAATGATTATAGTAAAATTAATTTAGGTTTAATCTCTGAAGCTTATGATTTTGCCGAAGAAAACTTAAAAGAAAAAAAAAGAATTTCTGGAAGTAGTTTTTTTGACCATAATCTTGGTGTTGCGATTATTTTAATCGATATTAAATCCTCTCCTGAAATTGTTTTGGCAGGATTATTACACGGTATTGACAAATTAACAGAAATTAAAAGTAAGTTTGGAGAGGAAGTTTATTCTTTAATTAAAGGATTAACTGAAATTGAAAATTTAAAACATAAAAACCAGAAATTACAAGCAGAAACATTACGAAAAATAATCTTAACAACAATTGAAGATGTTAGAGTTATATTTTTAAAACTAGCTAATAAACTTGATAATTTACAAAGTTTAGAAGTTCTCAAACCAGATGAACAAAAACGTATTGCTCAAGAAACTTTAGATATTTATGCACCTTTGGCTTATCGTTTAGGTTTAGACAAAATTAAAGTAAAACTAGAAAATCTTGCATTTAAACATCTCTATACCAAAAAGTATAATCAGATCTCTAATTTCCTTAAAGAAACACAAGAAGAGCGTGATGAGGGTATTCAAAGAGCTATTGAACAAATTAAAGATTTATGTAAGAATAAAATAAAAATATTAAAAATCAAAGGTCGTTCTAAACATATTTATAGTATTTATAAAAAAATAAAGTTTCGTAAAATTAAATTAAATGAACAGTACGATTTATTGGGCATAAGGGTAATTGTTCCTGAAGATCAAGATTGTTATTCTTTGTTAGGGATTCTACACGAAAATTTCGAACCTGTTGAAGAGCGCCTTAAAGATTATATTGCTAAACCAAAACCTAACTTTTATCGTTCAATTCATACTTGTGTAAAATTACCTAATGGAACAAGATTAGAAGTTCAAATTAGAACCCCTGAAATGGAAGAGCTTGCTGAAGAAGGCATTGCTGCACATTGGCGTTACAAAGGTATAAGTTCTGAACAAATATTTGAAAAAAAGGTTGCTTGGTTAAAAGGGATTTTAGATTTACAAAAAGAAGAAAATAATAAAGAATTTCTTGAAACTGCAAAAGTTGATATTTTTGGAGACAGTATTTATTGTTACACTCCAAAAGGTGATGTCAAAGAGTTACCTAAAAACGCAACCATATTAGATTTTGCATATTTAGTGCACGAACAAGTTGGTAATCATGCGGTGGGTGGTAAAGTAAATGGGAAATTTGTGCCTATTAAACATAAATTAGTAAAAGGTGATGTTGTAGAAATTGTCACTAATAAAAATCAGCGTCCACGAAGGGGTTGGATAAAAATTGTTGTATCTAGTAAATCTAGGCAAAAAATTAGAAAATCATTACGTCTATACGAAACACTTCCTGATTTCCATTTTAGAAAATTTAAACCTGCAGTTAGAGAAGAACAAAGTTTATTATTAGAATCTTTAGAATTCCCTAAAGCTTCTTGTATCCTTGCTAAGTGTTGTAATGCCTTACCTGGTGAAGAAATCATTGGTTTTTTCACAAAAAAGAGGATTATTTCTGTACACAAAATTGATTGTAAACAAGCTATTAAAGAGGAAGAGAGATGGGTTCCTGTTACTTGGAAAGAAACATTTAACCAAAAAATACGTTTTTTCATTAAAGCACATGAACGTAGTGGTTTATTAGCAGATTTACTTAACACAATCGCTCGAGCCGGCTTTGAAGTTAAGGAAGCAAAAGCAAAGTTGATTGATTTGGGTCATGCTGAATGTAACTTCTTAGTTATTCCAAAAAGTTTGGACCATCTTAAAGAGCTGGTTATAAGAATACAAAAAGTAAAAGGGATAACAGCAATTTATTTTGAATAATTATCTTTTAAACTTTCTTCTTGTAAGTTGAACTTATGAAATAAGTTTAACCATATCAATCATTCTATTACTATAGCCCCATTCGTTGTCATACCAAGATAAAACTTTTACAAAGTTTTTATCAATCTCACAAGTGAACTCAGCATCAAATACTGAAGAGTGAGGATTACCAATTATGTCAGTGCTAACGATTGGATGATCAACATATTCTAAAATCCCTCTCAAGTTTGTTTTAGAAGCTTTTTTCATTTCTGCATTAATTTGTTCAATACTGGGCTTTTTCTTAAGTTCTACTGTTAAGTCAACTAAAGAACCATCTTTTACTGGCACTCTGATTGCAATCCCATTAAGTTTATTCTTTAGTGCAGGAATTACTTTACTAATTGCTTTTGCAGCACCTGTACTAGTTGGTATAATATTCTCTGCAGCCGCTCTTGCCCTACGTAAATCTTTATGAGGTAAATCTAATATTTTTTGATCGTTTGTGTAGGCGTGGACTGTAGTCATTAATCCTCTTTTAATACCAAACTTCTCATGAAGTATTTTGACAACTGGTGCTAAACAATTAGTTGTGCAAGAAGCATTAGAGATTATCTTCTCACTTTTCTTAATATTCTTATGGTTAACTCCATATACATACATCTTAATTTTATCATCTTTTGGTGGGGCAGAAAGGATAACTTTTTTTGCTCCAGCGTAGATGTGTTTGTGAGCAGATTCATAGGTTCTAAATATTCCAGTACTCTCAATAACGACATCAACCTTTAAATCTTTCCATGGTAAAGATTCAGGATTTCTTTCGGAAAATACTTTGATCTTTTTGTTGCCAACAATAATCCCCTCTTTCGTTGAAGATACTTTCTCTGTAAAAGTTCCATGCACAGAATCATATTTTAATAAATATGCTAGGGTTTTTGTATCAGTTAAATCATTTATAGCTACAACATTAATTTTTTTATCTTTCCATCCTGCACGAAGGACCATCCTTCCAATACGACCAAAACCATTAATTGCGACATTTATCATTTTGAATACCTCTTTTTAACTATTAATTTATATTATTCATGAATAAATTCAGAAAAGTATTTAAAATTATCCACTTAATTGAAAATTATGTTAGAACCAATAACCAATGCACAAGATATAAAGTTTAAAGATAACTTTGTTAAAAGGTATTCTGAATTAACTAATTGGGAATTGTTTAAAGAATATAATCTCTCTTTTCTTCGTAGAAGTATTCGTGTCAACACTATCATGGATACTATTAAAAATGTTAAAGATAGCATTGAATCAAAAGGTTGGAAATTGGATCCTATCCCTTGGTGTAAAGAAGGTTTTTGGATTTCTAATCCTGAAAGAAGAGACGTTGGAAATTTATGGGAACACCATCTTGGAAAAGTTTATGTCCAAGAAGCGGCAAGTATGGTTCCACCGTTAGTGCTTCAACCTCAACCTGGTGAGATCATCTTAGATATGTGTGCTGCTCCTGGTTCAAAGACAACACAAATGGCTGCAATGATGAATAATGAAGGGTTGATTGTTGCTAATGATTATAAAGGTCAAAGATTACAATCTTTAGGAATTAATTTGCAAAGGTGTGGTATTACTAATGTTATCGTTTCTTTAATGCCTGGTAAACGGATTCATGGTTTTGAGTTTGACAAGATTCTAGTTGACGCGCCTTGTTCTGGTACTGGAACAATCAGAAAAAGTTTGAAAACAATTTCTATTTGGAATCCAAAAATGATTACTAAACTTGCTCGCCAACAGAAAGAATTGTTAGAAAATGCTTTTAATAATTTAAGAGATGGCGGTGAATTAGTTTACTCCACTTGTTCAGTTGAACCGGAAGAAGATGAAGGGGTTGTAAGCTATTTGTTAAACAAATATAACAACGCAGAAGTTGTTAAAGTTAAACTTCCAGGCTTGAAAACATCTCCTGCAGTGATGAGTTTTGGTAAAGAAGAATATAATCCTCAAGTAAAACATTCTTTAAGACTTTGGCCACAAGATAATGATACGGAAGGGTTTTTTGTAACGAAGATTAGAAAAAATCCACCAAGTGAATGAAATGAACGACAAAGGGTTTTTTGTAACGAAGATTAGAAAAAATCCACCAAGTGAAT
>Ga0233440_1001851_pt1 | contig 18568 bp, 15 predicted proteins | sample SI_123_September_5_FD_182791 | JGI IMG/M metagenome (GOLD analysis project Ga0233440, IMG submission 182791) | Seawater microbial communities from Saanich Inlet, British Columbia, Canada - SI_123_September2016_120_MG | ecosystem: Environmental > Aquatic > Marine > Inlet | place: Canada: British... | reverse complement strand
AGCAGACTGCTAGAAGTCGAGCTTGTCGCTGATCGCCGCGATGCCGGCCTTGGCGCAGGCTTCGTCGGCGTCGCCGCCCGGTGCGCCGGAGACGCCGATGCCGCCGAGCAACGAGCCGCCGGCTTCGATCATCACGCCGCCGCCGATGATCACGACATTGGGGAGGTTGCGCAGGCCCTGCATCGCAGGCGCCTGCGTTGCCGTGTTGAGCTCGGTTGTGCTGCTGCGGAAGCTGACCGCGGTCCAGGCCTTGCCGGTTGCTGTCGGCGGTGTGTGCGCACCTGCGAAGCGATCACGCAGCATCACTTGAGGAACGCCGAAACGATCGACCACGGCGACCGACACCTGATAGCCGCGCTTGCGGCAATCGGCGAACGCGGCTTTCGCCGCGTCCAGTGCAAGCTCGGGGCTGAGCGATTTGTACGTGACGGTCGCGTCCTGCGCGCGCGCCGGAAACGAGGCGAGGGCGCAAACGGCCGCCATCGCCAGCAGATATTTCACCTTCATCTCGTTATCTCCGCTTTGCGTGGGATCACCGGGTCTACTTGTTGACCGGCGAATCCGGATCGAACAGCAGTGCGACGAGATCCTTGATCTGCTGCTCGTTGAGCACCTTGTTCGCGCCGAAGCGCGGCATGTTGGAGCATGCGAACACGGCCTGCGAGTCGTAGATCTTGGTGTAGGCGTTCTTGATTTCGTCGGGCGCGTATTTGCGGTCCTTGCCGTAGTTGGTCAGGCTCGGGCCGAGGGTGCCGAAGGAGACCTCGGACTTCTCGAGCTGATGGCAGGCGTAGCAGTTGCCGCCCGCGACCGTGTCCGGCGGATCGGAGAACTGTCCGCCGCGGCCGTTGTTGGCGACCTTGCGGCCTTCCTTCCAGTCGCCGAGGAATTTTCCGTCGGCGGGATAGACGACCTTTGCCAGCTCGCGCTTGACGATCTTGTCGGCTTCCGCCGACGGCACGTTGTTGTGATAGGCGTTGCAGGTCTTCAGCGTTTCGTCAGGAACGATGCGCTCCTGCCATTCCGCCGGCGCCTTGCCGAAAGTCGCCTTCACATAGGCATCGACAATGGCGGGGTCTGCCGACTTGGCGACAGTCTGCGCGGACGCAGCGAAGGGAAGGGCGGTGAAGATGCCCGCAGTGAGGGCCAGCGCTGCGATTTTCAAAGATGACGTCATGATGCGCTCCTCTCTCAACGCTTGATTGACGGGACGTTGAGTTCGCCGCCCGCAGCCTGCTTCTGCAGGAACACGGTCAGCGCGGTCAGTGCGTCGGAGGCATATTCAGGCACCGGCCAGCGCTGTTGCCGGTAACAATCCCACAGACGATGCTGCATGGTGCGCAGCGCGCCCTGCGACACGCGATAGGTCGGCCATCCACCCATGGTTTCCTGCGGCAGCTTGCCGGGCTTCGACAGGTCAGGCAGGCCCTGGAGCCGGATGCGCTTGCCTTCCTCGGCGTGACAGGTCGCGCAGGAGAAATCGTTCACGCCGCCGCGCCGGTAGAACAGCGCTTCGCCGACCGCCGCCATTTCCTGCTCTTTCGGATGAGCCAGCGGAATGTCGATCTTCATGCCGCTCGACTTGTTGGCGATGAAGGCGACGAGGTCTTCCATGTCGGACGCGCGGCCGGGGCCGGAGAAGCGGCGGGCGATCACGTCCTTGGTATCGAGGCCCTGGATATTCGTCATGCACCACAGCAGGCGCTGCTCGGTGTCCATGACCTTGTCGGCGTCCTTGAAATAGCGCGGCAGCTTGGCGAATGCGCCTTCCAGCTTGCCCGGGCCCTGACCGAGATCGCAGGTTTCAAGGGAAACATCCTTGGTCCCGCGCTTCTGGCTCCAGAGAACTTCGCCGCGATCGACCGCGAGAAAGCCGGGATTCGACATCGGATCGGAGATCATCGCGCGATAGCGCTCGATTTCCTTTTCACTCGCGTCTTGCGCGTGAACGGCTGTGCCTGAAGCGCACATCAGAATAGCAAAGGCTATTGCTGACCGAATCGTGGTCTGTCTCATTCCTTGTCCTCCCTCCGTCAGGCCGTCTGTGCGACCTTTTCGGTTCCCCGGATTTGCCTGGTGTCCTGAATCCGAATTGGCTGCATTTGCAGATTCGGACTTGCGAACCACCACCTTAGAACATCTTTACATTCAAGAAAAACAATATAATGATGTGTGCGGATCATGATAGATCAGACTTGGCATCGTCAAGCGATACTATCGTCAAGGGATGCAAAAGACTCCCGCAGGAGGAATCATGATGAAATTGAAGTCTGTTGAAACAACCCGTCGCGAAACGCTGACACTGGCGGCTATCGCGGGGCTTGCAGCATTTCTCGCGCCGAAAATGGCGTTCGCTGACGAGAGCGCTGTCGCAGCCGAGATCAAGAAGCTGTATGGCGACAAGAAACCCGGCAGCGGCAAGATCAAGCTCGACGTGCCCGAGATCGCCGAGAATGGCCTCGTGGTGCCGGTCAACGTCGAGGTCGAAAGCCCGATGACCGACAAGGACTACGTGAAGGCGGTTCATGTGTTCGCCGACGGCAATCCGCTTCCCGGCGTCGTCAGCTACAAGTTCACCCCTGCCTGCGGCAAGGCGTCCGCTTCGACGCGCATGCGCCTCGCGCAGACCCAGAACATCGTCTGCGTCGCGGAAATGTCGGACGGCAGTCTCTACATGGCGAAATCCAACGTGAAGGTCACCATCGGCGGCTGCGGCGGCTGATCCAGCGGGCTCACCCAAGAAAAATATTCAGGCGAGGAATTTTCCCATGGCCAATGCACCCACACCGCGCGTTCGTGTTCCTGCCACCGCGAAGGCCGGCGAACTGATCGAAATCAAGACCCTCATTTCGCACGAAATGGAATCGGGCCAGCGCAAGGACTCCGCCGGCAAGGTTGTGCCGCGCAAGATCATCAACAAGTTCTCGGCGACGTTCAACGGCAAGCCGGTGTTCGAAGCCGACTGGAATCCGGCGATCTCGGCGAACCCGTATCAGTCGTTTTTCTACAAGGCGTCCGAGACCGGCGAGTTCACCTTCACCTGGAAGGATGACGACGGTTCGGAATACACCGCCAAGAACAAGCTGACGGTCGGCTGATCTTTTCGCGCGGCGTAATGCCGCGCGAGTGCCAGGCTTTCTGAAAATCGTTTCCCTCCGTTTGAGGGGACAAAGGTGGTTCGATGATATCGAGGCGGGAATTCCTGCAGGCGACCGCGGCTGCGTCTGCGCTGACAATCGGAAGCGGATTGGGTTCGCTCGGACGTGTGGCGGCGCAGCAGCGCCTGACCCAGGCCGACATCACGCGGTTCGATCCGCTGGGCACGGTGACGATCCTCTATGTCGCCGACAATCATGCGCAGTTGATGCCGCTGTATTTCCGCGAACCGTCGGTCAATCTCGGCGTCGGCGCGGATAAGGGCCAGCCGCCGCATCTCACCGACGCGGAGTTCCGGAAGTATTTCAGCATCGCCGCCGGATCGGCGGATGCCTATGCGCTCACAGCCGACGACTTCGTCTCGCTGGCGCGCAACTATGGCCGCATGGGCGGCATGGACCGCGTTGCCACGCTGATCAATGCGGTGCGCGCAGAGCGCGGCGAGGACAAGGTGCTGCTGCTCGACGGCGGCGACACCTGGCAGGGAAGCTGGTCCTCGCTGCAGACCAAGGCGCAGGACATGGTTGATGTCATGTCGGTGCTGAAACTCGACGCCATGGTCGGGCATTGGGAATTCACCTACGGCGCCGAGCGCGTCAAGGAAATCGCTGACAAGGCCCCGTTCGCGTTCCTCGCGCAGAACGTCCGCGACAATGAATGGCAGGAGCCGGTGTTCGAGCCGCGCAAGATGTTCGAGAAGGGCGGCGCGAAGATTGCCGTGATCGGACAGGCTCTGCCGCGCACCGCGGTGGCCAATCCGCGCTGGATGTTCCCGAAATGGGAGTTCGGCATCCGCGAAGAAGATATGCAGAAGCAGGTCGATGAGGCGCGCGCCGATGGCGCGCAGATCGTCGTGCTGCTGTCGCACGACGGCTTCGATGTCGACCGCAAGCTCGCGGGCCGGGTCAAGGGTCTCGACGTGATCCTGACCGCGCATACCCATGACGCGATGCCGGGTCTCGTGCGCGTCGGCGACACCGTGCTGGTCGCGACCGGCTCGCACGGCAAGTTCGTGTCGCGCCTCGATATCGAGGTGAAGGACAAGAAGGTCGCCGGTGTCCGCTTCAAGCTGATGCCGGTGTTCACGGATGCCATCAAGCCCGATGCCTCGATGACCGCGCTGGTCGAGAAGGTGAGGGCGCCGTTCGCCAAGGATCTGGCGCGCGTGGTCGGCAAGACGGACTCGCTCTTGTATCGCCGCGGCAACTTCAACGGCACGTTCGACGACCTGATCTGCGATGCGATGCTGTCGGAGCGCGACGTCGAGATCGCGCTGTCGCCGGGCTTCCGCTGGGGCGGCACATTGCTTCCGGACAGCCCGATCACGTGGGAAGACGTGACCAACGCCACCGCGATCACCTATCCGAACTGCTATCGCAACCAGATGACCGGCGCGCAGCTCAAGGAAATCCTCGAAGACGTCGCCGACAACATCTTCCATCCCGATCCGTACTTCCAGGGCGGCGGCGACATGGTCCGCATCGGCGGCATGGGTTACTCCATCGATGTCTCCAAGCCGATGGGCTCGCGCATTTCCGAACTGACGCATCTGAAATCCGGCAAGCCGATCGATGCAGCGAAGAGCTACACCGTCGCCGGCTGGGCGAGTGTCAACGAAGGCACGCAAGGTCCGCCGATCTGGGACGTGGTGTCGGCGCATGTCGGCAAGCGCGGCACCGTCAAGGTCGAACCGAATACGGCTGTCAAAGTCTCAGGCGTCTGACGAGAGGCTGAAGGCATGCGAGCCACGAATTTGAGCGTTCCGCTCCGTCATTGCGAGGAGCATAGCGACGAAGCAATCCAGTTATTCCTTGTGCTCTGGATTGCTTCGCTTCGCGTCGCAATGACGGCTGAATCCGATCAGTCGTTGTGAGAAGCAACATCGATGGACAAGCTGCGTTCAACATATTCACGTATCGAGATAAATAGAAAGGATGCCGCATGAGTGACAAATCATCTGCGGATATTCTCAACCGCCGCAAGTTTCTCGGCGCAGCCGGTCTCGCCGGCGCAGGCGCTGCACTCAGTGCGATGCCCGCGATGGCGGAAGGCGCCAAGCCCGATCCGCTGATCACAGATGTGCAGGACTGGAATCGCTATCTCGGCGATGGCATCGACAAGAAGCCTTACGGGGTGCCGTCGAAGTTCGAGAAGAACGTGATCCGCCGCAACGTGTCGTGGCTTACCGCATCGCCCGAGTCCTCGGTCAACTTCACGCCGCTGCACGAACTGGACGGCATCATCACGCCGTCGGGGCTGTGCTTCGAGCGGCATCACTCCGGCGTCGCGGAGATCAATCCCGCCGAGCATCGCCTGATGATCAACGGCCTCGTGGACAAGCCGCTGGTGTTCACGATGGACGACATCAAGCGCATGCCGCGCATAAACAAGATTCATTTCCTCGAATGCGCGGCGAATTCCGGCATGGAGTGGCGCGGCGCGCAGCTCAACGGCTGCCAGTTCACCCACGGAATGGTGCACAACGTCATGTACACCGGCGTGTCGCTGAAGACGCTGCTGGATGAAGCGGGCCTGAAGCCGAATGCGAAGTGGCTGATGCTGGAGGGCGCGGATGCGGCCGCCATGAACCGTTCGCTCCCGATCGAGAAAGCGCTGAACGATTGCATGCTCGCGTTCGCGATGAACGGCGAGGCGCTGCGGCCCGAGCAGGGTTATCCGCTGCGCGCGGTGATCCCCGGCTGGGAAGGCAATCTCTGGGTGAAATGGATTCGCCGCATCGAGGTTGGCGATCAGCCGTGGCAGACCCGCGAGGAAACGTCGAAGTATACCGATCTCCTGGCCGATGGCCGTTCGCGCAAGCACACCTTCGTCATGGATGCGAAGTCGGTGGTGACCAATCCGTCGCCGCAGGCGCCGCTGAAATACAAGGGCCGCAATGTGCTAAGCGGGTTCGCATGGTCGGGCCGCGGGACCGTCCAGCGCGTCGATGTGTCGATGGACGGTGGCCGCAACTGGCAGACCGCGCGTATCGACGGGCCGGTGTTCGACAAGTCGCTGGTGCGTTTTTATGTCGACTTCGACTGGAACGGTCAGGAGCTGATGATCCAGTCCCGCGCGATGGATTCAACCGGCTATGTACAGCCGACCAAGGACGAACTGCGCAAGGTGCGCGGCGTCAACTCGATCTACCACAACAACGGCATTCAGACCTGGCTGGTGCGGTCAGGCGGGGAGACTGAAAATGTCGAGATCGGTTAAGCTCGCCGCAGTCGCCCTGCTGTGTAGCGTGGCGCTCGCAGTTGCGAACTCGCGGATTGAAGCGCAGCAAATTGCCGCACAGGCGACGATGAAGACCTCGTCTAAGCTCGGACTTGGGCGTCCCGCGCTGCCCGAAGAGATCAAGGCATGGGACACCGACGTGCGGCCGGACGGCATGGGTCTTCCGGTCGGCAAGGGCACGGTGAAGCAGGGGGACGTTATTTTTCAGGCGCAATGCGCGTCCTGCCATGGCGAATTCGGCGAAGGTGCAGGCCGCTGGCCGGTACTGGCCGGCGGAGCCGGAACGCTGAAGGCGGATCGCCCCGAGAAGACCATCGGCTCCTTCTGGCCGGATCTGTCGACGGCTTTCGACTATATCAAGCGTGCGATGCCTTACGGGAATGCACGCTCGTTATCCGACGATGACGTTTATGCGGTGGTCGCCTATCTTCTATCGATGAACGACATCGTCAAAGACGAGAATTTTGAACTGAACGAGAAGAATTTCACCTCGATCAAGATGCCGAATGCCAGCGCCTTCTATGACGACGATCGCGAAACCGCTGAAAGGCAGTTCTGGAAAAAGGACCCGTGCATGAAGGATTGCCGCAGCGCTCCGAAAGTGACCGGCCGGGCGATTTCGGTGGACGTGACGCCCGACAACAAATCCGGGCCGAAGGTGGACTGATGAACCGGCCGTCAGCGAAGGCACTGCTTTTCGTTCTGACGGCTGGCATCGCGCTGGAAAATGCTGCTGCGGGAGACCGCGAACTGGGGCAATATCTCTCGTCGGAATGCGTGACCTGCCACCGTGTTTCGGGCCAGAATGCGCAGGGCATCCCGAAGATCACCGGATGGCCGGAAGATCAGTTCGTTGCGGTGATGAATGCCTATAAGGACAAGCAGCGCGACAACCCGGTGATGCAGACCATCGCCGGGCGGCTCGAAACGGGTGACATCGCGGCTCTGGCGGCTTATTTCAGGACTCAGAAATAGCGGTTCCAACATCGGAGGTTGTCATGACAGACCACAAGGGTTCGACAACGCGTCGCAGCGTCATCATCGGAGCCGCTGGCGGTCTGGTCGCGGCAACGGCGCACGCCGCGCCGCCGGAGCTATCGATGGCCGATCTGAAGAAGGAAGGTGATGTCGCATGCCTCTATCACTGCGACTACGGCGACAACGCGCGCTTCGCCCAGACGCTGAACAACATTTCCAATCACTATTCGGTCTACGGCGCGGATCCGTTCGGATTGCAACTGGTGATCATCGCGCACAGCGCTGCGGTGAAGTATTTCCTCAGCACACTCGAGGGGACGCCCTGGAAGGATGAGACCGTCGATCCGGGTCTGTTCGAGCGCGTGGTCGCGCTCGCCAAGAACGGCCTCAAGGTCCATCTGTGCGAAATCACCTTCCAGCGGCTGAAGCTCGACAAGGCCAAGGTGAAGGACGCACCGTTCATCAGCTTCGTTCCGTCGGGCGTCGCCACCGTCGCCGCTCTGCAATCGAAGGGCTTTGCGTACCTGAAGGTCGGCTGATCAGTTGCGGCCAGTCGGCTGACCCAATTTTTTATAAAACATATTTTGGGGGGACAACATGAGCATCAATCGTCGGCAATTGATTGCGGGGTCGGCATCTTTCGCGGGTGCCGTGATGTTCGGCGCACCTGCGGTACTTGGACAGGGCAAACCGCGCGTGGTGGTAATCGGCGGCGGCGCGGGTGGTGTGACCGCTGCGAAATACATCGCCAAGGACAGCGCGGGCGCGATTTCCGTGACCTTGATCGAAGCGAGCCCAAGGTATCAGACCTGCTTCCATAGCAATCTCTATCTTGGTGGCGTCCGGGACTATGCGTCGATTACGCACCGTTACAGCGCTTTGAAAAAGCACGGCGTCACGGTCGTCAACGGCTTGGCTGCAAAGATCGATCGGGACAAGAAAGAGGTCATTCTCGCCAATGGCAAGAAGCTGTCTTACGATCGCCTCGTGGTCTCTCCGGGCATCGACCTGAAATATGATTCCGTGCCGGGCTGGTCGCAGGCTGCGGAGAAGGTGATGCCGCATGCCTGGAAGCCGGGCGCGCAGACGTTGCTGCTGAAGAGCCGGCTCGATGCCGTTCCGAACGGCGGCGTTATCGTGATGATCGCTCCGCCCAATCCCTACCGCTGCCCGCCCGGACCCTACGAGCGCGTTTCGATGATGGCCCATGCGCTGAAGAAGGCGCGCAAGGATCGAGCCAAGATTATCGTGATCGATCCGAAGGAAAGCTTTTCCAAGCAGGGGCTGTTCCAGGAGGGCTGGGAAAAGCACTACAAGGGCATGGTCGAATGGCTCGGCCCGAAGGTGCATGACGGGCTGAAGTCGGTCGATCCCAAGACCAACACCGTGGTGACGGGGTTCGAGACCTACAAGAACGCGGCGCTGGTCAATGTTATCCCCGCGCAAATGGCCGGTGCGATCGCGCGCGATGCCGGCCTGGCCAACACCAGCGGCTTTTGCGCCATTGATCCGGCGAACATGAAGTCGTCCGTCGATTCCAATATCTACGTTCTCGGCGATGCCTGTATCGCAGGCGATATGCCGAAGTCTGCGTTCTCCGCGAACAGCCAGGCCAAGGTCGCCGCCATGATGATCCGGGGTGAGCTGATCTCGGCGCGGACGTTCCCGGCGCGCTACACCAACACCTGCTGGAGCATGATCGACACCGATGACTGCGTGAAAATCGGTGGCGCTTACGAGCCCAAGGACGGCAAGATAGCAGCCTCATCCACCTTCGTCTCGAAGACCGGCGAGGATGCCGGCCTGCGCAAGCAAACGCAGGAGGAAAACATGGGCTGGTATAGCGGAATTACAGCCGATATGTTTGCCTAATGCGTTGATCATATGCGGAACCCGCCGCGGGCGCGGCGGGTTTGTGTTGTTCTCTCGCCCTGAACCTTCTCCTCTCATCTCAACTCTCTCCCTCCCACCTGCCAGCTTTCCTGCCCGCTTCAAAGGTTAAACCAGATGATGACTCGCTCGTTCGTTACCGCCCTCGCTCTTGCCGCCATCGGCTTCGCCAGCTCCGCCCATGCTCAGGACGTTGCCGCGGGTGAGAAGTCCTTCAATAAATGCCGCGCCTGCCATCAGGTCGGTGAAACCGCCAAGAACGGCGTGGGTCCCGAGTTGAACGGATTGTTCGGCCGCAAATCCGGAAGTGTCGCAGGTTACAACTATACCGACGCCAACAAGAATTCCGGCATCACCTGGGATGACGCGGTGTTCGCCGACTACATCAAGGACCCGAAGGCGAAGATCCCCGGCACCAAGATGGCGTTCGCCGGCATCAAGAAGGAAGACGAGATCAAGGATCTCACTGCCTTCCTCAAGCAGTTCGCCGCGGACGGGAAGAAGAAGTAAGAATTCGTCATTCCGGGGCTCGATCCTCACCTCTCCCCGCTCGCGGGGAGAGGTCGGATCGCCATAAGCGCGTTTACGCGCGTCTGCGACGGGCTATGGTGATCCGGGTGAGGGGCGTTTTCACTCGGCAACGCTATCAGCATGCCCCTCACCCCAACCCTCTCCCCGTAAGGACGGGAAGAGGGAGAGGTGCAATCGTCAGAACGGTTACGCTCCACGCGCCTGCCGAGCCGCTTCAACCATGTTGCTCAGCGCGGATTTGACCTCCGGCCAGCCGCGCGTCTTGAGACCGCAATCCGGATTGATCCAGATCTGCCCGGGCGACAGGTTACGGCGGGCCTTGCCGATCAGCTCCATCATCTCTGGCACCTCCGGCACGCGCGGCGAATGGATGTCGTAGACGCCCGGTCCGATTTCGTTCGGATACTTGTAGGTCACGAAGGCATCGAGCAATTCCATCTTCGACCGTGATGTCTCGATCGAGATCACATCGGCGTCCATTGCGCCGATGGCGTCGATGATGTCGTTGAACTCGGCGTAACACATGTGGGTGTGGATCTGGGTTTCGTCCTTCACGCCGGCTTGTGAGACCTTGAAGCAGTCCACCGCCCAGTCGAGATACGCCTTCCAGTCGCCCTTGCGCAGCGGAAGACCCTCGCGCAACGCCGGCTCATCGATCTGGATCACGCCGATGCCGGCCTTCTCGAGATCGGTGACCTCGTCGCGCAGCGCGAAGGCGATCTGGCGGCAAACCTGATCGCGCGAGAGGTCGTCGCGCACGAACGACCATTGCAGCATGGTGACCGGGCCTGTGAGCATGCCTTTCATCGGCAGCTTGGTCAGAGACTGGGCGTAAGACGACCAGCCGACCGTCATCGGCTTCGGGCGCGAGACATCGCCGAAGATGACCGGCGGGCGGACGTAGCGCGAGCCATAGCTCTGCACCCAGCCGTGCTTGGTAAAGGCGTAACCCGACAGTTGCTCGCCGAAATACTGCACCATGTCGTTGCGCTCGAACTCGCCATGCACCAACACGTCGATGCCGATGTCTTCCTGCCAGCGCACGGCTTTCTCGGTTTCCTTGCGCAGGAACGCATCGTACTCGGCGTCGCCGAGCTGGCCCTTGGTGTGGGCAGCGCGCGCCTTGCGCACCTCTTCGGTCTGCGGAAACGATCCGATGGTGGTGGTCGGGAATGACGGCAGGCCGAGCACCTTGCTCTGGAGTTTCTGCCGTACGCTGAATGCACTCTTGCGTTCAGACAGGGCGGTGGATTTTTCTGCCGCGCGGGATTTCACCGCCGGGTTATGAATCTTCGGCGACGAGGCGCGCTTCTTCGCGGCCTCGTCGGACGCTGCGAAGACCTCCTTGACGGACTCGCGCCCCGACGACAGCGCGCGGCTGAGGGCTGCGAGTTCGCCCATCTTCTGCACCGAGAAGGCAAGCCAGCTTTTCAGGTCCGCATCGAGATCGGTTTCCTGATCGAGATCGATCGGCACATGCAGCATCGAGCACGATGGGGCAATCTGAATCCGGTCTGCGCCGCCGCGCACCGCGATCGCCTTTCCGGCAAGATCGAGAACGCTTGTGAGATCGGCGCGCCAGATGTTGCGGCCGTCGATCACGCCGAGCGAAATCACCCGATCCGGGGGCATCCGGCCCAGGACTGAATCGACCTGATCCTTGCCGCGTACCAGATCGACATGAACACCGGCGACGGGCAGCCTGGTGACGAGATCGGCGTTGTCGCCAAGTTCACCGAAGTAGGTCGCCAGCATGATCTTGAGGCCCGATACCTTCAGGGCGAGTTCGCTATAGGCCGTCTTCAGCGCAGCTCTTTCATTTGCATCGAGATCGAGCACGAGACACGGCTCGTCGATCTGCACCCAGTCCGCGCCTTCGGCTGCGAGCCGGTTGAGCACCTCGATATAGACCGGCAGCAGCTTCGGCAGCAGCGACATCCGGTTCTCGCCTTTGCCCAGTTTGAGGAACGTGACGGGGCCGACCAGCACCGGCCGGGTCTGGATGCCAAGCGCCTTCGCCTCGCGGTATTCGTCGATCGCCTTGGTCGAGGCGAGGGCGAAGGTCTGATCTTTGGAGAATTCCGGCACCATGTAGTGATAGTTGGTGTCGAACCACTTGGTCATTTCCTGCGCGGGTACGCCGTGGCCGTGGTTATGGCCATGCGCGCAGCCGTCGCGGTCGTCCGAATCTTGATTGGAGAAGTCCTTCTGGCTGCCGCGCGCCATCGCGAAATAGGTTTCGAATGACACCGGCCCGCCGGTCCAGCCGTAGATCTTCGGAATCGCGCCGACCATCGTGCTGGTGTCGAGCACCTGATCGTAGAGCGAGAAATCGTTGGATGGGATCACGGTGACGCCGAGATCGCGCTGACGGGTCCAGTTGTCGGCGCGGATTTTTGCAGCAGACTCGCGCAGCGCGGCCTCATCGATCTTGCCGGACCAGAATTTTTCCAGCGCGATCTTCAGTTCGCGGCGCGGGCCGATACGCGGGACGCCAAGCGTGGCGACAGGAATTGACGCGGTGGAAGAAGAATTCGACATCGGAAACCCCGTGATGTTGGGGCAGGGCCGGATATGCGCGAACAACAGAGACGGCGGCGCCGTTCTCTCGCAAGCGACACATCGGGGCACCCCGCCCGTGGACGTTATGTGATCGCGGCAGGTCTCCTGGCTCACGGGTCGACGCCTTAAGTCCAGCCTTCCCGAGGCTTTCGCCTCAGTGGCATCAATGGACAGGCTTACCGTCTACAGTTGCGGGGGCAGCTTCGGACTTGCGCGATCCGGTGAGATCGCGCGCACCGCATTCCCTCTTGGCTCCGGACCACCGATCCGCAGAACCGCGATGACCAAGTTATGTGAAGCGGCTTGAGCCGGGTCAAAGGGAAAGCTTCCCACCGCCATGGTGCCGGACACGCGCGTGAGGTGAGTGGGCAGAGGCCAGACGGGAATCACACACGATTCGCTTGGAGGCAGTCGGCGTGGTGGAGCGTTACGCGCTCAGAGTCTCAGCCAGTTTGAAAAATTCTGCGTCGATTTGCTGAGCATTTCGCGCGTTTGTCGCTTTGGTCCCGTTATTCACATCCACCGGAGCTTGACAGTCCGCCCCGAACGCTACCAGATGTGGGTGTCACGGTTCCACTGGGTCGCAAGACTTGGTGGCGAAGATGGGAAGCCGGTGAGCCGCACTCCGATGCAGCAATTCCGGCGCTGCCCCCGCAACTGTAAGCAGTGAGTTGAATCCGACCGATGTCACTGGTGCGTTTTCGCATCGGGAAGACCGGATTCAACGCCGACCTGCGAGCCAGGAGACCTGCCGCGACACCAAAGAACGTCCACGGGCGGGGTGTCCGGCGGTCGCGTGCTTCGGTGCGTCCGCGCGCCGTGACAACGCGCCTTTCGGCCTCAGCCCCCAAAAAAACTGCAACACGCACGGGGTCTGCCGATGTCTCTCTCTCTTGAACGCGAAGCCGCAAAAACCGCTCCTCTCATTCAGTTGCGTTCCGAGTCACTGGCCGTCCCTGCCGCCACACCGCCGTTGCAGGTCATCCGCCGCAACGGCACGGTCTCGCCGTTCGATGCGAGCAAGATCTCGATCGCGATGACGAAAGCGTTCCTCGCCGTCGAGGGACACACCGCGGCGGCGTCGCGCCGCATTCACGAGGTGATCGAGCAACTGACCAACGAGGTGGTGAGCGCGCTGACCCGCAGGATCGGCGAGGGACGTACCTTCCACATCGAGGACGTGCAGGATCAGGTTGAACTGGCGCTGATGCGCAGTGAACATCACAAGGTCGCCCGTGCCTATGTGCTCTACCGCGAGGAACGCACGCGCCAGCGCGCCGAGGCGGAAGCCGCAAAGCCGGCCAGGGCCTCCGCCGGGCCGCAACTGCATGTGACGCTGGGCAACGGCGCGCGCGTGCCGCTGGATGTGGATCGCCTGACGCTGATCATTCAGGAAGCCTGCGCAAATCTCGACGGCGTCGATGCAGCGCCTGTGCTCGCCGAGACCCGCCGCAATCTCTACGACGGCATCAGCCAGGATGAGCTTGCGCTCGCCGGCATCATGGCTGCCCGCACGCTGGTGGAGCAGGAGCCGAACTACGCATACGTCAGCGCGCGCCTCTTGCTCGACAAGCTGCGCACCGAAGTGCTGTCGTTCGTGCATGGGGCGCCGATCAACGCCACACAGGCCGATATGACGGCGCGCTACGCGGAGTATTTCCCGGTCTATGTCAAAAAGGGAATCGCGGCTGAACTGCTCGATCCTGAACTGGCGCGCTACGACCTGAAGCGGATCGCGGCTGCGCTGAAGCCGGAGCGCGACCTGTCGTTCCAGTTTCTCGGCCTGCAGACACTTTACGACCGCTACTTTCTGCATCAGGACGGCAACCGCATCGAACTGCCGCAGGCGTTCTTCATGCGCGTCGCGATGGGTCTTGCGACCCGCGAGATTGACCGCGAGGCGCGCGCTATCGAATTCTACAACCTGCTGTCGTCGTTCGACTTCATGGCGTCGACGCCGACGCTGTTCAATTCCGGCACGCTGCGGCCGCAGCTGTCGTCCTGCTTCCTCACCACGGTGGCCGACGATCTCGACGGTATCTTCAAGTCGGTGAAGGATAATGCGCTGCTGGCGAAATATTCCGGCGGTCTCGGCAACGACTGGACCCGCGTGCGCGGCCTCGGCGCGCATATCAAGGGCACCAACGGCGAAAGCCAGGGCGTTGTGCCGTTCCTGAAAGTTGCCAACGACACCGCGATTGCGGTCAATCAGGGTGGCAAGCGCAAGGGTGCGGTCTGCGCCTATCTTGAGACCTGGCATGTCGACATCGAGGAATTCCTCGATCTGCGCAAGAACACTGGCGACGACCGACGCCGCACCCACGACATGAACACTGCGAACTGGGTGCCGGATCTGTTCATGCAGCGCGTCGAGGCCGATGGCGAGTGGACGTTGTTCTCACCGGACGAGACGCCGGACCTGCACGATCTTTACGGCAAGGCGTTCGCCGAACGTTACGCCTTCTACGAGGACAAGGCGGCGCGCGGCGAAATGCGCGTGTTCAAGAAACTGCGCGCCACGGACCTGTGGCGGCGCATGCTGACCATGCTGTTCGAAACCGGCCATCCGTGGATCACGTTCAAGGACCCATGCAACCTGCGCTCGCCGCAGCAGCATGTCGGCGTCATCCATTCGTCGAACCTCTGCACCGAGATCACGCTGAACACCTCTGACGACGAGGTTGCGGTGTGCAATCTCGGTTCGGTCAACCTGCTCAATCATGTGGGCGAGGGCGGGATCGATCACGCGCGGCTGAAGCGGACGATCTCGACCGCGATGCGGATGCTCGACAACGTCATCGACATCAACTTCTACACCATTCCAGAAGCACGGCGCTCGAACCTGCAGCATCGCCCGGTCGGCCTTGGCCTGATGGGATTCCAGGATGCGCTGCATGCGTTGCGAATCCCGATGGCATCGGACGCGGCCGTCGCGTTCGCCGACACCAGCATGGAAGCGATTTCCTTCCATGCCATCACGGCGTCGGTCGATCTTGCGGCTGAACGCGGGCAATATCCGTCGTTCAAGGGATCGCTGTGGAGCAGGGGCATCCTGCCGATCGACTCCATTGAAATCTTGTCGGACGCAAGAGGCGGCCTCGAGATGGATCGCAGTGCGACGCTGGACTGGACGACGCTGCGGGAGCGTGTGCAGTCGGTTGGCATGCGCAACTCCAACGTGATGGCGATTGCGCCGACTGCGACCATTTCCAATATCTGTGGCGTGGCGCAGTCGATCGAGCCGGCCTACCAGAACCTCTACGTCAAATCGAACATGTCGGGCGACTTCACCGAAGTGAACGAATTCCTCGTTCGCGACCTGAAGGCGCGCAGCCTGTGGGACGAAGTGATGGTCTCCGACCTGAAATACTTCGACGGCAGCGTCGGCTCCATCGACCGCGTGCCAGACGATCTGAAGCTGCTCTATGCAACGGCCTTCGAGATCGACAGCGCGTGGCTGATCGAAGCTGCGGCGCGGCGGCAGAAGTGGATCGATCAGGCGCAGTCACTTAACCTCTACATCGCCAATCCGTCGGGCAAGAAGCTCGATCAACTGTACCGGTTGGCGTGGGCGCGGGGCCTGAAGACGACGTATTACCTGCGTTCGCGCAGCGCCACGCATGTCGAAAAATCGACACTGAAGGGCACCGACGGCAAGCTCAACGCGGTGTCGTCGGCCTCGCTGGCGGCAATGACCGTGAACCAGCCCATCGTCGTGCCGCAGGCCTCGACCGCGCCGGATCTGTCCGATGCGGTGGCGTGTTCGATCGACAATCCCGATTGTGAGGCGTGCCAGTGAGTCTTACCTCTCCCCGCTTGCGGGGAGAGGGAGCAGCGCCCAACATCAATGAACATCAGGAATATTTCTATGCTCGACTGGTCCGAAACTTCACCGAACAAAGCCGTCAATACGCCTCCCCCTATCCTGACCGGCCAATCTGCTGCCGTCGATCAAGCCGGTCTCGGCACCATCGACCGCAAGGGCGGCCGCGTGTCGGTGGACGACAAGGCGATGATCAACTGCCGCGCCGACGTCAATCAGCTGTTGCCGCTGAAGTACAAATGGGCGTGGGAGAAGTATCTCGCCGGTTGCAACAACCACTGGATGCCGACGGAAGTCTCGATGCAGGCGGACATCGCGCTGTGGAAATCGCGCGATGGCCTGACCGACGACGAGCGCCGCGCCATCAAGCGCAATCTTGGTTTCTTCGCCGCGTCGGAGAGCCTCGTCGCCAACAACATCGTGCTGGCGATCTACCGCCACCTGACCAATCCCGAATGCCGCCAGTACCTGCTGCGGCAGGCGTTCGAGGAGGCGGTCCACACTCACACCTTCCAGTACATCGTCGAAAGTCTCGGCCTTGACGAGGGCGAGCTGTTCAACATGTACCGCGAGGTGCCGTCGATCACCGACAAGGCGGCATGGGCGCTGAAGCACACGCAGAATCTCGAGAACCCGGATTTCAAGACCGGTACGCCGGAATCGGATCAGGCCTTCCTGCGCGATCTGGTGGCATTCTATGTGATCTTCGAGGGCATGTGGTTCTACACGGGCTTCGCGCAGATCCTGTCGCTCGGCCGCCGCAACAAGATGGTCGGCATCGCCGAACAGTATCAGTACATCCTGCGCGATGAATCCATTCACCTGAACTTCGGCATCGACGTTATCAACCAGATCAAGATGGAGAACGCGCATCTGTGGACGCACGCGTTTCAGGACGAGGTGCGCGGCATGATCCGCGAGGCTGCCGAACTGGAGGCTGCTTACAGCCGCGATACCATGCCGAGAGGATTTCTGGGGCTCAATGCCGCGCTGTGCGAGCAGTACATGCACTTCATCGCCAACCGCCGCTGCGCCCAGCTTGGACTGACGCGCGTATTCGATGAGACGGATAACCCGTTTCCGTGGATGTCGGAGGCGATGGACCTGAAGAAGGAAAAGAATTTCTTCGAGACTCGTGTGATCGAATACCAGAACGGTGGCGCGCTGAGCTGGGAATGAATTGTTAATTATTCGGCGCCAGCCGGTGCCGGGATATGGCTAAACCTGCTGTATTTGTACGCATCGTCCGCAAGAAACGCCCGCCTGGCGGGCGTTTTTGCTGCGTGAGGCAGTAATTTACGGGGTGTTATTCATTCCTGCTTATTTTGAAGCACTTTCAAACCGGCCGGCTCGCCGGCAGCTTCGTATGCAAAAAGAATTTTTGGGGGTTGGGAATGGGCTGGTTTAGGGGCGCTCCGGCAAAGCAGAGGGCAAACGTCAGCTTCCTTTCAAATCTTAGATTTCGAACCAAGATCATGCTCGGTTTCGTCACCGTGCTGGGTATCTCCGCCATCAACATGGGCGTCGCCTATTTCGGATTCGAGCGGATCGCCGATGGCGTTCAGTCCTATCAGGGGATCGTCGCCGAGAGCGACAGCGCGCGCGAGATCGATCGCGAGCTTGTGGCCTATCAGCTTCTCGCCCGCCAGTACGTGACGACCGGCTTTCCGGCCGACGAGGAGGCCGCGCGCGCCGCCGAGGCTAGCCTCGGCAGTGCGATCGAACGCGCCGCCCGGGTCGCGACCGCCGACAACCGCAAGAGCGTTCTCAATCTTTCCGCCAGCTACGGTGATTTCGCGGCGCTGTTCGCGGACGTCATCAAGCTGAAGACCGAAAACGCGGCGATCGCATCGAACCAGTTGCTCCGCATGGGCAACGTCATTCGCTACAAGTTTGACGATCTGGCCGATACTGCGATCCTGGCCGGCCTGACTTCGATTCAGCAGAATGCCAAGGAACTGGCGATCCACTCGGCATCCATCACTTCCAACATCAGCAATTATGTGCTGCGTCCTGATGCCGCCGTCGCCAACAGCGTCAACGCGCGCATGCAGCTTCTGAAGAACAGCTTTGGGACGTTGTCGGCAGAGGACGCGAAGCTTGCATCAAAGATCACGGAAATCACCCAGGAACTCGATGCCTACAAGGTGGCCTTCACGAAGTTCGTTGAGAACACCGCGAAGATCGTCGCACTGTCGACCAAGATGAACGAGGCGGCGTCGTCCGTGACGAAGGAAGCGAAGACCATCAAGGACGGTCTGGTGATCCGGCAGACGGAGCTCGCCAAGAAATCTGCAACGGCGGCACATTCGACCAGCCAGTTCGTCACAGCGCTCGGCGCCGGGGGCATCATGTTCGGCGCGATCCTCGCATGGATGCTGGGGCGGG
>Ga0233440_1001847_pt1 | contig 18603 bp, 16 predicted proteins | sample SI_123_September_5_FD_182791 | JGI IMG/M metagenome (GOLD analysis project Ga0233440, IMG submission 182791) | Seawater microbial communities from Saanich Inlet, British Columbia, Canada - SI_123_September2016_120_MG | ecosystem: Environmental > Aquatic > Marine > Inlet | place: Canada: British... | reverse complement strand
CTAATATAGACAAGGCGCAAGCGTTATTAGACTACCAACCAAAATATATGATGGCCGGTGGAATGAATGAGACTATAGACTGGTATATTAATTATATTTAATACAAATGGGTATTATTTTTTTTTTTAAAAAAGAGTTTTTGTTGTTACGCAATAGTGAGTTTTTTCATCAAGTATCTTTGTTAGCTACTGGTAGTTTAGCTGCTCAAATTATTGTAATATCAAGCTCACCAGTTATTACACGTATATTTTCTCCAGATGCACTTGGAGTGGTAGCTTTTTTTACATCTATTGTGGGACTATTAGCCATAATTTCAATAATGTCATATCCAACTGCTATTGTTCTACCAAGAAGTGATAAACAAGCGTTACGATTAATTGTTTTATCAATATTATTGGCTACAATATTCTCAATAATATTTTTATTGATCTATATAGTATATGGAGAGAGAGTGTTGGGACTTTTTGAAGTAAGTAAAATTAAGTCATATGTGTACTTAATCCCAATTGCCATTATAGGATCTGCTTTTAGTAGTGTCACATCTCAGTGGATGATACGTAGAAATTTATTTTTAATAATATCTAAGATAGCGGTAATAACCGCATTAACAACAAGCGCATTAAAAATTGTGATTGGTTATTTTTATCCTGAGCCAACAGTATTAATTTATATTTCTACAATGGGATTATTTTTTAGTACGGCACTATTTTTACACTATAGTCCGCTGAAGGTATCAAGTTTTTTAACTAAAAAGATAGCAACTAGATGTTTAATAAAACTATTCTTAACTGCAAAAATATTTAAAGATTTTTGTATTTACAGAACACCCCAAAATTTAATTAATATTATTAATCACAGTATGCCAATATTCTTGTTATCTATATTATTTGGAATGACTAATTCAGGATATTACTCATTGTCATTTGCTGTCATGTCTGTACCGATAACTGTAATATCAGGATCTGTTTATCAGGTTATTTATCCAAAAATTAATAGCCTGCATAAAAAAAATATTAACATATCACCGTTCTTGTATAAAACAACGTTATGGCTTGCTATTGTAGGAGTAATTCCATTAGCTATAATAATGTGGTTTGGACAGGAGATATTTACCTTTATCTTTGGTGAGCAATGGGGTGGGGCGGGGGTATATGCACAATGGATGTCTATTGCACTATTTTTCCATTATGTAAGTAGGCCAGTTATTGCTGCTATACCTGTTATAGGAATTCAAAAGGAATTGTTAATTTGGGAATTAATCGATTTTATGATCAAAGTGTGTACTTCTTATATTGTATATTTATACACTAATAATGATGTATTAATGGTGGCATCTTTTTCAATTGTTAGTGTAATTAACACTAGCTTTTTAACATTGTACGTTTATATATACAGTAAAAAATTAATAAGATGAGGTGTTTAGTATGATAAAGAATAAGTTAAAAACAATTGTATATTTGTGTCGCCATCCTAGGGTGACTTTAAGGCTTCTTTCGTTCAGTAGATATGGTTATTTAAATGAAATAGGCTGGATTAATTCTTATATTAATAAGATGCCAATTGATAGCTTTGGAAGGCCTGTGCCTTGGTGTACTTATGGCTATATAGATTTTATATCTCCTAGACTCAAGAAATACATGAGTATATTTGAATATGGACTTGGGAATAGTACACTTTTTTATTCAGACAAAGTTAAAAAAGTAACCTCTGTAGAGCATGAAAAGAGTTGGTATGACAGCTTCAAAAATAAAGTTAATAATAATTCTACAATATATTATGAGTTTTTAGAAAAAAAGGGGTATGAAAAAGCACCAATGAGATCCAATAGTTTTTTTGATATTATTATTGTTGATGGGAGGAAGAGAGTTAAGTGCATTAAGGAGTCAATTAACTATTTAAAGGAAGATGGTGTGATTGTATTGGATGATGCTCATAGAAGTGAGTATATAGAGGGAGTTAAGTTCCTAGAGGAGAGTGGTTATAAGCAGTTACCATTTTTTGGTATAAGCCCGGGTTTTTTCAGTAAAAATTGCACAACTATCTTTTATAAAAAAATCAATTGCCTAGGTATTTGAATTATTCCCTTGACTAAGATTGATAAAAAAATTGCAATATTTAAGCCTTATAATGCGAGGCATAATAATGCTTTCGGGTCAGGGCAGTATGAAATTTTCAAAAGGATAAATCAGTATCCGGAATATGAAGTAACTTTTTTTTTAGATGATAAAAATGTACATTTTAAAGGGGTTGAAAATAAGTATATAAAAGAAAATAAAATAATTACACTTATGGTAAGGATTTACAGGAAACTATTTCGCTCATCTTTTTCAAAGATTCCGTACTATAGTAGTCTGAACTTTGACAATTATGATGTTGTTATTACTGAAGGAATACACTACTCTTTCTTAAAATATTTTTATAGATACAATGGGAAATTAATATTAAATGATAGTATAACGTCTGAGAAGAAGTTGAAAAAGGTTGATAGTAAATTGGTGAATAAGGTTTTTAGGGGTTCGCTTAGTGTTGTTGTAAATAAAAAAATTCAGACTTTATATGAAAAAAATCATATTTTATTGCGGACAGAAGTTATTGGCCACTCCCTGCAATTGGATAAAATTAAATTTATAAAAAGAGCACAGTTTAAGGGGAAGTTGTTGTCTATTGGAAGGTTGACAGAGGAGAAGGGTTATATTTATATTTTTTCTGCTATTAAACAGCTAGTTTTAAAATATCCAAATTTAATATTGGATGTCTATGGTGAAGGTTGTTTAGAGGGGTATCTTGTTAATTATATTAAAAATAATAATTTACAAGATAATATTTTCCTAAGGGGAGTATTAGAACACCAGAAATTGTTGAAAATATTTTATAAATATGATTTATTTGTGTCGCATCCTGTTGAACTGGATCATGTTGCAGAGGCATTTCATATGGGAAATATGGAGGCAATGTCATCTGGTATGCCGGTTATCACAACTAACTGCGGAGGCGTTCCATTTGTAGTTGAGGATAAGGCAATAGTTTGTAATCAGAGGTCAGTTAAAGAAATAATTGAATCAATTCAGTTGTTGTTTGATAATAAAATGCTATTTAATCAAATGTCAATAGAGGGTAGAAAATATATTGAGGCTAATTTTAGTCATAAAAATATTGTTAGAAAGTGGATAAAAGTAATTGATAATAATTAAATCGTTGAATATTGGATTGATTTTCTAAATGAAATATAAAGTAGTTAGACTCGCAGTAATTTTTGATCAAGTATTGAGTGCTGGCGGTGGCTATCAGCAAGCCCTAAATATTTCCATTTCAATGTATAAATTTAAAGAAAGAAAAAGCTATTCATTGAAATTTTTTACAATTTATTCTGAAAATATACCTATTTTGAGTGGGTATGGAATAGATGTGGAACTCATAAAGATATCTAAATTTAATAGGGCATGGCTTAAAGTTAGAAGTCTAATATACTCTGATCATATTTTGAAAAATATCCAGAAGTATGTAGGGTTAAATAAATTTGAAAAATCTTTAATAGATAAAGACATTGATCTGGTTTATTTTCTTTCGCCTTCAAGTTGGTCAAATTACCTCGAAAAGTTAAATTATATTATTACTGTTTGGGACTTATGTCATAGGGATATGCCAGAATTTCCTGAAGTATATGAAAATAGAGTTTTTGAAAGAAGAGAAGTTGGATTTAATAGGTCTCTAACTAGGGCTATTGCGGTTATTGTTGATTCTAAATTGGGAAAAGATAATATTATTCGACGATATATGGTTGATGAATCTCGCATACATATTCTACCTTTTAGTCCTGCACTTAGTATTCAAAATGTTAAACAAAAATCCAGTGTCAGTATAAAGGATAAATTCAAAATTCTAGGTGATTATATATTTTACCCGGCGCAATTTTGGGCGCATAAGAATCATGCATATATATTACAAGGTCTTACAGCTCTCAAAGATGAATACAATATAAAAATTAGTGCCGTTTTTTCTGGTGGAGATGCAGGAAACCTCAGCTACATAAAAAGTTTAGTTGATGAATTAGACTTAACGGATCAGGTGCATTTTCTTGGATTTGTGGATAATGCAGATATAGTCACTTTATATGAGAACTCTATAGCTCTTGTTATGCCGACTTATTTTGGCCCTACAAATATTCCCCCACTCGAAGCCTTCACTCTCGGCACTCCTGTTTTGTATTCAGATCTACCTGGACTTAGAGAGCAGGTAGGAAATTCGGCATTATTATTAAACTTAAAGGATCCTAGTAGCATGTCTAAGAATATATATAAATTGATTAATGATTTAGAGTTGAGGGATAAATTAATAATTTTAGGTAAAAAAAGAATAAAGGAAATTGACAATCAAAATGCACATAATGAAATAATTGAATTAATTTGCTCTGAATTTCAAATAAAGGTGCATTGTTGGAAAAATAAAGGTAGTCAATGAAAGTAGTAATATTAGCAGGCGGTTTAGGTACACGCCTTAGTGAAGAGACAGACTTAAAGCCAAAGCCTATGGTAGAAATTGGTGGCAAGCCAATTCTGTGGCATATTATGAAAATGTATTCCACGCACGGCATTAATGATTTTGTAATATGTTGTGGCTACAAAGGTTACGTCATTAAAGAGTATTTTGCCAATTATTTCCTTCATCAGTCAGATGTAACTTTTTGTATGAAAAATAATTCTATGGAGGTACATCAAAAGCGTGCAGAACCGTGGACAATTACTCTAGTTGATACGGGTGATAATTCTATGACTGGCGGTAGATTAGGCAGAGTTGCAAAGTATGTAAAGAATGAAGAAGCTTTTTGCTTTACCTATGGTGACGGCGTATCAAATGTCAATATTACAAGATTAATTGCATTTCATAAAGGTCACGGTAAAGATGCAACCCTTACTTCTGTATATCCACCAGGTAGATTTGGTGCATTAGACATAAAAGACAATCAAATAAAACAATTTACAGAAAAACCTAAAGGTGACGGCGCTTTGATTAATGGTGGTTTTTTTGTACTTTCTCCAAAGGTTTTGGAGAGAATTTCTGGTGATGATTGCACTTGGGAGCAAGAGCCATTAAAAAGCTTAGCGACGGATGGCGAGCTAATGTCATTTACACATGATGGTTTTTGGCAGCCTATGGATACATTAAGAGATAAGGTGTACTTGCAAGAGCTTTGGGATCAGGGCAATGCACCATGGAAAACTTGGTAGTTAAGAATGATTGATCAAAATTTTTGGCAAGGTAAGCGAGTATTCTTAACAGGGCATACTGGCTTTAAAGGAAGCTGGATGGCATTATGGTTGAATTCTTTGGGTGCTATTGTTAAAGGCTATGCATTAAGCCCACCAACAGATCCTTCATTATTTAATGAGGCAAAAATTGATTCGATTATTGACTCCCAAATTGGCGATATTCGAGACTTGGAATTATTTAAGAGGTCCTTAACTGATTTTAATCCTGATATTTTGATACATATGGCTGCTCAGCCGTTAGTTAGATCTTCTTATGCCAACCCAGTTGAAACCTACGAAACCAATGTAATGGGCACGGTAAATGTTTTGGAGTCTGCCAGGGCGTGTAAGAATTTAAAAGCGATTATCAATATCACAACTGACAAGTGTTATGAGAATGATGGACGCTCTCAAGGCTATAAAGAAAGTGATCCGATGGGTGGTTATGATCCTTATAGTAACAGTAAAGGTTGCGCTGAACTAGTTACCTCAGCCTATAGGCGCTCTTTTTTACAAGAACAAGGTATAAAGCTTGCTTCAGTAAGAGCGGGCAATGTAATTGGTGGAGGAGATTGGGCGGATGATAGGTTGATTCCAGATATTTTAAGATCCTTTGAAAAGAACAAGCCCATTGTGATTCGTAATCCTAAAGCAACCCGACCGTGGCAACATGTTTTAGAGCCACTATCAGGCTACCTTATTTTGGCACAAAAGCTTTATGAAGATCAAAAAGAATATGCAGAGGGTTGGAATTTTGGCCCAAATGAGAAAGACGTTAAGCCGGTTGATTGGATTTTGGATAAAATGATTGTAAAATGGCCAAGCTCCAGTTGGGAGCTAGATAAAAATTCCAATCCTCATGAGGCAGATTTTTTAAAATTAGATATTTCAAAGGCTGAATCTAAACTGGGCTGGAATCCTGTTTGGGAGTTAAGTCAGACATTAGATAAAATCATTGATTGGCATAAAAACTGGCTTAACAAAGAAGATATGCAGGCTATATGTTTAGCAGAAATTGAGGAATATACGAGAGATATGAACAAATGAAAACCGCTGAAGAATTAAGATTAGAAATTTCAGGCCTTGTGCAAGAATTTGCAGATTTAAAATATACAGAAAAAACATTTAAACCAGGTAGAAGTGTTGTGCCACCATCTGGCAAGGTAATGAGCGCAACTGAATTACAATACATGGTTGATGCATCGTTAGATGGATGGTTAACGACTGGGCGATTTAATAGAAAGTTTGAAAAAGAATTATCTGAGTTTATCAGTATCAAGCATTTAATTACGGTTAATTCAGGCTCATCTGCTAATCTAGTTGCATTCGCTACCCTAACATCGCCAAAATTAGGCGATAGAGCCATTAAAAAAGGCGATGAAGTGATTGGCGTTGCTGCAGGTTTTCCGACAACCGTTAATCCGATTGTGCAATTTGGCGCCATCCCTGTATTTGTTGATGTTGATCTAAAAACACACAATGTTAATGCTGACTTGATTGAAGCGGCAATAACACCAAAAACCAAAGCCATTATGCTTGCCCATACTTTAGGCAATCCATACAATCTTGAAAAAGTAAAGAGACTATGTGATAAATATAATCTTTGGCTGGTGGAAGACTGTTGTGATGCCTTAGGTGCAAAATACAACGGCCAGCATGTAGGTACGTTTGGCGATATTGCTACTTGTAGTTTTTACCCAGCACACCATATTACGATGGGTGAGGGCGGAGCTGTATTTGCCAATAGATCTGAATTAATAACAATTGCTGAGTCGTTTAGAGATTGGGGTAGAGATTGCTACTGTGATCCAGGCTGCGATAATACTTGTGAAAAACGCTTTGAGCAGAAATTAGGTAGCCTGCCAAAAGGATACGATCATAAATATACTTATTCACACCTTGGTTACAATCTAAAAATTAGTGACATGCAAGCAGCGTGTGGTTTGGCACAATTAAAACGTTTGCCAGAATTTATCAAAAAACGTAATGAAAACTTTGTCTATCTTAAAAGAAAATTAGGCGGCTTAACTGAATTTATTGATTTACCAGAGGCAACACTAAATTCAATCCCGTCATGGTTCGGATTTCCTATTACTCTTAAAGAAAATATTGATAGGGTTAAATTTACTCAATATTTGGACAGTCATAAAATTGGCACGCGATTATTGTTCGCAGGAAACTTAACCAAGCAGCCATATTTTAAGGATATTGAATACCGTATTGTTGGAGATTTAACCAATACAGACATAACAATGAACCAAACATTATGGCTTGGTATTTATCCAGGACTTGGAAAAGAGCATCTAGATTATATTGCTAAAACAATGGCGATTTTTTTTGAAATAGACTTTCAAGTAGATACATTGTGAAAGAAAACATTCAGATTCAGATATATATTTTATCAAGGGATCGTCCAAATTTTATTAAAGAGGCTATTGATTCGGTATTAAATCAAAATGATTCTTTAATGAAATTTGAAATAATTATTTCAGATAATTCTAAAAGTGATGATGTTTGCAAGATGATTGATAGAGATTACACTCAGAAAAATTTAAAGTATATTAGAAGAGATTCACACTTATCTTTTGAACATCATTGCCAATTAATTGCATCTGAGTTAAGTGCTAAATACGCAGTCTTATTTCATGATGATGATATTTTACACCCAGATTATATGGAGGCCATGTCGTCATTTTTGGAAAATAATAATATAGCGGCCGTTGGTTGTAATGCTATAGTATTTGAAAATAATATACTAAATGCACAAATAAAAATGCATAACTTTTTATCACCAAAGTGGTTTAATGATGAGAAAGATTTTTTAGAGAAGTATCTTCCTGGAGGAGGTGGAATTGCCCCATGCCCTGGTTATATGTATCGTACAGAATATTTAAAACAGGTGCTTCTTAATATTCCCATTAAGGGAAAGCATGCTGATGTTGCAATCTTAAGCTCAATGTTAAATCATGGATCAATCGTTTGGCTTGAAAAAACATTAATGTATTATAGGGTACATAATTCGAACCTTAGCGTTTTAGAGAGTATTCCAAATAGGTTGTCACTTCTGAATTATATGAATAAAAAAGGCATGGAAGAGTGCTCTACAAAACTACTTCTTTTTAGAATTCATTTTTGGTTAAGATGGGCTTTGCAACAGGAGGGGGGGGTATTAAATATTACCCGTTGGCGTTATCGTGTAGTTATTATATCCGTCTTTTTAAAAATCATGAAAGCCGCTATGACGCGAGATTTTTGGAAGATAATATATTTTCGGTATAAAAATTAATGACCCTTTAAAGGTTCAAATAATGGGGGTGATATTTTTAAGGTAACCGAGCAATATGATGATATGGTACTTGAGTATCTTAAACATCACAAGAAAACAAAATACATATTTTTGAGTAGTGGTGCAGTTTATGGTGGCAATTACCAAGAGCCTGTTGATGAAAATACAGTTGCCACGGTGGATATTAATAATCTTGTATCGACCGACTGGTATGCGATCTCCAAGTTATATGCGGAAGCTAAGCATCGATCATTATCCGAATTATCTATTGTTGATGTTAGGGTGTTTAATTATTTCAGTCACACACAAGATATGAATGCTCGATTTTTGATTACGGATATTGTTCGAGCAATAAAGAATAAAGAAGTATTTAAAACTTCTGCGGATAATATTATGAGAGATTTTATTTCTCCACCTGATTTCTACTGTCTAATACAGGCAATTATTGATTATGATTCGACTAATATGGTGTTAGATTGCTACACAAAATCCCCTGTATCAAAATTTAATTTACTTAATGAGTTGGTAGGCATGTTTGGATTGGAGTATGAAGTTGACGATGGTATTAACATTGTTAATGCAACTGGCATTAAGTCAAATTATTATTCATTAAATAAAGCAGCAAAAAGTATAAATTATAACCCTAAAAATACCTCATTAGAAGGCATCATTCAAGAAGTGATTCTTTTAAGAATTTATGATTAACTGTTGCAGGGTCATATGAAAATTATAAAAATTTCTGCAGGAACACCAGAAAAGAGAGATTTACTTTTGAGACAGACGCCAGACTCCAAAGGCATTTGGAATGACTGTAGATTTGTAGTTAATGACAAGATAGAAAAGTGTGATTGGTGGTTTGTATTACACGGATCTGGCTTAACTAAACATGAGAGTTGTTTTTGTGATCCAAATCATATTGTTTACGTATCTATGGAGCCTACTGAGAGTATGAGTCAAGTTTCAGATAAATTTTTGGAGCAGTTTTCGTGCTTAGTAATATGTGATAGATATACAAAGCATCGTAATATAATTTATAGTAATTGGCTGACGTGGTGGGTTGGTATCATTGTTACAAAGACCAAAAAAGAACATGTTTTTAATTCCAAACCAGCAATTGACTACAATCAATTTTTAAACAAACAGCCTATGGAGAAAATAAATCGAATATCAGTTATTGTATCCAATAAAGATTTTTCTAATGGGCATAAAAAAAGAATTGAGTTTTTAAATGCAATAATTGAGTCACCCATATCTCAATATATAGATATATTTGGTCATGGTTATAAGTCAATTCCAGATAAATGGGATGCTATCTCAGCATATAAATATCATTTGGTGATAGAAAATAGCGTACAAAAAGATTATTGGTCAGAGAAATTAGCTGATGCTTTTTTAGGGTTTTCTTTTCCAATTTATTATGGTTGTCCAAATGTATACGATTATTTTTCTGAGAACTCTTTATGTATTATTGATATTAGCAATATAAATCAGACAATTGAAGTGCTGAAAAATATACTTTGCAGTAGCATGTATGAAGATAGCCTGCAAGAAATCAAGAGATCAAGAGATCAAGTGTTAAACCAATATAATATATTTAATTTAATGTCAGAGTTGGCGGTTGATAAAGCGTCAAAATATGAAAAGATAAGTTTAGATACTAATGCATTTTACAAAGATTCAGTTATTAAGAAAATAGCTAAATTTTTACTCTCAAAAATCAGTCAATAATCAAGATGTTAACGGAAGAAAAAGCTCAAGTTCAAATTTATATTTTATCAAGAGACCGTCCAAAATTTCTTAGAGAGGCTATTGATTCAATATTAAATCAAAACCAATCTTTAATGAAATTTGAAATAGTTGTTTCAGACAATTCTAAGAGTGGTGATGTTAGTAAAATGATCAGCAAGCATTATTCTACAAAGAATTTTAAATATATTAAAAGGGGAGGGATGTTATCTTCAAGAGAGCATTTTCGACTGGTTGTTTCCGAGTTAAATTCCAAGTATGCCGTTTTGTTTCATGATGATGATGTTTTATTTCCAAATTATATAAAAATTATGTCATCTTCATTGCAGGATAATATAGCTGCTATTGGGTGCAATGCTTTGGTTTTTAAAAGTAGCATACTAAATGCAAAGATAAAGATGCATAAATTTTTCTTGCCAAAGTGGTTTAATAGCGAGAAATTTTTTTTAGAGCAATATCTTCCTGGAAGTGGAGGAATTGCACCATATCCTAGTTATTTGTATCGTACAGCATATTTGAAGCAAGCATTTCTTAATATCCCTATTAAAGGGAAGCATTCCGATGTGGCTATACTAAGTTCATTATTAAATTATGGAGAAATTTTGTGGCTGGAGAGTCCGCTAATGTATTATAGAGTTCACGACTCTAATGATAGTGTTGTAGAAAGCATTCCAGATAGGTTGGCGCTTATTTATTATATGAAAAGTAAAGGAATTGATAAAAACTCTATAAAAATATTATTTTTTAGAACTGTATTTTGGATAAGATGGGTAAAGCAGCAAGGGGCATTCTTGTTAAATCTTAAACGATGGCGTTATCGAATAGTTATTGCGTCGATTTTATTAAAAATAATAAAATTAATTAGAACGAAATATTTTTGGAAGACGGTACTGTCTCGACATATCAAGCGATGAAGAATATTATCTATTTAATTCCATTGGATGGAATTGGAGGTGTTGAGGTTGCTGCACAAAATTTAAAAAACATCAATAATAATTTTTATAAGTTTGATGTTCATTTTATATTTAATAAAAAAAAGGAAGTCTTCAATGTTTTAAAAATATGGAAAAGTATTGTAAGTATCACTAAACTATCCCCAGATATTTTAATCGTATCATTGTGGAGGTCAGCTTTAGTGGGTTTGTTTGTTAAGATGTTTAAACCAAAAGTCCAAGTTATATTTTTTATTCATAGTGAAAAAGATACACATTTTTTTGATTTTATAATAACCCGATTAATGTTATTTTTTGCTCTGGAAGTATGGAGTGATTCTAGAGCGAGTATTGATAACAGATTTAAATTTTCTCGAATTAAATTAAATAAAAAGGTAATTTCATTTAATTCGAGAAAAATAAAACCCATTAAGAGTTTGAAAAATGTTCCAAATTTTATTTATTGGGGGAGAGTAAGTAGGGAAAAAGGCATATATAGGTCATTAAGAATTTTTAAAGGTGTGTTGCATTTTTATCCAAATGCAATGTATAAAATTATTGGCCATTGTGAATTGGATTACAAAGAATTAAGACAGTACTGTACAAATCAAGGGGTAATTAATTCAATAGAACTTTACGATGAAATGAGTTTTGAAGGTATAAAAAATCATGCAAAGTCTTCATCTTTTTATCTACAAACTAGTCAATACGAAGGTTTATCTATGTCGGTAATGGAGTCTATGATGTTGGGGTTGGTGCCTGTGGCTACTCCTGTTGGAGAGATAAAAAATTATTGTAATAAGTTTAATTCAATTTTGGTATATTCTGAGATGGAAGCGATTAGAGAAGTGGTACAAACATTAAGAAATACTGAGGTATTCTATAAAATGAGTAATTCAGCCATTAAAACATGGGATGATAAAATCTCGTATAGAGACTCATTATTAGAAAATTGTGAAAGGGTATTAGGGAAGGGCAATTGATAAAAGTCATGAATAAATTATTTTCAAATTTTGATAAAGTTACATTAGTACGAGTTTGGAGTTTTTTTTTACTCTATTCTGTTTTTATATCACTATTAATTCAGTTTGTTGTCTTGCCAATAATGTTGCCACAGTACCATATGGGGAATGGGTTGCTAGATGGTGGAGATTGGACTTTTTACCACTCAAAGTCAATTGAACTATCTAATATTATTAATACTAACGGGTGGTCATCATGGGAAATGAGGCCAAGAGGGTTTGGAATATTAGGATTTATATCGGCTATCTATAGTTTTACAGGTATAAATGAACCATATGTATTAATACCTTTTTTCTCAACTCTTCATGCTATAGGTGCTATAAGTATAGTTGCAATAATTGAAAAGCTTGGTGTTAGTAGAAGTGTGGCGATAATATCGGCCATACCTTTTTTAATATTTCCTTCATCACTGCTGTGGGTAACGCAAATTTTGAAAGATGTTTTTACCATCAATGGATCCCTATTAATTCTATTAGGTTTGGTTGGCTTGGTTAACATTCCAAGAAAAGTTTTTTCAGCTTATATAATAAAAAAACAGTTGATATCTTCTATTTTTATTATTTTTGGGTTTTTAATAATATGGTTAGTTAGGCCGTATTATTTGCAAATATCTTTAATTTTTATGTTGCTAATGTTTTTTGTAATGAATTCATTTCTTGTGTTGAAAATGCTAAAAAGGAAAGCTTCAGGACTTTTTGTGTTATCGACTTTTTTAATTCAATTTATGTTATTTTATGCTGTAGATTCTTTTCAAATTCCAGCATATAAAAAAACAGATAAAAATTCTTTAATAACTGCAATACCCAGCCCTACTATGTTGCAAGCCAGCTCAGAAGGTAGGCAGTTAAATAACCAAGCCAGCTCAGAAGGTAGGCAGTTAAATAACCAAGCCAGCTCAGAAGGTAGGCAGTTAAATAACCAAGCCAGCTCAGAAGGTAGGCAGTTAAATAACCAAGCCAGCTCAGAAGGTAGGCAGTTAAATAATCAAGTTATTTTAAAAGGTAAGGCTTATAAAGATTGGGTTGCATCCCCTTATCTACCAACTCGTATTGATAATGAATTTAAAAAATTATACTTACAAAGGAGTTATTTTTATCAGGTTCAGTCGAACGCCAACTCAACAATTGATTATGGCTATGATTTAAATAGTACTGAAAAAATAATTTTATACATACCCAGAGCTGTTCAAATTGCATTTTTATCCCCATTTCCTTCATCTTGGCTTGCTGACCACCCAACTAAGCTATCTAAGTTGACACATCTAGTTACAGGCATAGAAATGATATTTATTTATTTATCTTTTATTGGCGTTTTTATTTCTGCCTATTTATGGAGAAGAAAAATAGAGTTTTGGATGGTAATAACTTTTTCATTTTATTTTGCCTTGATTCCAACTTACACTTTTCCAAATATTGGGGCACTTATAAGGTATAGATATGGTGCAATTATGCTTTTAGCTGCACTTGGTATTAGTATTTTCTTGTACAAATATGCAAAAAAGGAGAAAGATTAAACAATTAGTCACTTTAGTGGTTGGTGCAAGGCCAAATTTTATGAAAATTGCACCAATTATTAGGGCAATAGAGAAGTCAAAAGGTCAGCTTTCATATCGATTGGTACACACAGGTCAGCATAAAGACAAAGAGATGAATAGTGTGTTTTTTCAAGAGCTAGATATTCCAGAGCCTAGTGTTTATCTAAAAGGTGGTGGTGTAACGCATGCAGAACAAACCGCTACAATCATGGTTGAATTTGAAAGAGACTGTGTAGAATATAAGCCGGACATGGTTTTGGTTGTTGGTGATGTTAATTCAACAGTTGCATGTGCTATTGTCGCTAAAAAACTCCACATTAAACTTGCTCATGTAGAGTCGGGCTTAAGGAGTGGCGATAGAGATATGCCAGAAGAGATTAATAGGCTCGTAGTAGATGCTATTTCGGATTTATTATTTGTTACTGAGCCATCTGGAGTGGAAAACTTACTAAGAGAAGGTCACAGTGCAACCAATATTCATTATGTTGGAAATGTAATGATAGATAATTTATTCTACCAAAATAATAAGTTGAACACTTATTCTGACTGTAATTTCCCCTCCACCTTGCTAAAAGGAAGTTTGAAAAGGTATGCGGTATTAACATTACATCGACCTTCTAATGTTGATAATCAAGAGATATTTAAAGAAATTGTAAGGGCAATTAATTACATTTCCCTAGAGGTGCCAATAATATTCCCTGTGCATCCTCGTACCATAGCTAGTATTAAAAAATTTAATATCAAGTTTAATCAGAGAGTGCATTTGGTAAGTCCGATGCCATATCTTGAATTTTTAAATATATGGAAAGATTCCGAAGTGGTATTAACAGATAGTGGTGGACTTCAGGAAGAGACAACAGTGCTTGGAGTGAGGTGTGTAACTATTAGAAAGAATACAGAAAGACCAATTACAATTGAGAGAGGGACAAATGTTTTAGCTGGTGTAGATTGTAAAAATATTATAGAAGTTTTTGGTAAAACTATCACCAATAAAGACCGTCAAATTAATGAAATTGAATTGTGGGATGGTGATGCTGCAGAACGAATCGTGAGATTAATGTCTACTTACTTAATGGATACTTAAAATGTATATAAATCAGCTTAGTAGAATAATTGGGAAAAAAAATATTCTCACTATGGTGTTAGTATCAACAGTAATAAGCTTAATGGAGTTTTTGTCAGTATTTTCAATATACCCTGTTTTTTATTTTTTGGAGAATAAGAGTCAAGTTGATAATGTGTATTATGGATACGTTTTAGATTCGATAAAAAACGTACTACCCATTGGTACATTTGAAGTAATAGTGCTAACTTCTATTTTTGTAATCTTGATAACGAATTTTATCATATATGCTAGATTGGTGGCCATATCTAGAATAAAAGAAACGGTACTTCATGATAATAGAAAAGGCGTATTGCTAATGTTAGCAGATACAAATTTAATTAATAGCTCTAGAGTTGACGACTCTAATATTAAGTCATACTTAACAATAGAGTCCGAAAGAGTGGCTCAAGTAATTATTAGTTTTACCAATATAATTACCGCACTATTAGTTATTTTATTTTTTGCTAGTTATCTTATTTATATTAATTATTGGCTAATTATTATATTGATAGTAGTTATATCGCTTTTATTTTTTATATTAAATAAGTCGTATGAAAGTATTAAGATTGTAGGTGATAAATTATCAATTATTAGTAATAAGTATGTTGCGTATATAGATAGTATTTTGCATGATAAAGTTTTTTTTATGTTGTCAGAAAGATCGCTTGTTAAAAAAAGTTTTAATGTCGATGTTATAAAAGATATTCACTTGTACAAATATATAATTCAAAGAAAAAGTGCTTTTAACGAGTTCATTGTAAGAACGGCGACAATGACAATAATTCTTGTTATTATTTACGTCTTTTTTATGATTAACACTGAAATATCATTGATATTATTTGTGGGAGTATTGTTCGTTAGGCTTGTTCCATTTTTTAGTCAGTTAAATAATTCATTCCAAAATTTAAAGGCAAATTATCCTGCAATTAATAGCTATATTAATATTGAAAATAGCCTATCTAAAGTGCCTAGTATAAATCTTGATAATATGCGTTTAAATTTTATAAAAATAAAATGTAAAACGTGCTTCTTTCAAAATATAAGTATAAAAAATGATTATGCTGTTTTGAAAAAAGGTAGACTGCATGGTGTGTTTGGTAGCTCTGGATCAGGAAAAACATTATTCGTTCTTGCACTATTGGGGCTTAGTAGATATAAAAATGCATCTTTTTATCTTAATGATGATATTGTAATCTCTAAGAAAAGTGATACAAATGTTCTTAAAAATAGTTTTTACATGGATCAAAATATTATTCCTTGTGAATTTACTTTATTGAGTATGTTTCAAAATGCTAATAAAGATCAAGTTGACAAACTGTTTAATAAATTTAATTTTAAAATTAACGATGATAATTTTTTTTCTAGAAAAATATCAACATTCTCTGGCGGCGAAAAGCAAAGAATTTCCCTTATATATGCTTTTTTAAATAAAAGAAAGGTTATGGTGTTTGATGAGCCAACTAGCGCCCTGGATAAGAAAATGGCACTTATAGTTTTTGAAGAAATCAAGGTATTTGTTGAGAGAAACAATATTATTGGGATTATCATTTCTCATGAAAAATTTATTAAAGAAAATGTTGAAAGGTATATTGAACTATGATTGAACCATTTTCAATTTTGTTAAAAAAATATAGATCTGCAAGGTATAGGTCTTATGTAAAAAAAATACTAATTGACACCTATTGTATTAATGTAAATAAAATGGAATTTATTTCATATAATGGGAGGACAGTATCGTTTTCTTTTGTTGACAAAAGTATCAATAAAAAATATTTTGCAAAAATTTTTTTAATGCCTGATACCTGTAGCAACAAAAGTGTTAAAGAAATAGTTAGCTATAAATGTACTATATTAGCTGAATTAAAGGAGTGTAGGCTAATTTCATATTCACCTGTTCAATCCAATTCAGAGGTGTTTGTTAGAGAATATATTGACGGGGTCAATGCTTTAGATTACTTGTCAAGTTTGAGTAATAGGGATTTCACCTTTAAAAGTGCAGAGGTTATCAATTATATAGATAGATTTATCGATTATTTTATAGAGAAAGGCCAGTATGTAGAAATCGATCTTCATTTAGAAAATATTTCAATACTTAATGATGGGTCAATTGACATGATAGATTTAGATTTGTTACATAATAACGTATCGAAAACTAACTACAAAACTACTTTATATACAAATTTAATAATCAAATCTATAAAAAAGCTTGAATTTAGAAAGGCTAATATTTTTTTTAATTTAATAAAACAAAAGCTTGTAAAATCCCATTTTCTTGAGGAGGGGTTATTGAGTGTTTTTTATTATGCCCCTAACAATAAGAGATTTAATGAGTTTATATTGGAGAATGTTGATACTTTTATAGGGTACGACAAATCTTTTGATAAAAGCATATCAATCAAAAGAAAAATTATTGATACACTTTCTTGTTTTGATAGAGAGTCATATTTTGTATCCAAAAGGTATGATTGGTTGTTATCAGATCATGAATACAATAGTAGAGATATTGATATTTTCGTATTGCCAGAGTATAAAAATAGTGCTATTGATATTTTTAAATCACATGGCTGGGATGTATATAAGAATATTATTTGTCAGTTTTTTGAGTGTAGTCAGCTATTGGTCAGAATTGACTTAAGAGTGGACATAGACAAGAGGCATAGAATGAATTTTGAAAAAATACTAAAAAAATCTGATTTTGTAAATAAATTAAATATCATAGATGAGCATAACTACCATTTACTTATGCTGGACAATGCATTAAAGTATAAAGGATTTATCAAAAATGATTACATGGGAAAATTAAAAACTTATTTAAAAAAACATCCTGATTTTAAAAAAAATTCTTCCAAATATTTAAATACTTTATCTAAAAGCAAAGGTGGGTTTTATTTATCCAAAAGTAAAAAATATAGAAAAGTAGTGAGTAATTTTATTAGAAGTAAAAGAGTGGTTTTCTTAGGGGCTGACGGGTCTGGTAAAACTACTTATTCTAGCGTACTGTTAAAAAATATTCAAATAACGGATTGTAGTGTGATAAAAAAATACACTGGAGGATTTTACTTTCCCTCCGGAAGAACAAATTTATTTTTCTTTAGGACTTCGGTTATATTTTTAATTGCCAAAAAAATTAAAGACTCTACTTTTAGAAGGGGTAATAATAGTGGCGTTTTAGAAAAAAGAATTAGTAATGAAAAAAATAAGATTAGGAGCTATAAAGTTCTAAAAAAAACAAGTGTCAAAACAATATTATTTCTCTTGATTCCATTATTTCTTATGGATATATATGTGCATAATATAATACAAAGGTTGTCAACCTATAAATTTCAAATTTACGATAGATATTATGATGATATTTTATTGAATTTTACAAATAAATTTGTAAGGAATTTACTAAGGTTATTGTTGCCATCAGCTAAAAATAAAATATATCTATATGCATTGCCAGAAGAGCATTTTGATAGGAAAAGAGATGAGAATATTGAAACTATAATTTATATGCAAAATATTTACAACCACTCTGATAACTATTTATTGATGCTACCCACTAATGTTAACCCATCGTTTCTTCATAAGAAGATAATCAGCTCTTTTGTCAATTAGTAGGTATAAAAGGACTTGGAATGTAGTGGTCTGACAAACTTGGACACAAAGATAGCCTTATAATACAAACTATAAGGAGGTCAATAAATGACACAAGTAAAAACCAGGAAGCAACGTGTGATGTTCACTGT
>Ga0233440_1001839_pt1 | contig 18658 bp, 15 predicted proteins | sample SI_123_September_5_FD_182791 | JGI IMG/M metagenome (GOLD analysis project Ga0233440, IMG submission 182791) | Seawater microbial communities from Saanich Inlet, British Columbia, Canada - SI_123_September2016_120_MG | ecosystem: Environmental > Aquatic > Marine > Inlet | place: Canada: British... | reverse complement strand
GCAACACCATAATGAGATGTGATGCGGGGACGTTCAGTCTTTGAGGATAAATGTCACCTTCAGATTGACGCGGTATTCCGCGATCTTGCCGTTCTTGATGACGCATTTCTGATTGGCGACCCAGACACCTTCGACATTCTTCAATGTCTTGATGGCGCGCTTGACGCCAACCTGGACGGCGTCTTCAAAACTTTTTGGGGATGCAGAAATGAGCTCGGTGACGCGTGCAACTGACATGATTTTCTCCTGACATGGATCAAGACGTAAATCCTTGGCACTTGAGCAAAGTCAGCTTAGGCGCACCGCGAGGGGCGTCAAGATCGCAGGGCCGGCTGGTGCATCTGCAGCATGGCCGTCACCGCCGCAGGGCAGCGCCCAATACAGGACGGCTCCGCAGAATTACACCGGCTTTTGCTTGTTGTACGCCGCCAGCATGTCTTCGACCTTGACGCCGTTGATGGTCATGCCCTCGATCCGGCAATCCGTGAGGCAGGCCCCGGCCATATTCGCGTTATTAACGTGCAGGCCAGCAAGATTGGCGTAATCGATCCGTAGCCCGCTGAGATTGATGTCGTGCATCGTGCAGCCCGACATGTTCACATCGTCAAATGACGATCCCGAAACGTCCGAACCCTTCACATCCAGGCGTTGCCTCTGTCCTCCGTGGATATCCATGTCCGTTCCTCTCGATGAACACGTTCTGGCTCGTCTGCTGCCGCTGTTCGCGAAGCTCAGTTTCTCACCGCATAGAGCGGCGTTCGTAATGTGAATTGAACAAACGGATCCGGCGTCCAGGACACCTCGATCGTCGCCCCGAACAGCCGGTTGTCATTGTCATCCATCCGTTCGAGGTCGATCCTCATGGTCGGCTGGGTAAACGCCTTTGCCCTGATGAGACCACCGAAAATCTGGCCCCCGCCGAATGTCTGAATGCCGAAGCGGCCGGACAGCTTCCAGTTGTTCGGCCACTGATAATAGCCGCCGAGATACCCGACATACGCAGGCTCGACTTTCGCAAGCGCCGAGTCCACCCAGACGGCGGTTACGCGTGTGCCTGCGAGCAGACCCTGCGTTTCATCTTCGTTGAGCGCGCGATCGAGTTCGACAACCGTCTGGTTCGATGTCGATCCCAGCCCCGGCACGCTGTTGATCGATCGCGTCACGGTCGAGATCACCGTGACGGTGGCTCCGTCCTGCCGGATGACGTCGGCATTGAACCCGATATTCCAGCTATCGAGAATCATCGACGACCACGGCGAGATATCAGAGCGCGACGTGATGGCGCTGACGCCGCCATAGATCGAGAACCGGTCGGTAAGATCAATCGTCAGCGGCGCGTTCAGCATCACGAGTTGCGATCCCACCGGAATCGGCGAGACGAAATTCCTGAGCCCGATGGCGAGCGTATTGGGCGGCACGATCGCATAGGCCGTGTTGTAATCCAGGTAAATGTTCGGCTGCTTCGGGCCTGCCTTGGATGATTCGTCGTCTTCGTCGTCGCTGCCACGCGCCGGATCGAAGCAGCCGAGGACGGCAAGCAGCCCGAGCGCGGCACCGTAAAACGGTGTCCGGCCACGCTGGCGCTTACTCCTGGAATCGATTCTGCCCATTACGGCTCACTAACATGAACGCGCCCGCGAAAGTCCAGCGATGGTGCCGCTTTCCACGTCCCTTTTCAATGACCGTCGGGAAAACGTCTGGCTTAGTTCAACGTTGCCTTCAACGCGGTGGCGGCGGACGCATAACCACCGCGTGCGCCATCGACGAAATGAAAATGATCGGGCCGCGACGCCGCCAGGGTAAAGCATGTCATCAACGCCGCATCCTGGCGGTGCAGGCCGTAACGCGCCGTCCCGGCGGCCGCCGCAGCCGCGAGGCGGCCTTCCAGCGCGTCCGCCAGTTCGGGCTTGCAGTCAAGCACCATGCGCAGGCCGTCGTCATATTTCCGGAAATCCGAATTCTCGACCACCTGTTGCATGTAAACCTGTGGCACGAAGCCGCCGGCGGGAATGCCGAAACGAAACAGCACATAGGCAAACAGCGTCATGGCATGAACATTGAGACGGCGGACAAACAGCGGCCCACCGCGCTGCGCCAGCGCCTCATACTGAGCGCCCGGCGCCGGCCAGCGCAGCGACGGCCCGGCAGCCGGGACCGGCCGTCCCGAACCCGGGCTTCGCTCGACCAGCGTCACCACATCCTCGATCAGGCGGCGGAATGCGGCGCTGTCCGCGGATGCAGGCACGATCAGCATCGACAAGATGAGGCCGCGCTCCGCCGGCATCTCGGAAAACCGGCACGACAGTCCGGTGAGATCGGGATGCGCGCCCGGCGGCGCCATCGGCACCGCGAACTCGCCGCGCTTCATGGCAGCTTCCGCCCACGCCAGTCCGCCGCCCGAGAACATCGCGTAGGACACATGCGGCGAGGCCGCATAGCGCGCAACCCGCACATCGAGACCCTGCGCGCGAATGGCTTCGATCGGCACCAGCGCGACGCGCAGCGACAGATCGAGATCCTCCTTCACCCACGTTGCGGTGGCCGCCAGCGCCTCGCGCGCCAATTCTGCATCCTGCGGCGACACCGCGAAGCTCGCGCCGTCGCCTCCGAAGGCAAACGGGAAATCGCGATTCTCCAGCGCATTTGTCACGGACGCGATCACCGACGCGCCCGCCATGTTCACGGCCTTGTAGCGATTGTCCGCAATCGCCTTGGTCGACTGCACGATGTCGGCCACGCCAATGAACCATCCGCCAGGCAACGGCTGGTACAGCGACGGATCCATCAGATTGGCGAAGCCGCGAAACACCGGCATGGCGCTGTAAAAGGCGTCCCCACCGCCGCTGTCCGCATTCTGGCCGTCCGCTACGTTCATCACTTGCCATTTCTCTCAGGCGCGGGTGCTGCACAACGTTCCAAAAATACGGGCGCGCAGCAATACGGGTTCAATATTCGCCGCAAACAAATATCGGCGCGGAAGCTCCGCGCCGAGGATATCTGACGGCACTGCGTGGACCGGGAATGATCTCAGCTATGATGCCGGTGCCGGCGATGTCGGCGCGGAGCGGGCTCATAGTATCCGCGCGGCTGGTACCACGCATTGGCGCTGCATGAGCCGCCGACGCCGCTGGTAGCCGCCCGGCACTGGTCATAGGTGTAGTAGGCGCACACCCGGCCCTGACCGGCACGGCTATAGTTCTCCGAGCAGAACGGCGCATCGGCCTTGGCCGGCGCGGAGCCAAGCGTGATCGCAAGCGCCGCAACGGCAACCGTTGCCAGACTTGCAGTGGCTGACGCAAAATTGAGTTTCGACATGGGTGCCTCCTTGATGTCTTACTCTATATGGGCACCGCCTCCGGATTGGCTACCGGTTTTCATCACGGCGTCGCCGGAAGGTGCTACACTGGACCAAGCGGCTCTCCAGCAAATGAGTTCCGATGTCTCCCGTCTCTCTGATGCTCAACATTTTGTGGGTCGTGCTTGGCGGCTTCTGGATGGCGTTCGGCTGGGCGGTCGCTGCGGTCATCATGGCGATCACCATCATCGGTCTTCCGTGGGCGCGCGGCGCCTGGAATATTGCCGTCTACACGCTGTTTCCGTTTGGCCAGAAGGCCGTATCGCGCGAGATCTATATCGGCGAGCGCGACTTCGGCACCGGGATTTTCGGGTTCATCGGCAATCTGATCTGGCTGATCCTGGCCGGGTGGTGGCTGGCGCTCGGCCATCTCTTCACGGCGCTCCTGCTCGCCATCACGATTATCGGAATTCCGTTCGCCTGGGCGCATTTGAAACTTGGCGCCATCGCGTTGTGGCCGATCGGCAAGACCATCATCCCGGCCTAGTCCGTTTGCCGAAGGGCAGCATCCCGCATTCGCGGTATAACTGGATGGAGACTTTCCACCGCCGCGTAGAACCCATAATCTTGCGCGAATGGTTCTGGACAGACGTCGATGATGCACGGCCCACAAGCTCCGCCGGTTGCGCATTCGCTGCGTCAGGTCGCGGATGATATCCTGGCAACGGCCCGGGCCGCGCAAGACCAGATCCAGGAACGGCTCAATGGCGGTGATCCCAGCACGGCCATTCATGACCTTCGCGTCGCGCTTAAACGCTGGCAGGCCTTGTTGCGGCTGCTGAAGGATCCGATCGGTGACGAGTCCGTGACTTTGCGCCACGAGGTGCGGCTCCTCGCCCGCGAGTTTGGCCGCAGCCGCGATGCACAGACCGCTCTCGATGCGCTGGCCGACATTGCAAAGCCGAGGGAGGCCGAGACACCCCCGCTGTCGAAGCGAACCGAGACAACCCTCACCCGGCGGCTGCAGGAGGCACGAGCGGCATCCGAAGCCGCACAGCTTCATGCGGAGGCCATTCAGCGCCTGCACGACGGCCTTGCGCGAGCATCGGTCTGCGTAACAAACTGGCCGCTTGAAAGCATCTCCTTTGACGACATCGTTACGGCGCTCGCACAATCCTATCGCCGCGCCCGGCGCCGTCTTCCGCGCAAATGGGAGGATGCCGATCCCGAGGACATTCATGATTTTCGCAAGGCCGTCGTGACATTCCGCTACCAGCTGGACCTCATAGCGCCGCTGTGGCCGAAGGTGTGGCATGCCTTTATCGACGAGGTGCAAAAGGTGCGTCTGCAACTCGGCAGGAGCAACGATCTCGTCGCTCTCGGCCTGTTGACGCAACCGAGACAACCATTGGCTCACTGGCGCTCGCGCCTGACGCCGCCGATCGAAAGCCGGCGGCAATTTCACCTCGACCGCGCGCGGTCGCTGGCCGGCCGGGTGTTTGCAGAATCGCCGCGATCATTCCGCAAACGCATCGAGGCCCTGGCGAAAGCGGCAGCGGATTTCGCCTAATCTGCCGGCGTTTTCCGGGCTCAAAGATTCAATGCACCGCACCATCACAACTCCCCGATCCAGCCGCGATCGGAGTTGTCGGTATCCGCCAACTCGGCGATAATTCCGGCAGCCACTCCGGGGAACGCTCATGTCGATGCAAAGCCTGACATCACCGGTCGCGGTCAAGCCGCCTGTCATGGTGGACCGCAGCAAACTTGCCCACATTCCCGGCGACGAAGGCTGGCCGTTTGTCGGACGAACGCTCAATGTTCTCGCCGATCCGAAAGGCGAAGCCGATGCGATGGCGCGGAAATACGGCCTGATCTATCGCTCGCGGGTTCTCGGCGAAACAAGCGTGTCGCTGCTCGGGCCTGAAGCCAATGAATTCATGCTGCTCGACCAGACCAAGCTGTTCTCCTCGACCAATGGATGGGAAACAATCCTCGGCCGGCTGTTTCCGCGCGGGCTGATGCTGCTCGATTTCGAGGAACACCGCCTGCATCGCCGCGCCATGTCGGTCGCCTTCAAGTCGGGACCGATGAAGAATTATCTCGCGCAACTCGATACCGGTATCGCGGCGCGCGTGGATCAATGGCGCGAGGCGCCCGGCCCGATGCTGTTCTATCCGGCGATGAAGCAACTGACGCTCGACCTCGCTGCGACCTCATTTCTCGGCACCGGGATCGGCCCCGAAGTCGATGAAGTCACACGCGCCTTCGTCGACATGATCGCCGCCTCCGTTGCGGTGATTCGCCAGCCGTGGCCGGGCACGCAGATGGCGCGCGGCGTCAGGGGACGTCAGCGCATCGTGGCCTATTTCTCGCAGCAGATTCCCCTGCGGCGCGAGAACGGCGGCGACGACTTGTTCTCGCAGCTCTGCCACGCGACCCATGAGGACGGCGCGCTGCTCTCGACGCAGGATATCGTCGACCACATGAGTTTTCTGATCATGGCGGCGCACGATACACTCACATCGTCACTCACGTCATTCGTGGCGCTGCTCGCGGCGCATCCTGGGTGGCAGACGCGATTGCGCGACGAAGTCGCCGCGCTCGGAATAGAGCCCGGCGCGCCGCTGCCGTTCGACAAGCTCGACGCCATGCCGCTCACCGAAATGGCGTTCAAGGAAGCGATGCGGATGAAGCCGCCGGTGCCGTCGATCCCGCGCCGCGCGACGCGTGACTTCAGCTTCAAAGGCTATGATATTCCGGCCGGGACGCTGGTCAGCATGAATCCGCTGTTCACCCATCACATGAGCGAACACTGGCCTGACCCCGAGACGTTCGATCCGCTGCGCTTCACCGACGAAGCGCAGCGCGCACGCCATCGCTTCGCATTCATCCCGTTCAGCGGCGGCGCGCATATGTGCATCGGAGTTCACTTCGCCTACATGCAGGCCAAATGTTTCGCGTTTCATTTCCTGCAGAACCTCAATGTCACCCTAGAGCCGGGCTATGTGCCCGCATGGCAGATGTGGCCGATCCCGAAACCCAGGGACGGATTGCGCGTAATTTTGACTGCTACCTGAAGCCCCGCGCGGGCCGCCAAACCGTTGACTCCGCGCCCCCTGTCAGACAAGCAGTTGGCAACCCGCAGCGGACAAGCGGGACGGGAGAAAACATGCCTAATTTCAACATCGCACCGGGTCATATCGGCCCCTTCGCCGGACTCGATGTGCCGTGGCTGCTGCGACTGCGCGCCGAAACACGGCGCGACCATCCATTCCCGATCTGGGCGCCGTTCGACGCGCCGTCACGTCCATGGACCTATGGCGAATTCCACGAACGCGTCGGCGCGCTGGCCGCGGGCCTCGCGCAACGCGGAGTCAAGCCCGGCGACTGCGTGCTGATCCATCTCGACAACTGCATCGAGATGCTGCTCACGTGGTTCGCCTGTGTCGAACTCGGCGCCATCGCCGTGACGACCAATACCCGTTCCGCGCCGGGCGAGATGGAGTACTTCGCCGGTCACTGCGGCGCAGTGGCCGCGATCACGCAACCAGCCTATGCCGAGTTGATTGCAGCGAACTGCCGCAACCTGCGCTGGCTCGCGGTGATTTCCCACGACGCCGGCGCCGCACCCGCGCAGGGAGACAAGCCGCCGAAGAGCGAAGCGTTCGAGACGCTGTTTGCCAACAGCGCGGACCGGCCGCGCCGTCCCGCCGATCCTTACGCATCGTGCAGCGTGCAATACACGTCCGGCACCACGTCGCGGCCGAAGGCGGTGTTGTGGACCCACGCCAACGCGCTGTGGGGTGCGAAGATCAACGCCGTGCATCAGGACCTGCGGCCCGAGGACATTCACCAGATTTATCTGCCGCTGTTTCATACCAATGCGCTGGCCTACTCGATGCTGTCGACGTTGTGGGTCGGCGGCACCGCCGTGATCCAGCCGCGCTTTTCCGCAAGCCGCTTTTGGACGACAGCGCTGGAGCATCGCAGCACCTGGACATCGCTGGTGCCGTTTTGCGTCAAGGCGCTGATGGAGCGCGAGATCCCGAAGAGGCATCACTTCCGGCTGTGGGGCAGCGCGATCTGCGAGCCGCCGACCGACGCCATCTTCGGCGTGAAAACCATCGGCTGGTGGGGCATGACGGAAACCATCACCCACGGCATTGTCGGCGAGCCCCATCAGCCCAACGTTCCGCTCGCCATCGGGCGCGCCGCGCCGGAATACGAGATTCGCGTTGTCGACGAGCACGGAGCGCCGACGCAGGTCGGCGGCACCGGCGATCTTCTGATCCGCGGCGTTCCCGGCCTGTCGTTGTTCAAGGAGTATCTGCACAACGAGAAAGCGACGCGCGAGAGTTTCGACGAACACGGCTATTTCATCACCGGCGACCGCGTGAAGCTGCTGGAGAATGGCTTCCTGCGGTTCGGCGATCGCGCCAAGGACATGCTGAAGGTCGGCGGCGAGAATGTCGCGGCCTCCGAGATCGAACAGGTCGTCATCACCGTGGCGGGCGTGCGCGAAGCAGCGGTGGTTGCAAAGAAGCATCCGATGCTGGACGAAGTGCCCGTGGTGTTCGTCATTCCGACGAGCGGGCTCGGCGGTGCGCCGCTTACGCTTCAGCAGGATATTCTGAGCGCCTGCAGGAACGCGCTGGCCGACTTCAAGGTGCCGCGCGAAGTGCACCTGGTCGAGGACATGCCGCGTTCGACGCTTGAAAAGGTGGCGAAGGCGGAATTGCGAAAATTGCTGGCATGACCCGGTGGCGCCCGACGAACGGAAAGAGGATATCGCGATGACCCAACCGAAATTCGATGTCGTTGTTTATGGCGCGAGCGGCTTCACCGGCAGACTCGTCGCCGAATATCTCGCCGCGCATTACGGCCCCGGAAACAATCTCACATGGGCGATGGCAGGCCGCAGCCGCGACAAGCTTGCGGCGGTCCGCGACGAGATCCGCGCGCCGAAAGACACACCGCTGATCGAAGCCGACGCCAGCGACCCCGCCTCACTGAAGGCGCTTGTCGCCCAGACCAAGGCGGTTTTGACCACCGTCGGTCCCTATCAGCTTTACGGCTCCGAGCTTGTGGCGGCCTGCGCCGCCTCCGGCACCGACTATCTCGATCTCTGCGGTGAACCCGCATGGATGCGCCAGATGATCGATGCCCATCACGCAAAGGCGCAATCCACCGGCGCCCGCATTCTGTTCTCATGCGGGTTCGATTCGATTCCGTTCGAGCTCGGCGTATTCTTTCTGCAAGGCGCGGCGAAGAAGCAGTTCGGCGCGACTGTGCACCGCGTGAAGGGCCGCGTGCGCAAGATGAAGGGCACGTTCTCGGGCGGCACGGCGGCAAGCCTGAAAGCCACTTACGCGGCCGCAGCGAAGGATCTCAGCATTGTGCCGCTGCTCAAGAATCCGTTCGCGCTGACGCCGGGCTTCGAGGGCCCGAAGCAGCCGCCCGGCAACAAACCGCTCCACGATGACGAACTCGGCATGTGGGTCGCGCCGTTTGTGATGGCGACGATCAACACCCGAAACGTGCACCGCTCGAATCTTCTGATGAATTTCCCCTACGGCCAGGACTTCGTCTACGACGAGATGATGCTGGCCGGGCCCGGCGAAAAAGGCGAAGCCACCGCCAAGGCCATCGTCGCCGCCAATGCCGCAATGGGCGGGCCGGGCGGACCGAAGCCCGGCGAAGGCCCCTCAAAGGAAGAGCGCGAGACCGGTCTCTACGACATCCTGTTCGTCGGCGTGTCGCTTGACGGCCGGCAGATCCGCGCGTCGGTCAAAGGCGATCGCGATCCGGGCTACGGCTCGACCTCCAAGATGATAGCCGAATGCGCCGTCTGTCTCGTGCGCGACGCCGCGGACGTTGCCGGCGGCATCTGGACTCCGGGCGCAGCATTGGGCGACCGCCTGATCAAGCGTCTCATCGATCACGCCGGTCTGCAATTCGCAGTCGAGACCGCCTGACGAACAAAACGCCTCCGTAGAAGCCCTGAGGTGCGCGTGAGCTTGCAGCCACGCGCAGCCGTTGCTCGCCACGGGCTCGCGGAATGCCGCGCGCGTCGTTCTCGGCGCGCGGGAGCGCAACCAAATCTTAGGTCTTGGATCATAAAAATCGAATCAAGAACGTGGCCAAGATCCTGCAGGCAACTTTGCCTTGCGGTCGAAGCAGGGCAGACGAGAAGAGAAGCCGGGAATTGAGCCTTCAGCAGCGTATCTTGCGACCCTCGCTGATTCCCGCACAGCCTGTAACGGCCGCAGGGGCGCATCCAGCTTTCACCCCGCCTCGCCGCCATTTGCCATGCGCATTGCTTGTCGCGCACGAGCGGTTTGCTTTCCCCTCCTACATGATCCGGAGTTTCTGATCTTGAAAATGAATCTGCCTGTCGTTGACGTCGAATATCCGCTTGGCGACGAGACGATGATCGTCTCCAAGACCGACACCAAGGGAAAGATCACGTACGTCAACGACCAGTTCATTGAAGTCAGCGGTTTTAGCGAAGCCGAATTGCTCAATCAGCCCCACAACATTGTTCGCCATCCGGACATGCCGGCCGAGGGCTTCGGTGATCTGTGGGCGACGCTGAAGAGCGGCAAGCCATGGACCGGCGCGGTGAAGAACCGGCGCAAGAACGGCGAATATTACTGGGTGCTGGCGAGCGCTTCTCCGATCTGGGAGAACGGCGCGGTGACCGGCTACATGTCGGTGCGCACCAAGCTGCAGTCCGACCAGCGGCGCGAAGCCGAAACCGTCTACGCCCAGATCCGCGCAAAGAAGGCCGACAACTACCGGCTGGACGCGGGCATTCTGCGCAAGCGTTCATTCGCCGACCATTTCTCGTTGTTTACCGGCTCGCTGCGCGCACGGCTGATCACCCTTGTCGCGACGCTGACGATATTCATGCTGGCGATCGGCCTGGTCGGCCTCGTCACCGCGCAACAGGCCAATACCCACCTGAAGCAGGTCTACAACGACCGGACCGTGCCGCTCGCCCACCTGTTCGCGATCAATGACCGGATGCAGAGCAATATTCTGTCCCTGTACGGCGCGGCCACCAACGGGCTCGCCAAAAAGGCGGTCGGAGGCGTGGAGACGACCGTCAGCAACAACATCGCCCAGATCGGCAAGAGCTGGGAGAAATTCATGTCGAGCTCCCACACCGCGGCGGAGCAAGCCATTGCCAACAGCTACAGCCAGAAGCGGCGGAGCTATGTCGAGGACGGCCTGAAGCCCGGCCTCGCTTTGCTCTCGGCCGGCAAGTTCGGTGACCTGTCACAGCATCTCACCGAAAGAGTGAACCCGCTGTTTGAAGCCGCCAAGCAGGACGCGGAAAAGCTCGTCGCGCTGCAGATCGATGTCGCAAAGGACGAATACGAAAACGCCCAGAGCAACTTCACGACCTCGATCATGGTCGCATCCGGCGCCTTGATCGCGGCGCTCGCTCTCGGCATCCTGCTCGGCCTGATGACGATCCGCGCGATCAGCCGCCCGACAGGCCGGCTCATCGAGCTGATGACACGTATCGCCCAAGGGCATTTCAACAACCGGGTCTTCATCGAACGCGACGACGAGATCGGTGTCGCCCTGCGCAATCTTCAGGCGATGCAGGCCAAACTCGGTTTCGACCGGGAGATGCAGAAGCAGGATGAAAAGAACCGCCTGATCCGCACGCACCGGATCGAGGAGCTCGTGTCGACATTCGAGGCGGACGTCTCCAGCATGCTTGGCTCGGTTTCGTCGCAGGCCGCCGAATTGCAGGCGACGGCGGCGTCGATGTCGACGATTTCCGAAGAAACGTCCCGGCAATCCACCACGGTCGCCGCGGCATCGGAGCAGGCCACGGCGAATGTTCAGTCCGTGGCGGCTTCCACCGAGGAAATGGCGGCTTCGGTCAACGACATCGCCCGGCAATTGCACGAGTCGAGCACGGTTGCCGCGGAAGCGGTCCGGCAAGCCGAAGTGACGAACACAAGGATCATGGCCCTGTCCCAGGCCGCCGACAGCATCGGCGATGTGGTCCAGCTTATCAACACGATCGCCGGGCAAACCAACCTCCTTGCGCTCAACGCCACGATCGAGGCCGCGCGCGCAGGAGAATCCGGCAAGGGCTTTGCGGTCGTTGCACAGGAGGTGAAGATGCTCGCTGCGCAGACCGCGAAGGCGACCGGCGATATCAGCGAGCAGATCAGCGGCATGCAGGCCGCGACGCAGGAGTCGGTGACCGCGGTCAAAGGCATCAGCGAAACCATCGACCGCATCTCGTCGATTGCGGCCGCCATCGCAGCCGCGGTCGAGCAACAGGGCGCCGCGACCAACGAGATCGCCAACAACGTGCAGCAGGCTGCGCGGGGAACGGCGCGGGTCACCAGCAACATCGCAAGCGTCAGCACCGCCGCACAGGAAACCGGTGTGGCCTCGACGCAGATGCTGGCGTCGGCGGACGAACTCAGCCGGCGCGGCGAAGAGCTGAAGAAGCAGGTCGACCACTTCCTCGATCAGGTGCGCGCGGCCTGAGCCGCCGCTCGCATCTTCCTAAACCCGTGCGGGCGGTTGCCCGCATGGGTCATAGATGGCCACGCACCCGTAGCTCAGCTGTATAGATGCGGATCCTCACGAACCCTTGCGGCGGCAACCTTCTCTTGCCGCCAAGAAGGCAGCAGGGCGAACGCGCCCGCGCAGCCAACCGCGAGGTGCCTCAATACCTACGACTCGCGATTTAGTCCGAGTTATCTCTATCGCCGAGTGGCGAGGGTATCTTTTTACCTTCGATCGCAATGAAGAATGTCGATCTCGATTCAATTTTTTAAAACCTTAACCCTAGAAATATCTCCTGCTTGAACTGTGCGAGTTCACGATCCAGACAACTGCGACGCATGAGCAGATCAGTTGTTTGGGCTCTGCCGAACCTAAGAACAGAGAGCAGCGCCTATGCGTTTGGATCATGCGAGCCACACGTCGGGAATCGCGAGAGCAATAGCGATCGTCGGGCTCAAACTCTGCGGCATCTTCGTGTTTGTCGCCGTGACCAATCCAAATGCCTTGACGTGGCCCAGCCAATACATCGAACAGGGGCGATGGCTCACGCTTGTCGTCTATCTCGGGCTCTGGGCCTGCGCCCTCACCGCCATCCTGATCGCTGCTTTCCAGGTTAATCCCTGGGTCAGATCGTTTTGGGCGGCGATCATCGCACTTTCGAGCGCCGCAGGTTTTGCCTTCTATCTTGTTTCCGGCGTGGAAATATCGATGTTCGATATCGCATCGTTATGGGCTGCGCGTCATGAACTCGGCCGTGCCCTCGAGTTCTACGGCTCGGCCATGGCCTGGAGCGCCCTGGTTTTCCTCTTCGGATTTATCGTCATTGCGGCGCCATCGGTTAGGCCCGGCGCGCCATTGCGACGACTGTTGCGATATCTTGCGTGGGCACCGGCGTTTCCGATCATGCTTTTCGCCGCGGTCATTTATGCAAAGGACGGCGGCGGACACTATGGCATGTCGATGCAATTCGCCCCGCTGTCCGTCGCAGCCTTGTCTGGTGCAAGGCTCGCAACCAAAGCGACGCCTACCCGTGAGCGGGTGACGTGGCGCGCCGACGGTCGAAAAATCCGGCACGTGGTTTTACTGGTTGATGAAAGTGTGCGCGGCGATTACATCGACTGGCGCCCCGGAAATCCTTACACCCCGGACATCGCCAGCCTGAAAGATCGCATCATCAATTTTGGACATGCGGCTTCTGGAGGCAACTGCAGTTCCTATTCCAATGCACTGCTGCGATTTGGTGCGACACGCCCCGATCTGATGCATTCTGTCGCGAGCAACGCGACAATCTGGGATTATGCAAAGACCGCTGGCTTCCGGACCGTCTTCATTGATGCTCAGGCAGCCTTCCTGCGGGGACCGGCCAAGCTGCAGAACTTCATGACGCCCGAGGAAAAGAGGGAGATCGACTCATTCAATGCTGTCGAAGAGACGGTAGCCCCGCCCGACCTTGATGACAGGCTTGTCGACATCCTCGCCGAGACGCTCAAATCCGATCAGCCGACGTTTGTTTATGCCATCAAGAACGGCGCGCATTTCCCTTACGACCGTGGATATCCATCGACGCAACAAATTTTCCGGCCGACGATGAGCGAGAGCGCCCGCGACGATGGGCAGGCCTTGATCAACTCGTATCGGAACGCCATACGATGGTCGGTGGACCGCGTTCTAAAGCGTCTCGTCGACAGTGTCCCACTCGATGATACGCTTATCATCTATACTTCCGACCACGGGCAAAATCTGTCGACTACGGCATTGTCGCACTGCTCCGTTAAAAACGCTGACCCGCGCGAAGCTCTGGTCCCGCTTTTTGCAATCACTGAGGAGCCCCGACTGCGCGAAAGACTTTCGGCCGGCGCCAAGACCAACTGGGGCTATGCCAGTCATTTTTCCGTTGCGCCGACACTTCTCGACCTGTTCGGTTTCAAACCGCAAGACATCGCAACCAAATACGGGCCGTCCCTGTTTGAGAAGCCGGAGCAACAGGCCGAGTTCACGTCGGGCGATATCTTTGGATTGATTTCCGAAAGAGTTCATTGGAATAAGATCGACCTGTCAAAGAGCTATATGGAGCGGGAAAGCCGAAAAGATGCTTTCTGACAATTCTGCCTTGCCGGCGAGCCGATAGCGGGCCGATCGTCAACGGGCCAACCGCACCACAACCCGCCACAGAGGCCGCGTCTCATCCGACACGGCCCGAACCGGTGATCTGAGACAGGGCAACACGGGCCCGAAATCGGGCTTCAAAATCCACTCCGCCCGTTGCCCGCGCGGGGCCAATCGGCTAAATGGACACTATTGCACCCGTAGCTCAGCTGGATAGAGCGTTGCCCTCCGAAGGCAAAGGTCACACGTTCGAATCGTGTCGGGTGCGCCAGCAGCGCCGCTCCACCATGCTCTTTTTCCCCACCGAGATCGATCCATGGCCAACCACTTGAACGCATTCACGCGGTGCAAAACTGCAATTTTTGCAAGGTCCGTGATCGGATATTTCTGAAGGACCTAAAGTGCGAGAGAGTTGTGACAATTGCGAGCGCCCCACGTTTGCACTCGCTGCGGCACAACAGTTTGATCTTCGCCATCTGAACCTCCCCAGTTTCAGATTTGTCGAATTCGTTAAGAGGAAATCATTTGCTTGGCCAGTGAGCAAGCATTGGTAGCTCCGGCACGATTCATTGTACTGCCTGCGCCTCCGGGAACTTCCATTTGGCGCTCAAGATTTCGGCCCGCGGACGATAGAGGCGCACCATGTAGTTCCAACCCTTCACGATCGGCAGACAGTTAGGGATTTTTCCGTCGCATCCGCCGAACTGGACGGAGACCGAACCATCAGCGCTCTTCTTCGCGGTGATGTTGTTGAGCGAATAAGCGTCGTATGGGTTTTTCTGAAATCGGCCCTCTGAGTCGTAAACGGTGATCGACCAAAAGCCGTCGACCGGGACGTTCGTTACGTTCAAACGGTACTTGGTATTGCCGTCGTTCTTCGCCGGAAAGACGTTGAGGTACTTGGCTTCCTTGTCGGGATTTCCGCCCCATGCCGATGCACTCAAAATGAGACGGCGCACCGGATCGACCTGCTCCCTCGTGCCAAAGCCTCTGTTGGAATCGGGAAGGGTCGACGCCAGCACCAGCAGTGCGTCCTTTACTTTCTTATGGCTGACGGGATCCCAGTTCGGGATTTCGAGCTTCCCGGCATTTCTCTGCTTGATCTTGACAGCGTCCTGCAAAGCGTTGGCCTGCTGGACATCCTTCGGGTCGGCAGGATCGACCAGCGTTCGCAGCGCCAGCATCAAGTAGCGCGTGCCGATCTTTTGTCTCGTGAACGTGTGGCTGCCGGCGCCGTAATATACAGCAGGCGTGTACTGGTCCTCATCGAGCACGATCAGGGACATGAAGCGTTTGCCAGCATCGGGTAGTGTGATCGTCACAGGCCCCGCATCGAGGTCAAACACCGCTGCCGAATACAGCGTGTCGCGGTTCGCGCGGATGACGATTTGATTGTCGACCGGCTCAAGTTCGCGGCGGTGGAGGAACCTGCCGATGCTTCCGGCGCTTTTGACGACACTAGAAAAATAAGTGTCGCTCTCGGCGCGCGTGAAGTTATCGGCGGAGACCGGCATTGTGTTGCCGGACGACTGCGCCTGCGCGGATGTCGCCAGCCAAATCGAAGCAAATGCCGCGAGAGCAATCTTCTTCATGGATGCCTCCTTAGTCCACCTTTGTCATTGGCGAAGGCGTCCACTCACCTCGCTTGACGAGGTCTTTGGGTACGTAGGTTCGGAACGTCAGCGAGAACGGCTTACTTTCGGGCGACGGCAGCCAATTCGATTCAGCCACACCCGCGACCGGCTTCGGGCCAACAGCGATTTTCAGCGAGCCGTCTGCCCCCTTCGCAAGCGGCGAGAAATTGTTGAGGTGAAATCTGTTGAGCGGATTAGGGACGACGCGGTAGTCCGGCACGCCGACGAGAATGACAGACCAGAAGGCTTCACTGACACTTTCCGGCAGCCTGTCGGCAGGAAAATGGATGACATAGCTGTTAGAGCCATTCAATGTCTGCTCGTTGGTGTCGCGTGTGGCGACGAAATAGATCACCTCGTCGATCGTGTTGGCCCAGATGCCGGCATAGTTGGCGACCGTGCGAAGCCGGTAATCGGCGCCGTAGTTGCCGACCGCGCTACCACCGACCCAATGATTGCGATAGGGCGCGCTTTTGGTAAAGGTGTACTCGATGAATTCCGGGACGATCTTGCGGATTTGCGCATCGACAGCGGCCCGTGCCTGTTGGCCTGACGCAACGTAGGCTGCGACGGCTCGAACTTTCTGCTGCATCGGAGCGGCATTTGGAGCGACGTCCAGCGCACTTGTAAGCTTGTCGTCGACATCATCAAAAATCTCGACGCCCATTAGATTCCTATTGTCAAACATCGGTATAGCGGGCGGCGCCTTGATCGTTGGTGTGCCGAGGGCGTTCGCCTTGAACGCCTGCTGGAGTTTCAAAGCCTCGTCTTTATCATCCTTGATTTCCACACGGCCGAGCAACTTGGCCTTGCTTGAGTGCAGTTCGATGCGCGCAGCGTCCGTGGGAATTTTCGCGGTCGAATTGGGATACACCAGCGCGAATTTCCCGAAAGGCTTCGAGGGGAATATCCGATCATTGATGTTGGCGATCACTTCACCCCATTCATCGAGAATCTGCGCCGTGTAGTAGCGGCCCTTTATCTCCGGCACTTCAAATATGATCGGCGTGTCGCTATCGACCGCGAACCAGGCTTCGAGATAGGCGGTATCGAGGTTCGGATTCACCCAATCCGCTGAGCCGATTGGATTGTATTTTATCGTGTTGTAGGCGAACCCCGGCGCGCCGCGATCCATATGTTCCTGGCGAATCACAAGCACCCGACCCAACAGATAGATGTAAGCGTCGGTGACGTCACCGTCGGAGATGCGGAGGGGCTGCGCCAGCGCGTTGGCGGCTGCTACCACATACGTGAACGCAAGAGCCGCAAAGGTCATTTGCTTCATGGCTCTACTCCCTACTACGCCACGATCACAGGGCTTGAAATCTGACGCCGCCGGAATCGGCCAGCCTGCACGGGCGACTATCGCGGCAGCATCTCTTCCCTATTTTGACTGATCCGTAGAACTTCTCCCGCGGCCATCGACGGGTCAACCTTAAACTGATTGGCGGCCATTTCGGGCAATGTGCAAATTGTGCCAATTTGAGATCGTGGTTTCTGAAACACGGCAACGGCACGCAGGGAAGGCGCCGCCGATGTAACCCGCGTCTTGGCAAATGCGCTCGCGATCAGGGGTGGTGCTTTCAAGCCGACGAGATCATCGCCTGAGCGCCGTGTCGGGTGCGCCATTTGCATACGAAACCGCATCATGGCCGCGGCAAATGCTCGGCATCAAGCTGAACTTAGGCAACCGTTAGAGCTTGGCCATTGCAAGCGCAGCGTTTTCGACCACGCTCACCGACGACAGCGCATGGCCACCGAGGCAATGATCGGCGACAGCAACTGTTCTGGACTGATCGGAGATAGCGGCGTGGGTTCAAGTGTTCAGAACCGCAATCATGCGGCCGCTTTCTTTCGATTGGCGTCAAGCCGACGATCGACAAGCGCAACGATAGCATCAAGACCAGGATGACTCATGCCCTGTTGCTCGGCGACGAGCTGCACAAGCTTGTCGGCGCGTTCGATATTAAGTGCACCGCTGTTGATTGCGCGTGCTGCAGACGCAGGGCGAGACAGGCTTTCCGCCGCCGCGGCGTATTTGTCGAAGGGCACCAGTTCGCTGTTCGTGGCGCCGAGCTTGATACAAAGAGCAATCACGAAGTCATAGATGTCGCGCGACTCCTGCAGATTGGAATGCACCGCTTCCTGTGCGGTTCGCATGCCATCTTCCGTGATGCAGCGGTAGTTGCCGGCCATTAGCATCGCCCATTTCGCAAGAGGGACGAAGATCGAGTCGTGAACGCGCAACTTCACTGGTAATTCGATCTTGCCCTCCGGCGCGTCAAAGCGTATCGCGCTGATGTCCTTCTCGAGGTTGTGCAGGATCTCGTTGCTCGCGTCATTGTCAAAGCGCGCGACTTTGAAGTTGGTCGGCAGCGTCACCTGCAGTACATTGACCTTCTCGCCCGGAGGCCGCACTGCCTGCGGATCGGGACTGCATAGTGTCAGCGCGCGCGGATCGAAATTGTCCCAGACTGCTGGCGCGGTATAAGCGGCCTTCAGCTTGTCCGCGTTCAGACCTGGAATGCGCTTCATGTAGGGCAGCGGCGGCATGTTCATGATGGACATGCAAGGCACCCGCGACTTCGCCACCGTATCGAGGAGCTCCCGCACCCCGGGCGAGCCGTATTGCGGCTCCTGCATCGCAAGCCCAATCAGATCGTAATCGGCCGGGTTCACATCGGCGGGGCCTGCGGCAGACACCGTACCTGACAGCCTGCGTGAGGCGATTTCGATCTGATCCGCGCGGCCACGAATCGGCATTCTGACGCGAAAGCCCTCGGCGTTGATCAAATCGGCTTCCGCGGGCAGGCACACGAGTTTCACATTGTGCCCGCCGAACATCATCTTGGACGCAAGCAACGATCCATAAGACGCACCCAGGATGAGAATATTGTAGCGTGGCATGAGTAGGAACTCCTTTGGTCAGGCTGCGCGACATTAGCGTGTTGGCCGGCGGGTATTTTCAAATCGTTTGCGAAGATATTCGCATTTTCCAGCGGGTGCGGGGGTCGGTAGCCTGATTTAGGCTGACTGATCCGAAGTGATTACCTGACCGAGCGTGGCCACCGGCTCG
>Ga0233440_1001830_pt1 | contig 18705 bp, 16 predicted proteins | sample SI_123_September_5_FD_182791 | JGI IMG/M metagenome (GOLD analysis project Ga0233440, IMG submission 182791) | Seawater microbial communities from Saanich Inlet, British Columbia, Canada - SI_123_September2016_120_MG | ecosystem: Environmental > Aquatic > Marine > Inlet | place: Canada: British... | reverse complement strand
TGAAATCTCGTCAACCACTACCTTAGTCGTACCCTTCGAACAACACGTGTTCGCGTTTACAGACCGACCTTATCGCCAGCATGCGTATTTAAATGCTACACAATTTGTGGCCTTATGGACAGACGCCCGCAGTGATAGCTTTGCAGCTGAGCCACCGAACGCAGTGCTAACTTGGGCAGACGGCGGTGTCGTTAAGGAAGCAGAAGTAGAGTTGCTTGACGCTAAATTAACAATCAACGGCACACACATTGCGTACACAGTGAACTGGTTGACATCACGTTATAATATCCCATATGGCACCGAGTTGAATTCCGTCAGCATGTTTATTGACAATTCAAATTTTGACCCATGCAAGGGCAATCGGCCGCAATATATAGGTGAATGCTAAAGCGCAGATTTGCTTTATTTATTTACGTATTTGGACGGTAGACCGCATCGCAACAATATTAAAGTATAGGCTATTTATTTTGTTTAACCAAAAACATAACTAAGACCGACGCACCGAAGACCTTCAGCGCAAATCAAGACCCAGGCTGAGGTTCTTCGAGTCGCTTGATGTTATGGTTATATTGAGCTGCTTTAATATGACTAGGAATATCCGGTTAAAGCCACCTTGTTGATTTACCTTTCCTCGTAAGCCGCTGTGCAGCCAAATCAACCAGCGCTCTACGAACGCCAGGGTCTACTATAGAATTGTGGAGAAAAATTATTTAAATATTCTTTTATCTAAAAACCGAATTTTTTAAAAAACATATCATTTTCTCCAAAGCAGGTGGCGGGCACTTTGCCAAGGGTGTAAAATTTATTTTGGTGGGGGTCTGGCTCCCGGGGTCCGTCGTACCTTTTTGGGGTATCGGCTTGAACTTGAAATGCCGCCCCCGCCACTTGCGCTGACCAAGACGTCTTTATTGGGACGGTGCCGAGTGATTTCATGTGACTTTATTATGGTTCAATATACCTTGACTTTGTGGCTTGAAATTCCTATTCTTGTTGGTTTTATCACTTATATTCCTCAAGTGATCAGGCGATAACTTCGTCAGATTTCCACCTTGCCGATCATCGCGTCCTGCTATTGGCACTTAGCGGGCTCTAAGCTTCGAAGTTGGGTTCTATATACCTGGGGGTGCCCATAGTATGGGTTCCGGATACGTACTGTTGTCAAAAGTTACGTCCGGGCTTTATAATCCCGGCGGGCTGGGACGCCAACATCGTCATTTCAATAAATCATTTTGGAAAGATCTTGAACATTATCTTGAGCATGCTAAAAATGTCGTCTAACTATTTTTCTCCCTATCGCTGGCTGCTGGCTTTGTCGCTGGTACTCCTTATAATCGGCTGTGAAGCTGAACCTGATATGACTTCCCAATTCAGCGGCGAGGTTAAGGTCGGTATTTTGCATTCACGCACCGGCAGTTTGGCTATCTCTGAGGATACAGTAGCGGAGGCTGAGCTGTTGGCAATTGCAGAAATCAATGGTACTGGAGGCATTACAATTAATCAACAAAAACTCAAGATCGTACCCATCGAAGAAGATGGGCAGAGCGATTGGCCTACCTTTGCCCGTTTAGCCGAGCGGTTAATAGATGTTGACCAAGTTGCGGTTGTTTTTGGTGGATGGACTTCCTCTAGTCGGAAAGCGATGTTGCCGATCTTTGAAAATCGCGACCATTTATTGTTTTATCCAATCCAGTACGAGGGAGAAGAGTGCTCAAAAAATATTTTTTATGCCGGCGCAACCCCAAATCAGCAAGCCGAACCTGCGGTCGAATGGTTATTGGAAAATCGAGGCAAGGTTTTTTTTCTCATCGGCTCCGACTATGTCTATCCCCGCACAGTTAATCGTATTATCAAGGCTCAGTTGGCTAGCTCAGGCGGGCATTTAGCAGGTGAAATATATGTTACAGTCGGGGATAAAAATCTTCAGCCTGCTATCGATGAGATTTTACGAACGATGCCTGAAGGTGGGGTTATCATCAACACTATTAACGGTGACTCGAATGTTGCGTTCTTCCAAACTGCATACGCAGCGGGATTAACCCTTAGCGACGGCTATAGCATTATGAGTTTTTCGGTGTCGGAGGAAGAGGTCTTTGCAATCGGCCCCAAATATCTAAAAGATTCTTTGGCAAGCTGGGGGTTTTTTCAAAGTATTCACAGCAATAAATCCGAAGAATTTACGGAGAGATTTCGGGCTATGAACGGAATCCATCGAGTGACCAATGATCCCGCTGAAGCGGCTTATGGCATGGTTTATATTTGGGCGTCTGCTGCGACAAAAGCCAATAGCGTAAACCCGGCACTAGTGCGTCAGGCGCTACCAGGAACGGCATTCGAGGGCCCGGGAGGGCGCGTCGAAGTGCAGCCTAATCATCATCTCAAAAGACGAGCCTTCATCGGCGAGGTCCAGACCAATGGCCAATTCAAGATTATGCATGTCGGAGGTGTTCTTAAGCCACAGGCTTGGTCCCAGAGGCTGCCAGAAAATATGGGGTATCGCTGCGACTGGACGAGCGGTAGACCTGACGCAGGCAGATATAAACGCGCCATGCCGAACACAGAGAGCTGAAGAATGACGACGCAAAAAACAAATCAAAGCACAGGTAAAATTCGTCGACTAGCACCCCGTTTAATTCCTATTATTTTCGCGCTTGTAGCTGTAACAGTTGTTTGGCAGGCGAGCGTTTCAAGGGTCCAGGATTATGTCTATCGGCATAACGACTTCAATGATAAGAGGGAGTCTATCCTACCGCAAATAGCGCTTGCAGATATTCGAGCCGATCAGATGGTTATTTACTTTGGCATTCATGTTGAAAAGATATATGAGCTTTCTTTGCATTCCCGAACATTTTCAGCCGACGGATCCCTGTGGGTTGAGTGGGATACAAAGAACCAAAAATATATGGAAAAAAATGGCATTAATCCCGGAGATTTACTGACACTGGTCAATCAAATTGAGCGTTGGGACTCTTTTTTTGAACAGGTCTCTTCAGAGCCTATTATGTTGTCAGCTGGACGTTACTACCAACGATTTAAATTTTCTAGCCGCTTTTATGATGACGAGATAAATTTTCGCCGAGATCCTTTTGACTCGCTTATTCTGCCTATTGTGGTGGAAATTGCTCCAGGAGTTATGTCACAAAAATATCAGCAGACACTACTTTATCCACATCATCATCAAAATGGTTTTCTCGGTATGTCGGGCGGGTTGAGCGGTTACCAGTTAGAGGGCGCCGTACTCAATAGCTATATCCATCAGTATCCGTCGCGCTTTGGTGAGTGGTACCAGCCCGCCTTTAGTCAAGCTCGGCTGGATATTGTCTACCGCTCTGATTATTGGAGTGCATTTGTTAAGTGGGTATTACCGTTGGCAATTGTTATGTCGGTAGTCTTGCTATCCCCCTCGGTTGCTGGCTCGATGGGAGATGTCCGGTTGGCTATACCGTCAACTGCACTATTGACGCTAATTTTTTTGCAGCAGGCTTATCACAATGAAATACCTTCGTTGCCCTATTTGACCTTCTTGGACCAATTATTTGCCTGCAGTTATATTATTGCAATGGGCTTATTCGCGTTATTTACGTGGGGGACTAATATCTATTCAAAAGCTCCAGATGATAAAAAAGAAGAAGCGATGGCGCGCATCGATCGGGTTGATCTTATCTTTCAGTATTTGTCAGTTCTCGCGATTATCTCGGTAGCAACGCTGACTTGGTTAGCCACACTCAATTGATGTGTCAACACTTTTCAGGACACTTTAATCTGGGAATGGTCATAATTGACGGGTGACATACTTCTAAATGACCTGAATTCAGGTGCTTTAGTTTTTAAACCACTAGAAGAAAGGTTTTTTGCGCCTTTCTGTGCTTGTTTGGTATAAACCAAAGTCCATTTTATTGGCAACTTTACCATTCCAAGTCTTTACTACACTCATCGAGTGGCGTTTTGATTCCCTCAACAATTGATTCTCTCATCCCTTTTAAACTTAATAAGCTTAAAGTTTCATTAATTGCACTACAATCATCTTCAGCAATCAATACGGCATTACCCATTTTACCTGTAGTGGTGACAGGGACATGCGATTCATTTTCCATTCGCAAGGTTGAAACCTTCGCCTTTCAGGCGAACAGATTTATCTCAAATGCTATAATGAATAAATGGATTATCGTTACGGCAGTCATACAGTCTACAATATTGAATATCACTTTGTTTGGGTAACAAAATACCGGTACCAGGTATTGCAAGGTGATATAAGTTTGCGTGTACGAGAGTTAGTAAGGCAGACATGTGAAGCATTTGAGATCAAGATACTATCAGGTGTAGTAAGTAAAGATCATGTGCATATAGTTGTATCGGCACCGCCGAACATGGCTCCAAGCGAAATAATGCGGAAGGTCAAAGGGCGCAGCGCAAGAAAGCTATTTGAAGAGTTCCCAGAGTTAAAAAAGCGATATTGGGGCAAGCATTTTTGGGCAAGAGGTTATTTTTGTGTCACAGTAGGGCAAATGACCGAAGAAATGATAAAGAATTATCTTGAGCATCATTTTGAATCGAGTCCGAATGATAATTTCAAAACGGAGTATGGTGAGCGGAAATAACAGGGCTATTTGCCCTGTATCCCGACTTTCAGTCGCCAATCTCTCTAACCCACCCGCTTCCAGCGGGTGGTTGTTTAGTGCCCTGATACTTTCCCTGTGAAGAATTCAATCACAGAACTTCTGTTGCTTAGTAACTTTTAATAGGTAGTTTCATTCTTAGGCACAACGTTAAAAACAGGGTAAAATGCTGATTTTATAATTATAAATACGTTGATCAGTAGATAAGCCCTAGCTGATAGTCACAAAAATAATATATTCTTCTTTTATGAAATTTACAATTAATAGAGAGCTATTACTCACCCCTCTACAACAAATAGTTAATGTAATTGAAAAAAGGCAAACCATGCCTATTCTGGCGAATGTGTTATTTCAGCTAGAAAAAAATCAGCTAACATTAACCGGTACTGATCTAGAAGTTCAGATTGTAGCCAAGCTGGCATTAGAAAATGAAAATGAAGGTAGTATTACTGTTCCTGCGCGTAAACTTCTCGATATTTGTCGTTTATTACCTACCGCTGCAGAGATTAAATTTGAATTAATCGCAACTAAATTAAAAATACAGTCAGGTCGTAGCCGCTTTATGGTGAGCACATTGATAGCTGATGAATATCCGGGTTTTGAAATGAGTGCAATGGATTGCCAGTTTGTTATGCCGTCGAGTCAACTAAAAAAGGCACTGGATAAAACTACTTTTTGTATGGCTAATCAGGATATACGTTATTACCTGAATGGTATTATGCTGAGTATATTCAACCAGCAATTAAAACTGGTAGGATCCGATGGCCATAGGCTATCAATATATGAGGATAGCATTTTACAGGAAACAGGGATTGAATTACGGGTTATCATCCCTAGAAAAGGAGTACTGGAATTAGCGCGTTTATTAGAAGAAGACCAAGAAGTACAAGTTGAATTATCGCGCAATAATATACGTGTGGTGATTGATAGTTTAATATTTTCTGCCAAGCTGGTGGACTCTAAATATCCAGATTTTAGTAAAGTCTTTGTGCAAAAGTTTTATAGCTCCATTCATGTACAAAAACAATTGCTAAAAGAGGCGTTAACCAGGGTAGCAATTTTGTCTAATGAAAAATTTAGAGGTGTAGAGTTTGTTATTGATGGTAATAACTTGCAAATCAGCACCAACAATCCCGAGCACGAAGAAGCTGATGAGGAAATATCTATTGAATATCAGGGACAGCCACTCTCAATTGCATTCAATTCACAATACATATTAGATGCTATTTCTAACCTTGATTCAGAGCTAGCAGTATTGACCATTGCTGAAAATTCCAGCTGTTGCTTTATAGAAGAACCCAGCGAACAAAAATATAAATTTATAGTTATGCCAATGCGTTTATAGGGTAATGGCTTTACAAAAACTGGTTATTTATCGCGTTCGCAATTTGGAACAGGTATCAATAAATCCTGCAGCTAAAATTAATTTAATCTATGGCAATAATGCCAGTGGCAAAAGTTCAGTACTAGAAGCCATTCACCTACTGGGTAGAGCAAGCTCATTTCGCTCTACCACAATTAAAAACGTCATCCACTTTGCGCATAATGACTTGGTTATTTCTGGACATGTACGTTTTAGCAATGAACATGTATCCACTTTAGGAATAAAGCATGATGGTAAAAATCTGCAAATACGTATAGATCAGGAAAACAGGCATTCACGCTCTGAATTAGCTTATGCCCTGCCGATCCAACTTATTCATCCCAAGAGTTATCAACTACTAGATGCTGGACCACAACTACGCCGTGAATTTCTTGATTGGGGGATATTTAATCAACATCCAGATTTCCTAGAAAACTGGCGCCATTTTAAAAAAGCGCTGACCCACCGCAACGCATTATTAAAAATACGCAGTGTTAAAGAACTGAATGTTTGGGATCATGAATTACAGCAATACGGTACAATAGTGGCTAATTATCGAAAACAATATCTAACAGAACTCAGCCCTTTCTTTTTCAACATTGCACAGCAATTTCTAACGCTAGAAAATTTGGAACTAAAGTTAATTCAAGGCTGGGATGATGAAAGTTTGCTATTGGATAAATTAGCAGAAGATCAAGAAAAGGATTTACGTTATGGATTTACACATAGCGGTCCACATAGAGCAGATTTTCAATTATTGATTAATTCAAGAAAAGTCAAAGATTTTGTTTCCAGAGGGCAACTTAAGTTATTAATGCTGTCTTTGAAACTTGCACAAGTAGAGCATCTATTACAAACTGGATTTACTTCGGGTTGTATCTTAATTGATGATGCGGTTGCAGAACTTGATTTTTCTAGTCGTACTAAATTACTTGAGTTCTTAACAGCGATGAACACACAGGTTTTTTTAACGGCGACTGAACAGAATGAGTTCGGTGACTTGCAAGAAATTGGTGAATATAAAATGTTTCACGTGGAACATGGAGTAGTAACTGAGGTTTAATGTTTCACGTGGAACATTGAGAGTAAAAAGTTGTGATTAATTTGCAGGAATAATCTTTTATGTTTTATAGAAAGTAAAACGTATAGAGATAATGACTGCGTAATACAAAACAAGGTTAAACATGAGCGACAATACGGATAATTACGACAGTTCCAATATCAAAGTATTAAAAGGTCTAGATGCGGTACGTAAAAGACCTGGTATGTATATTGGGGATACCGATGATGGAACAGGGTTGCATCACATGGTTTTTGAGGTAGTGGATAACTCAATAGACGAAGCGTTGGCAGGGTTCTGTAAAGAAGTTAATGTGACGATTAATGACAATGGATCAGTTACAGTTTCCGATGATGGTCGTGGTATTCCGGTTGATATACACCCTGAGGAGGGGCGCTCATCTGCAGAAGTTATTATGACGGTGTTACATGCCGGGGGGAAGTTTGATGATAATGCTTACAAGGTTTCCGGTGGTTTGCACGGGGTGGGTATTTCGGTAGTGAATGCCTTATCAGAAAAATTGGATCTAGAAATTTATAAAGGTGGTCATGTTTATCGTCAGACCTATAAACATGGTGAACCGGTAGCGCCTCTGGAAAAAATGGAGGTAACGGAGAAACAAGGCACACAGGTTACTTTTTTACCGAGTACAGGCACTTTTACTGATGTTGAATTTCATTATGAAATTCTGGTTAAACGATTGCGTGAATTATCATTCTTAAATTCCGGGGTGCGTATCCATGTCAAAGACGCACGTAGTGATAAAGAGGATGTATTTGAATTTGAAGGCGGTATCAAAGCCTTTGTTGAGCATCTGAATAAAAATAAAAACCCTTTATTTCCTGAAGTGTTTTATTTCACAGTTGAAAAAGAAGGTGTTACTGTTGAAGTGGCAATGCAGTGGAATGATTCTTATCAGGAAAACATTTTTTGTTTTACCAACAATATTCCTCAGCGCGATGGTGGTTCGCATTTAGCAGGTTTTAGAGGTGGTTTGACTAGAACTATTAATCAATACATAGAGTCCAGTGGCTTAGCTAAAAAAGAAAAAGTATCTACCACGGGTGATGATGCTCGTGAAGGCCTGACTGCAGTCCTATCTGTAAAAGTACCTGATCCAAAATTTTCTTCACAAACTAAAGATAAGTTAGTTTCTTCTGAAGTTAAGCCCTTAGTTGAATCAGCTATGAATGAACGGCTGAATGATTTCTTACAAGAAACTCCTGGTATTGCTAAAACCATCGTCAATAAAATCGTTGATGCGGCAAGAGCGAGAGATGCAGCGCGTAAAGCAAGAGAACTGACACGTCGTAAGACCACACTGGATATTGCAGGCTTACCAGGTAAATTAGCAGATTGTCAGGAAAAGGATCCGGCATTATCAGAAATTTTTATAGTGGAAGGGGACTCAGCGGGTGGTTCTGCCAAGCAAGGTAGAGATAGACGCACACAAGCCATATTGCCGCTAAAAGGAAAAATCTTGAATGTAGAAAGAGCCCGCTTTGACCGCATGATTTCATCGGATGAAGTTGGTACCCTGATTACTGCATTAGGCTGTGGTATTGGTAAAGATGAATATGATCCGGAAAAACTACGTTATCACCGTATTATTATCATGACCGATGCGGATGTGGATGGCTCGCATATTAGAACCTTATTGCTGACTTTCTTTTATAGACAAATGCCTGAGTTGATAGAGCGCGGGCATATTTATATTGCACAGCCACCTTTGTATAAAATAAAAAAAGGTAAGCAAGAGCGCTATGTAAAAGATGATGCAGAATTGAATGAATATTTAATACAAATGGCACTGGAAAAAACTCAGTTAATTACAAATACTGAAACACCAGAAATTAAAGGTATCGGCCTGGAGAAACTGGCCAATGAATACTTGGGTGTAGAAGAAGTGATTAACCGTATGGGTAGACGCTATGACAATGACTTTTTAGAACAACTAAGTTATGAGTCTGTTTTAACAAAAGAAGCGCAACAGGATGAAACGCAACTAAGGGCATGGTTGAGTATAGTAGAAAAGGGTTTGAATCAGCGCATTAGTAAGTCGACATTTAGGATAGAACTTGCCTTTCGTAGTGCTGAGGATTACACCCTAACTATCGACAAAAAAGAGCATGGTGTAGAGAAAATATTTATTGTGGAGGCTGTCTTTTTTAATAGTAATGACTATAAAAAAATTGCAAGCTATGTTGAAGATACTAGTGATCTATTTAGTGAGGAGTCTTTTATACAAATGGGTGAGCGTAAGCAGTCTGTGGATAATTTTAAACAGGCTTTTAACTGGATGATGCGTGAAGTCAAAAAAGGTCAGCATATCCAGCGCTATAAAGGTCTAGGGGAAATGAACCCTGAGCAACTGTTTGAAACAACACTGGATGTAAATACCCGGATTTTGTTACAAGTTAATATTGCTGATGCTATCGGAGCGGATGAAGTGTTTACTACATTGATGGGCGATGTCGTAGAACCGCGCAGAGACTTTATCGTAAAAAATGCATTGGATGTATCAAATCTAGATGTTTAAAAAATAACGCTAGAGCGGACTTCAGTCCGCTAATCTCATTTAAGTTTGTTATCATAGGGCTGATTAGTGCATAAGCTAATCAGCCCTTTTTTATTCACTAAAAATTCAAATGATATGCTTACTTATCCAATTATAGACCCTGTTGCAATTAGCTTAGGCCCTATTAAAGTACACTGGTACGGACTGATGTATTTAATCGGTATAGGTGGTGCCTGGTTATTGCTTACTAAGCGAGTTACCAGAGACTATTCTCCAATTAAGCCTGAAGCATTAGAAGACCTGATTTTTTATGGAGCAATGGGGGTGATATTAGGTGGACGCCTGGGCTATATTATCTTTTATAACTTTCCACAGTTTATAGCTGATCCATTAATTATCTTTAAAGTATGGGAAGGTGGTATGTCTTTTCATGGTGGTTTATTAGGTGTCGTCTTTGCCATGTGGTTATCAGCTAGAAAGAATGGTTGTACCGTGCTGGCCCTTACCGACTTAATAGCCCCGGTAGTACCTATTGGTTTATTCTTTGGGCGCATAGGTAATTTTATCAATGCAGAATTATGGGGTAGACCAACCGATGTTTACTGGTCATTTATATTTCCAGGTGCAGGAGCATTAGCCAGGCACCCTTCGCAACTTTATGAAGCTGGTTTAGAAGGGTTAGCCTTGTTTTTGATATTATGGATTTATTCAAATAAGCAAAGACCCTATATGGCAGTATCCGGTATGTTTGCCTTGTTTTATGGGACCTTCCGTTTTATCGTAGAATTTTACCGAGTGCCGGATGCACAACTAGGTTACCTGGCAATGGACTGGCTGACCATGGGGCAAATATTATCCACACCGATGATTATATTAGGGTTAATACTTCTCAGTTTGGCCTATAGAAAAAACAGCACAAAGAATTAATTTAAACAGCGGGCTAAAGCACCGCCCTGCACTCTAAGCTTAACCGTAGGTCGGCGCTTTAGCCCGTTTCTAAATACTGAATAAATGCAACAATATAATTTCGTTCCCATGCTCTGCGTGGGAATGCATACTCAGACGCTCAGCGTCTTGTTTAAATATACTTCCAGGTATAGTAAATAAAACATGAAACAATATCTCGAATTACTAGAAGAAACACTCACTACAGGCTGTTTAAAGGGTGACCGTACTGGAACAGGCACAAAATCACTTTTCGGTCGTCAGGTGCGTTTTAATTTGCAAGAAGGACTGCCCTTAGTAACAACCAAGCGTCTGCATACTAAATCTATTATTCATGAACTGCTCTGGTTTTTAAAAGGCGACACTAATATTAAATACCTGAAAGATAATGGTGTTTCTATCTGGAATGAATGGGCAACAGAATCAGGTGAGCTGGGTCCAGTCTATGGCGCGCAATGGCGCAACTGGAAAGGTGTAGAGGGTAAAAGTTATGATCAGGTAACTGCCTTGATTGAAGGTATAAAAAACAATCCAGATAGCCGTCGACATATTATCAGTGGCTGGAATGTTGCCGACTTACCCGATGAAACAAAATCTCCTCAGGAAAATGTAGCAAATGGAAAAATGGCTTTACCACCCTGCCACCTACTTTATCAATGGTATGTAGCGGATGGAAAGCTAAGTGGATCACTGTATATCAGAAGCAATGATCTGTTTTTAGGTAATCCCTATAACACCTGTAGCTTGGCAATTTTTACCCATATGATTGCTCAGCAATGTGATCTGGATGTAGGCGAGATTATAATCTCAATTGGAGACTGTCATTTATACAGCAACCATTTTGAACAGGCAAAAATACAATTAGAACGTAAGCCTAAAGCTTTACCTAAACTGATTTTCAAACGTAAACCGGCAAGTATTTTTGATTACCAGTTTGAAGATTTTGCAATAGAAGGATACGACCCACACCCAAATATTTCAGCCCCGATAGCGGTGTAAAAAAATGTAGGTTGGGTTAGATTTTTAATTGCGCAGCATTTAAAAACGTAACCCGATAAAATATTTATATCAAGGTTCAAAAGTATGACAAATGAAACAGAAATTATAAGAAAACGCTATGACCGCCTAGCACCCTATTTTGACCGCATAGAAAGTATGATGGAAAAAATGATGGTGGGAGAATTACGAGAAAAGATCTGGCAAAAAGTCCAGGGAGAAAAAATTCTGGAAGTAGGCGTTGGTACAGGAAAAAATTTCCCTTACTACCCAGCGAAATCAATAACAGCAATTGACTTCAGCCCAGCGATGATTAATGAAGCTAGCAAAAAACGGAAACATTCAGGAATGGTTGTTGATTTATCCATAATGGATGTACAACAACTGAATTTTCCTGATAATCATTTTGACAGTGTAATAGGCACCTTTCTATTTTGTTCAGTACCGGGCCCAAAGCAAGGCTTACTGGAATTAAAAAGAGTCTGTAAACCAGGCGGTGAAGTTTTATTACTAGAGCATGTATTAAGTAGTAATCGAATTGCCGCAGCAATTATGCATTTGCTAAATCCGATTACGTTGCGCCTAGTGGGCGCCAATATAAACCGGGAAACAGTAAAGAAAGTTCAAGCCTGTGGATTTTCTAAGGTAGACGTATTGCCACAAAGTTCAGATATAGTGAAGTTGATTAGAGCGGTCAAATAGCCTGAAGGAAGGTTAACAAAGATGACTTTACAATATATCAATTGTACTGGAAAAATATATTATCTAAGTGAGGAAAAAACCAGCTTTTTTAATAAGGCCTTTATGCCTATTTGTTTCCATAAATCGACGAATAGGTTATCGACTAAGCAGCCATTTCTTTGAAGTGAATCTGCGGTTAATGCTGGTAGTTCAGTGATTTTTGTGGCCGTATTCACGTAGGGTCTCCTTTGGTAATATTGGTTGGTGGTACATGCAATATTATAATTTTATGTAGGCATTTTTTCTTTTTAATTCAACTATTTGTCGTGTTGTTTTTTTTTTGAACCCCGAAACTTTAGTTCTTAAAAAGTTAAATTAATTTTACGTGCGGACTTACCTTGATCCAGAGAGTATTGAACTTGCCCTCAAAAGTAAAGATTGGCCCTCCCTTCGAGATGTGCGAAGTTCAAACAACGAATCAGGAAGAAACCATGATTGACGTAATGATCAGGAAGAAAAAATTAATTTTGGTTAATTTGTAAGCTAGTTTGGGGGATAGAGCTTTATCAATTCCCCTCAACCGGCGTATCACCTCTAAACAAGCATACCTTCTGAAAAGGCTTATTCGCTCACCAGAGCATTCACTAATACATCCTGGTAATAACGTATCTGATCTATATATTTAACCGGCTCGGTGCCTCTGGCATAACCGTATTTCAGTTTCTTATAATATTTTTTTTGACTTAACAACGGTAATACTTCTTTTAGGTCATGCCAGGTGCTGGGGCTTTTACCTAAATCTCTGGCTAGCTTTCTGGCATCTAGTAAATGGCCAAAGCCGATATTGTAAGCCGCCAGCGCAAACCAGATACGATCTTCTGCAACAATATCCTCAGGCACTCTTTTTAGCATATGATTTAAATACTTTGCCCCGCCCTTGATGCTCTGCCGGGGATCGGTGCGTTTTTTTATGCCCATTGCCTTGGCAGTCGTCTGGGTCAGCATCATCAAGCCTCTAACACCCGTGTGGCTGCGTGCGCCAGCATTCCAGTGTGACTCTTGATAAGATTGTGCTGCCAACAAAGTCCATGGGATCTGATATTGTTCTGCCACTTCTCTAAAAGCAGCTTCATACCTGGGTAGCCGCGATTTAATGCGCTTTAAATAAATATGATTATTATAAAAATCAAACATATCTACATAACCATAATAGCGCTCGTTTATAATATTCAACAATGAATTGCTTTCTATTTCAGCAAACCAGGCAGTCACATATTGCTTAAATGCAGCGGAATCAGGAGGGAGTACCCACGCGAGGCTTTGTTGCTCGGAAAATGGGAATGCTTCTTTTAAGTCGGGATAGTAACGATGATTTAAGGAAAATATATTTGAGTCTACGACAGTACAGTCAACCTCTTTATTCACCAGTTTTTCCAGAACTTGCTCAGTTGATAGGTCGCTGGTAGCTTCCCATTTAAGTTCGGGATAGTTTTGCTGTTGTTCCACTAGTGCCTCTTGATAACTACTTTCAGCGATAACCAATATAGTCTTGTTGAGTAGATCATTAATGTCTTTAGGCAATTTAGACTGGCGGTGACAGACCACTTGCTGTTGCACCGTTTTATAATCAGGACCAAAAACGTACTTCTGCTCACGCGCCTCCGTACGAGTCAAGCCTGCTGCAGCGATATGCGCTTGTCCCTCGTTGATGGCTTGCAGCATCTTTTCAATATTATCGGCTATTTTATATTCCACTTCGACATTGAGTGAGTCTGCCAGCGCTTTAGTCAGGTCATATTCATACCCCGCAGGACTTTCGTTTGCTCCGAGATAATACGTGGTCGGTGTGTTCAGAGTTAGTACGATTAATTTACCCTGGAGGCGAATATCTTTGATGACCGGGTCAGTTTCAGTACAGCCCATAAGCAGGAAAGCAGAGAACATGAAAAACAGCAGGATTTTAGTTAGTCTGGTAGGCATTATTCTATGCTTTATTTGCGCTAAAAGAGTCGTCTATTAGGGAGGAGTTTTTACTTATACTTCATGTGGTTACGGATGAACTTTTGTAACGATCTGTTTTTGTTTCAGCTATGAGACTATTGACAAAAATTCAGCGGTTAGAAGTTCATCACAGTTACTTCACGAACTATATACTAATGATAATAGCAAAGATTGTTTATAATGTTGTGATAATCTTATCAATGTACTGCCTGAATTCTTAATTACGCTGGAAAAACTAAAAAAACGCCTATAAATATGAACAAACAGCTTCCAATCGGCCCTATCATGATTGATATCAGCAGTACGACCTTGAGTCAATATGATAAAGAAAAAATTGCTCACCCGAATACCGGGGCTATCATTTTATTTGCGCGAAATTACGCCGAACCAAAGCAGATAATAGAACTTTGCCAACAAATCAAGGCCGCCAGAAATGGCCCCATACTGATTGCTGTTGATCAGGAAGGTGGGCGGGTACAGCGCTTTCAAAATGGCTTCACTCGTCTGCCACCGGTAGCTAGCTATGCAGAAAACTCGGCTATAACCGAAGATGCAGGCTGGTTAATGGCAGCGGAATTACTGGTATTGGGGATTGATTTTAGTTTTGCACCGGTATTGGATATAGATTGCGGCGTAAGTCAGATTATTGGCAACCGGTCTTTTTCTGAAGATTGTGAACTCGCCTGCCAACTCGCAGCTAAATTTAGCAAGGGTATGCGTAGCGCTGGCATGGCGGCAACTGGCAAGCATTTTCCAGGACATGGTGCGATAGCGCTGGATTCTCATTTGGCATTACCGGTTGATGACCGGGATCTTGACACTCTTATGCAAAAGGATATCCGGCCCTTTAAGCAATTGATTAAAGAAGGTCTAGAAGGCATTATGCCAGCACATGTGGTTTACCCTGCTATTGACGAACTCCCTGCCGGATTTTCTGTTATCTGGGTAACAGAGATTCTGCGCAAACAACTAGGCTTTAATGGCGCTGTGTTTAGCGATGACCTCAGCATGGAAGGTGCGGCGGCTGTTGGCGATTTCAATGAACGTGCCAGACTTGCTCGTTTGGCAGGCTGCGATATGATGCTGGTGTGCAATAATGAAATTGCGGCGGAACAGGTCTTAGAGTCTACCCCAATAGAGCATAACACAAGACGTGAGCAACGTTTGCTAGCGATGCTAGGCAAGAGTAGGCTTAGTCCGCAAGAACTTAAAGACAGCACAAAGTGGCAAACAGTAAGCCAGCAACTAATACAATTATCTGATACTTATGCTTAGTGAGATTAAACAGGTACAACAATCCGCCCAATTATTACATTCAGTTGCTGTAGTGGAAAATGCCATACAAGTGATGGCAGACAAGATTAATGCTCGCCTGGCTAATGCTAACCCAATAGTACTCTGTGTTATGAATGGCGGCATTGTAGTAACAGGCCAGCTAATCACCAGGCTGGACTTCCCTCTGACGCTGGATGCAATTAATGTTAGTCGGTATGGCAATCAAACCAGTGGTAGTCAGTTGAACTGGCTGCAAAAACCTGTAAGCTCTCTGGAGGGTAGGGTGGTACTTATAGTTGATGATATTCTTGATCAGGGTATCACTCTTGACGCGATTTACCAGTATTGCCAAGCTCAAGGTGCAAGTCAGATTTATAGCGCTGTGTTAGTAGAAAAACAGCTTGATATAATAAAGCCGATACAAGCTGATTTTATAGGCCTATCGGTTGCCGACCATTATGTATATGGCTACGGTATGGACTATAAAGGCTATTTGCGCAATGCTGCGGGAATATATGCTTGCGCTAAATTTTAAGGTAATTAATAGGAACAGCTGACAACTAATTCCTATACAAAGACATGAAGTAAAAAACTTTAGATTTTTTGTGAGCTAAAGTAATTGTATTCCTGTCTAATATGCGCACATTGGCAATCAACACTTTACAAAAAATGAAAACAACCGCAATTATCGGAGGCTCTGGACTTACCCAGATGACATCGATAAAAATTATTGAGCAAAAACAGTTCCAGACCCCCTATGGCTCACCCTCTTCTGCCTGCACCATCGGTGAATTCTGCGGACAAAAAGTAATCTTCCTGGCACGCCATGGCGACCCACATAAGATTGCGCCACATAAAATTAACTATCGTGCTAACCTCTGGGCTTTAAAACAGGCAGGCGCAGAGCAAATTATTGCGGTTGCTGCTGTGGGTGGCATTACTTCTGAAATGTATCCTGCACGCATTGCTATTCCGGAACAAATCATTGATTATAGCTATGGCCGAGAACATACTTATTTTGCTGAAGAGACAGGAGCAGTGGATCATATTGACTTTAGCTTTCCTTACGATGAAAATCTACGTCAGCAAATTATTCTCAGTGCACAGAGCCTAGAGATTAATATTCAGGCAGGAGGTGTCTATGGCTGTACCCAGGGTCCTAGGCTGGAAACAGCTGTGGAAATCACGCGTATGCAACGTGATGGTTGCCACCTGGTAGGTATGACTGGGATGCCAGAAGCAGCACTAGCTAGAGAACTGCAAATGCCGTATGTCTGTTGTGCGGTAATTGCTAACTGGGCCGCAGGCAAATCTGCCGGTGAAATCAGCATGCCTGAGATCCTTAAGAACCTTGGGCAAGGTATGATAGATACCGAGCAATTATTACAACATTATTTTCTTACTCACACATCTTTACAGGACTAAACAGATGACCAACAGCATGACTGCTTTTGCCAATAGCGAAATGGATTTTGAAAACTTGACGATTTGCTGCGAGTTACGCTCGGTCAATCATCGCTATTGTGATATATATATAAAAATCCCCGACCGCTTCCGCTTTGCAGAGCCTGATTTACACCGCACTGTTAACGAAAAACTAAAACGCGGTAAAATCGAATGTAACCTGAGCTATAAAAAACACGGTTTGGCGCAGCAAAAGCTGACAGTTGATATGAATGCCGTGGCTGCCCTGTTATCCACCACCCAGGAAATTGAGCAGCTTATGCAAAAACCGCAGGCTTTTTCAGCACTGGAAGTCCTGGCCTTTCCCGGCATACAGGTTGAAAAGCAAAGTGATAAAAACGCTTTGTTACAGATATTAATACAACTAGTAACAACAGCCACCGATCATTTACTACTGGCACGGCAACGGGAAGGGACTCAGCTTAGTGGGCTCATTTCCACGCGCTGTGTGAAAATGCAGAAATTGGTCAGCTATGCACAAAATCGCATGCCCTTAGTCTTAGAGCAATTGCGTACCAAGTTCAGACATCATATTGCCGAATTAGTCGCAGAGCCCAATAACGACCGGATCGAACAGGAAATGGTGTTATTAACTCAAAAGCTCAATGTAGATGAAGAACTGGACAGGCTGAACATACATATTATTGAAGTCTTGCGCGTTCTAGAGCAAAGCGAACCTATAGGTCGTCGGCTGGATTTTTTAATGCAGGAAATGAACCGGGAAGCCAATACCTTAGGCTCAAAATCTGCAGACAAAGAGATGACCGCGATTTCCATCGAATTTAAAGTACTCATAGAACAAATACGCGAGCAAGTGCAGAATATAGAATAATGTAGCATACCGTTTCAAATAGTCCCACAAACCAATTAAAGCCGCTATATTAGCGGTTTTTTTATGTCATGCAGTTGCATATCGTTTCATGCTATCGCATAATTAGTGTGTACAAAGGCGTGTACAAAAACTCATTTAGTACATATTCTTTTTGTACACACCTACGCAGCAGGCAGAATATAAGGGGTAGCAATATGGCAAAGCTAACAGACAATCAGATAAAGGCATGGATAAAAAGCAATACCAGATTTGAAGGTAAAAGTGATGGAGGTGGCTTATATCTTTATTACAGGAAAACCTTTTCAATACCGCGCTGGAGATTTAGATTTAGATTTGCCGGAAAACAAGAGGCTATTGACATAGGCGATTATGGAAACCTATCATTATCTGATGCTAGAAAGCAGGCTAAAGAATTATCTGCAAGGGTATCACTTGGTTATAACGTCGCCAACGAGAAGCGGGATCGCAAAGCTGAGGTAGTCGAACAAAGAGAAGCCAAAGCAAACGCATTTACAGCAGGACAGTTGGCGGATAGATACTTCAATGACCAAGTGGCAGGTAATGTTAAATATCCTAATATCATCCGCTCTAAGATCGAAAAGGATATAAAGCCATATATTGGGAAATTGGCGGTTGACCAAGTAAAGCCTATGCACATAGACGCGATATTAAAAAATGTTGTTGATCGTGGAGCGCCTACAGTAGCCAATGATGTATTGCGAATACTTAAGCACATGTTTAATTATGCGATTAAGCGGCATATTGTCGAATACAACCCCGCCTCTGCTTTTGATTTGTCAGACGCGGGCGGAAAAGAATCATCACGGGATAGATACTTGATCAAAGAAGAGCTAATCAGTTTTTTTGATGCTATGCGCAAGGCTAAAGGATTTTCACATGCTAATCTGATTACTATGCGTTTATTGCTAATGCTGGGAGTGCGTAAAAGTGAATTGA